>Ga0070699_100004167_pt1 | contig 12783 bp, 7 predicted proteins | sample KBSK1503metaG_FD_65473 | JGI IMG/M metagenome (GOLD analysis project Ga0070699, IMG submission 65473) | Corn, switchgrass and miscanthus rhizosphere microbial communities from Kellogg Biological Station, Michigan, USA - KBS K1-50-3 metaG | ecosystem: Host-associated > Plants > Roots >...
GCACCGGCGAGCCATTCCGGTAAGCGACGATCATGCTCTTGTAATCATCGGCGGTCTTGAGTTGATCGTTGGCATCGATCGTCGAGGCGCGCGTAGGCCCGTCGAAGCTGCCTTTGGCCTGGTTGGTATTGGCACTGGCTATCGCGGTGCGCACGTCGTCCAGAGACAGTCCGTACGCAGCCAGCGTGGTCGGATTGGCCTGGATGCGCACGGCGGGGCGCTGCCCGCCGCTGATGCTGACCAGCCCGACGCCGGGTAGCTGCGAGAGCTTGGTGGCGAACCGCGTGTCGGCAAGGTCCTCGATTTTCGGCAGCGGCAGCGTGGTCGACGTCAACGCCAGGGTCATGATCGGCGTGTCCGCCGGATTGACCTTGTTGTAGATCGGCGGCGTAGGCAGGTCGGCGGGAAGAAAGCTTCCGGAGGCGTTGATCGCCGCCTGCACTTCCTGTTCGGCGACGTCGAGCGACAAGTTGAGATCGAATTGCAGCGTGATGACGGAGGCTCCGGCGGAGCTGGTCGACGACATCTGCTTCAAGCCCGGCATCTGCCCGAACTGGCGCTCGAGAGGCGCCGTAATCGAAGAGGTCGTCACGTCCGGGCTGGCGCCCGGATAGAGCGTAACGATCTGGATGGTCGGATAGTCGACCTGCGGCAGCGCGGAGATGGGCAGAACGCGATACGCGATGAAGCCGGCAAGCAGGATGGCGACCATCAGCAGCGAGGTCGCAACGGGCCGCAGGATGAACGGGCGGGACGGGCTCATCGCAGGCTCATCCTCGATGGGTCACGCGAGCCAGCGGAATTCAGCCGCCGCTCTTGGGGCGGCGGCCTTCGCCCGAAGATTTGTCTGCGCCTGGCGGCCCCTTGCGCGGCGGTGTCGCTTGGCCCGCACTTCGTGCATTGGGATCAACCAGCTCCACCTTCGATCCGTCGCGCAGTTTGTCCGCACCGTCGACGACGACGAGGCTTCCCGGATCGACCCCGCTCTGCACTTCGGTGCTTTCGCCCTCGACTGCGCCAAGCTTGACGGGCGTCATCGTGACGGACTGATCCTGCTTGACCACGAACACGAAAGTTCCGGGAGCGCCGCGTTGGATCGCGGCGGACGGAACCAGCGTCACGTCCTGCCTCGTCTCGACGACCATGCGCACATTGACGAACTGATTTGGGAAAAGAGCGGCGTCCTGGTTGGGAAATTCGGCTTTGAGCTTGACCGTTCCCGTCGCGGTATCGATCTGATTGTCGATGGTCAACAGACGCCCCGTTGCGAGCCTGTTCTTGCCGCTGCGGTCGAACGCCTCGGCCGCGAGCTCCTGTCCGCCTTGCACGCGCTTGACGATGCGCGGAACGTTATCCTCGGGAACCGGATAGATGACCGTGATCGGCTGTACCTGCGTGATCGTGACCAAGCCGCTCGCGTCCGAGGCGTGCACTATGTTGCCGGGATCGACCTGGCGCAAGCCGACGCGGCCGCTGATCGGCGCAACGATGCGCGCGTAGGTGATCTGGAGCCTGGCGTTGTCGATGGCACCCTGGTCGGATTGAACCGCACCTTGATACTGGCGAACGAGCGCTTCCTGCGTATCGACCTGCTGCTTGGAGATCGAATCCTGCGTGAGCAGCGTGCGATAGCGCTCGAGATCGAGCTGCGCATTCTTGAGCTGCGCCTGGTCGCGGGCCATCTGCCCGTTGGCCTGGGTAAGCTGTACCTCGAATGGCCGTGGGTCGATCTGGGCCAGCAGGTCGCCCGCCTTCACGGTCTGGCCCTCGCGGAATGCGACGCTCATGAGCTGCCCGTCGACGCGCGAGTGCACGACGACCATGTTGCGTGGCGTCACGGTACCGAGGGCATCGATGTGGACGTCGATGTTGCCCTTGCGGGCCGCGGCCGCGACGACGGGCAAGGGCCGCGCGTTGGGGTCGAATCCGCCACGGCCCTTCGACGCGGGCGCGTTCGCCGGCTCGCGCAACATCACCCATGCAACCACGCCCGCGACGACGGCGAGGACGAGTACGATCCCAAGCCAGATTCGCCAGTGGGCGCGCCATGTGGACCTCAGGCGCGATTGATGCGTCGCCTCGACTTGCGGTGGCAGCGTGTCATTCATGGTAGAAGAGGAAAGCGGGGCGGCCGATTGTTTAGTCTGATTCAAGGGCCAACGTTCGCGGCCATTTGTAACGAAGTATTATCGGCCGGCGCCGGTTCCCGCCGCTATCGTACGCCATCCTAGGCCACTGCATGGTCGGCCTCGCCCGCCAGCGGCAGCCGGGCTGCGCTACCGATGCAAAAGCTAGTGAACCGGCGCAGACCCGCGCCAGTGCTCGATTTGACGAAATGCCACGCTCGCTCATGCGCACAAATATGGAAACAGGTCTCAGGGTTGTCCCCTGGAATGGTGCGATTCGCTCCGTCGTTGCACCATCCGCAGCGGGGCCATCGCCTTAATTGGCTCTGACGCACCGAACCACGCCGCGTTCACTCGGGACTCTTGATTGGGTGCGGCTTTCGTGTGGTCGAAATAGTGGGTCCCGTAATGCTGTTAGCACGGTGCTCGGAAAGGCCCTATCCAGGTACTTCAGCTTGGAATTACAACTATTTTCGGGGACGGGCAGTGCCGGCCTCTGGGCCGGATCGGAGCTTCGAGGTAGCGCCGGCTGGGGTCCTCGTCTTGGAAGACCGCAGCCATCTGGGCGACGGTGCGGATGCGCGCAAGGTGCGCCAAGGGATCGAACGGCATAACCCCTCTCGGTAAAGGTGCGAGAAAACCGGCGGTTTACTGCCGCCGACCCCAGAGCTTTGCCCTCTCCTCGCTGACCTCAAGGGCGACACGATCGATGGTCGTGGACATGTCCGCCAGGCCATCGTGCGCATGGATTCCTGACAACAATGTCAGGGTTTCTCCACTCACTCTGCATTGTGCGTCGCCTATCGGCGACAGTTCAAAAAAAGCGTCACAGGGGCTGACAAGTGGTTAGAACAATGTCATATTCGGCTCCGACCCGCAACATATTGTTACAAACCGGGCGAGGGGGTAACGAACCAAGGGGCCGGACAAATTAGTTGCCGGCTCCAGAGGATTTTATATGCCCTGCATTACATCCATCGGTGCCTTCAGAGACTCGCAGCTCGGGCGAAGCAGGTCTGCGAAACCGCGCGTGCTGCTTTATTCCCACGATACGTACGGCCTCGGGCACCTGCGACGAAACCTCGCCATCACCGCACACATCCTCCATCGCAAAAAGCCGTATTCCGCCATGTTGCTGACAGGCTCGCCAGTCATCGGCTCATGGCCCATGCCGGAAGGCTTGCACGTATGCCCGCTTCCCGCCGTGATCAAGACCGCAGCGGAGAAATACGAATCGCGGGACCCTTCGCAGAGCTTTGCGAGCGTAAAGGCGCGCCGCGAAACGCTGATTCTCGAATCGATCAGGCAGTATCGGCCGGATATTTTCCTCGTGGACCATGCGCCTGCGGGCATGAAAGGAGAACTGCTGAATAGCTTGGCATTCATCCACGCCCACATGCCGGGCACGCGCGTCGTGCTCGGTCTGCGCGACATTCTGGATTCGCCGGCGGAGGTGCGTGATCTGTGGCGTGCGCAGGGCATCTACCACTTGCTCGATACGCACTACGACCACATCCTGGTGTACGGAAGCCAACACCTTTTCGATGCGGTCCACGAATACCATCTTCCGCCATGGGTCGCCGCAAAAGCGCGTTACTGCGGATACATCGTTCGCGACGCGGCTCATGCCACTGCCTCGAGCGCGACTGCCTCCTCCATCGGCGAGCGGCACCGTAGACCGACGATCCTGGTAACCGCCGGCGGCGGTGGCGACGGCTTCCCGCTCATGGACGGGTATCTCCGCGCCGTGAGGACTCTGCCGGAAGGCTCGTTGCACAGCATCGTGGTCGCAGGTCCGCTCATGGACATCGAGCAACGCAGGCGCCTGGAAAGGGGGGCAGCGGAGAACCGCGACGTGCGCATCATTGCGCACACCACGGAATTGACAGACTTGATCCAGCGCGCCGATCTCATCGTGGCGATGTGCGGCTACAACACTACGGCCGAAATCCTCGCGGCAAGAAAGCCTTCGATACTCGTGCCGCGTGCGGGACCACGGGCGGAACAGCGGCTGCGGGCGACCCTGATCGGAAAGCTGGGGCTGGCCTGGATCGTCCAACCCGAGGAGGACCGCGTCGCCCGCCTGACTGAGCTGGTGGCCGCGATCGTGAAAGGACATAGGCCCGCGCTACGCACCTGGAGTCGGGTTGACCTCGGCGGCGTCCACCGGGTGGGCGAGGCTTTGGATGAGATCCTCGGTTACTTCAATCTTCCCCGCGAAGCCAGCGCATGAAGCCGACGCCACCTCGTACCATCGGCTATCTCCTGAAGCGCTACCCCCGTCTTTCGGAAACGTTCATCCTGAACGAAATGCGGGCACTGGAGCGGCTGGGCGTCCGGCTCCACATTTTCTCGCTGCTACGTCCGGAAGAATCGCTGGTGCAGCGGGCCTCGGCTGAGCTGCACGCGCAGGTAACCTATTTCCCGGAGGCGTGGTGGTCGAAAGCCGGCGCGGTCGCCCAAGCGCACGGCTCCATTGCGGCGACCGTCCCGTGGCGCTATCTCCATGCCGTGGGACTGACTCTGTGGTGGTCGGTTCGCTCGCGGCGTCCGCTGAGCGTGTGGAAGCAGTTCCTACGATCTGCCTATGTTGCGCGCCACTGTCGCGACAGCGGTGTGCAGCACGTGCACGCGCACTTCGCCAACGCCCCTACCACGGTGGCGCGCCTCGTGGGCGTGATGTGCGGCATCTCACACAGCTTCAGCACCCACGCAAAAGACCTCTACCTCACGCGCAAGGGGGCGATGGAACGGCGCATCAGGCGTGCGAGCTTCGTCCTGACGTGCACGCGATACAATGTCGATTACCTGCGCAGCTTCGTGGCTCGCGAGGATTGGGACAAGATTCATCTCGTCTATCACGGCATCGACCTCACGGCTTTTCCGTTTGCTGCTCCTGCCGCAAGCCAAAGCGAATCGAATGGTAAGGACGAGGCTCCAGTCCTGCTTTCGGTGGGCCGACTGGTGCTTAAAAAGGGTTTCAACGACCTCGTCTCGGCGTGCCACCTGCTCCATTCGCGCGGCGTTGCGTTCAAATGCGTCATAGTGGGCGACGGGCCGTGGCGCAAGGACCTGGAGGCGCAGATCGAAAGCCTGGGCCTGAACGGTGTCGTGAGCATGCCGGGAGCGATGCCCCATGAGCGCCTGATCCCGATCTACCAGCAGGCGAGCGTGTTTGGCCTCGCGCCGCAAGTCACCGAGGACGGCGATCGCGATGGCATTCCCAATGTGCTGGTCGAAGCGATGGCCGCCGGCGTGCCCGTCGTATCAACCACTGTTTCCGGCATTCCGGAGCTCGTGGAAGACGGCGAGACCGGTTTGCTCGTGCCGCCCGGCGACTTCGCTGCATTGGCCGCCGCGATCGAACGCGTGCTGCGCGATCCGGCCTTGCGCCGCAAATTCGCCGAGCGCGCGCGGCGCAAGATCGAGGACGAGTTCGAGTGCTGGGAGACCGCCAAGGCGCTGCGTGCGCTTTTCCCCGTGGCCGAGTTCGAATGATGCATATCGCGTATCTCTGCGCCGACCGCGGCATTCCGGTGCTTGGCGACAAAGGCGCGTCGGTCCACGTGCGCGAGTTCACCAGCGCGTTGAGCGCTCTCGGACACGAGGTGACGCTGCTCTGTACCAAGCGGGGCAGCGGCAATCCGTGCCCACCCGTGCGCTTGGTCGAGTTGCCGCCTGTTGAGAACGAGCACGCCATCGACGCGGAAGCGGCAAGGCTCACTGTTGCGCCCGCCGCAAGCGACAAGGCCTTGCGTCGAGAGTTGAGCAAATTGGCGCACGACCGCGGCCTGCCTTCCCGCGTGCTCGAGGCGATCGAGAAAACCGGTTCGCGGCCCGATGTCCTGTACGAGCGCTACGCGCTGTTCCATCGGGCCGGTCGCACAATCGCGGACGTGCTCGACATTCCGCTGGTGCTGGAAGTGAATGCGCCACTGGTAACAGAGCAGGAGCGATTCCGTGAGCTGCGGCTGAAAACCCTCGCTGACGCCATCGAAACCGAGGTCTGGTGCCGGGCCGATCATGTCGTCGCCGTGTCCGAAGCGGTGCGTGAGTTCGCACTGGGCCGGGGCGTACCGGACGAGCGCATCACGGTGTTGCCGAACGGCGTCGACACCGCACGCTTTCATTCGGGTGTCGACGGCCGGAACGTGCGCGAGCGGCTCGGGTTGGTCGGAAGACCCGTGATCGCATTCGTCGGCAGCCTGAAGCCGTGGCATGGGGTCGATTTCCTGCTCGAGGCATTCGCGCTCATCAGGAGGCGTATTCCGGAAGTTGCGTTGCTGGTGGTCGGAGAAGGCCCGGGCCTAGCGGATCTGCAGGCGCGTGTTGCGAGCGAAAGTCTGCAGGACGCAGTGATTCTGACCGGCCGCGTGGCGCATGCGGAAGTCCCCGAATATATGGCTGCGGCAGACCTGACCGTCGCCCCCTACGTCGCTCAGCACGGTTTCTACTTTTCCCCGCTAAAAGTCGTCGAATCGCTGGCGGCGGGACGGCCCGTGGTGGCGCCCAAGCTCGGCCAACTTCCAGCGCTGCTGCAAGATGGGCTGACGGGGATACTGTATCCCCCGGGCGACTTGGCTGCGTTCGTCGCCAGCGTCGCGGCATTGCTCGGCGATCCGGCTCGTCTTCGAACCATGGGGCGGCGCGCTGCCGAAGCGGCGGGAGTTAATTTCAGTTGGGCGAACACCGCCCGGCGCGCCGCCGCGCTCATGGCCGATTCGCGCCAAATTGCAGACACACGATGAGCAAAGCCGCGGGCAATCCCAGGCGCGTTTTCTCGCTGTGGAACCTGCGCCGGTACCTGAAGCCCCATGTGCCGGCGCTTGGTCTCGCCGGACTGTTGATGGCGATCCAGGCCGTCGTACTGCTACTCACGCCGTGGCCGCTCAAGTTCATCATCGACAGCGTGATTTTCCGCAAACCCCTGCCCGTCTGGCTGCTGTCGCACGTGCCGAGCGCCGCGGCGCAGCCGCTCGTCCTCCTCGGAGTCTTGGGCATCGCAATGCTGTGCCTGGGCGTGGCCGACGCGGCACTCGCCTACTTCGGCAACCGCCCGCTGTTGCGCGCCGGGCAGCGCGCCATATTCGACGTGCGACGCGATCTCTTCGCCCACCTGCAGCGGCTGTCGCTTGCGTTCCATCGCCGCCAGCGAACCGGTGATCTGATGGCGCGGCTCGGAGGCGACATCCAGACACTGCAGAACTTGGTCATTTCGGTAGGGACCGGGGTGTTCGCACACTTCCTCACGGTCGCCGGCATGGCAGCCATTATGCTGGCGATCGACTGGCGCTTCGCGCTGGTGGTGCTGGCCGTAGCGCCGCTGTTGCTCCTGCTCACCCGCCGCTATACGAGCCTGCTACGGCAGGCGTTTCGCCGTGCACGCCGCAAGGAAGGCGAGCTGTGGGGCAAAGTCCAGGAAATCCTTGCCAACGTTCATGTAGTGCAGGCATATGGCCAAGAGCGTCGCGAGGACGCGCGCTTCGCCGAGCACGCCGAGCAGAGTTTGGGCGCAACCATCGAGGCGAGCACGCTGCAGGGACAGCTCGGTCCGCTGGTTGCTGTGGTGCTGGCTTTCGCGACGGCCGCGGCCACCTGGTATGGCGCGACGCGCGTACTGGACGGGAAGATCACTGCGGGTGAGCTGCTGATCTTTCTCGCCTATCTTCGTGGCATGGCCTCACCCATCCGGCAGTCGGCAAAGATGGCCGGCGTTGTCGGCAAAGCGAGCATCGCGGCCGAGCGGCTGGGAGACGTGTTCTCCGAGGCGTCGGAGATCGTGGACCCGCCACGGCCACTCGTTCCCGCCACGTGCAGCGGAGACATTTCGTTCCGGTCGGTCTTCTTTGCGTATGGCGGCGACGAACCGGTGTTGCGCGACATTTCCTTCCACGCGCCTCCGGGTCAAACCGTCGCTCTGGTCGGCGCCACGGGCGCTGGCAAAAGCACGCTCGTGAGTCTCGTTCCCCGTTTCCACGATCCGTGCGCGGGCGAGGTGTTCCTCGACGGGCACGATCTGCGCGCGTTGCCTATCGCGTTCGTGCGGTCCCAGGTCGCGCTGGTATTGCAGGAAGCGCTGGTGTTCCATGGAACGCTGTGGGAGAACATCGCTTACGGCCGGACTGGCGCGGGGCGCGGGGAGGCGATCGCCGCAGCACGCGCCGTAGGGATCGATGACCTCATCGCAAACATGCCGCAGGGCTACGACACGCTGGTGGGCGAGCGGGGCGCGACGCTCTCCGGCGGCCAGCGCCAATGCATCTCCATCGCCCGCGCCATGCTGCGCAATGCATCCATCGTCATCCTGGACGAACCGACCAGCGGCATGGATGCCTTGTCCGAGCGACGGGTGCTAGAAGCACTGCGTCGACTCACGTCCGGCCGAACCACCCTGATCATTGCGCACCGGCTCAACACGGTGGTCCGCGCCGACCTCATTCTGGTGCTCGATCACGGACGCATCGTCGAAGCCGGCAACCACAAGGAGCTGGTGGCAAAGGGCGGGCGTTATTGCGAGCTCTGGAACGGCGGCGGCGATGACGCGATCGGATTGCCCCAGGATGCTCCACGCAATGATTTCGAAGAAGGCGATTCCACATTGCCGCGAACGTTTGTTCCCGGACGAAGTGCTTTGGCTTAGTTCCACTGACGGAGGACACGGGCGGCGGTTCGTGAATTTTGGGTGGCGGATTTCGGCGGTGCCGCTAGAATGCTGAACCAGAAATGAGCGGCTCCGCCAAATGCCCCCCCGGGACGCGCGCTCCCCAACCGCGACGCGGACAACGCCACAGCAAGCATCGCGAGCCGGACAGCGCTGTGGTTCATGGCACGCCGGTTCAATAGACCGATGAAGGCACATCGAGCCTGCGCGACGTGATCAATGTCTCGTCACCTTTCATCGACCGCCCGGTTGCCACGACGCTGCTCGCGGTAGGCCTCGCACTTGCCGGCGCCCTCGCGTTTCGTCTGCTGCCCGTCTCACCACTTCCGCAGGTCGAGTTCCCGACGATCCTGGTGCAGGCCGACCTGCCGGGGGCGAGCCCCGAAACCATGGCGGCGACTGTCGCGACACCGTTGGAACGCGCCCTCGGGCGCATCGCCGGCGTCAACGAAATCACTTCGACCAGTTCACTCGGCAACACCCGCATCACCCTGCAGTTCGATCTCAACCGCGATATCGACGGCGCGGCTCGCGACGTGCAGGGCGCCATCAACGCGGCCAGCGCTCTGCTGCCCTCGGGCCTGCCGAACAATCCGAGATACCGCAAGGTCAACCCGGCCGAAGCGCCGATCATGATCCTTGCACTGACTTCCGAAACGCTGACCCAAGGGCAGATGTACGACATCGCGTCGACCGTCCTCGCCCAGAAACTTTCGCAGGTGCAGGGTGTGGGACTGGTGCACGTGGGCGGCAGCTCGTTGCCCGCGGTGCGGGTCGAACTGAATTCGCAGGCGCTCAGCAAATACCGCATTGGCCTGGAGGAGGTCCGTAAAGCCATTGCGGCTGCCAATGCCAATCGGCCGAAGGGCGCGCTAGAGCAGGGAGACCGCCACTGGCAGATCGGCGCCAACGACCAGGCCAAGACCGCCGCGGAGTATGTATCGCTCATCGTCGCCTATCGCAATGGTTCGCCGGTGCGGCTTGCCAACGTTGCTGAAGTCGTGGACTCGGTGCAGGATTTGCGCAACGCCGGTTCGTCCAACGGCAAGCCGTCGGTGCTGCTCATCATCAGCCGACAGCCCAACGCGAACATCGTCGACACGGTGGACCGGGTAAGCGCATTGTTGCCTTATCTGCGGGCGTCTATTCCGAGTGCGGTCGACCTCGACTTGGTGATGGAACGCACCACCACCATACGCGCTTCGCTGCGCGACATCGAGCGAACGCTGGTAATCGCCGTCGCGCTGGTGATTGCAGTCGTTTTCGTATTCTTGGGGCGCGCACGCGCGTCGCTCATTCCCAGCGTGGCAGTTCCGCTGTCGGTCTGCGGCACTTTTGGTGCCATGTACCTGCTAGGCTACAGCCTCAACAACCTGTCGCTGATGGCCCTCACCATTGCCACCGGCTTCGTGGTCGATGACGCGATCGTGGTGCTCGAAAACGTGTCGCGACACATGGAGCGCGGCATGACGGCGCGTGAAGCGGCGCTGCGTGGCGCGCGCGAAGTCGGGTTTACCGTGTTGTCGATGAGCCTGTCCCTTGTGGCGGTGTTCATTCCGATCCTCCTCATGGGAGGCATCGTCGGGCGGTTGTTTCGGGAATTCGCCGTGACACTGTCGATCGCGATCCTGATTTCGCTCGTGGTATCGCTGACCCTCACGCCCATGATGTGCTCGCGGCTCCTCGGGGGAGAACGTGAGAGCCAACCCGGGCGCTTCGCAAGCTGGAGCTTGCGCGTTTTTCGTGCCGTCCTGCGGGGGTATGGCAAGAGCCTGGACTGGGTACTGCGTCACGGCGCGATCGTGATGCTGGTGCTGCTGGCCACGATTGGTCTGAACATCTATTTGTACGTGATCGTGCCGAAAGGATTCTTCCCTCGTCAGGACACGGGACGATTGAACGGCAACATTCTGGCAGACCAGAGTATTTCGTTTCAGGCCATGCGACAGAAGCTCGCCGACTTCATCGAGATTGTCCGCTCCGACCCTGCCGTTTCCAGCGTGGTGGGATTCACCGGCGGCCAGCAACGCAATACCGGCCAAATGTTCGTGTCGCTGAAGCCGTTGTCCGAACGCAAGGAAACGGCCGAGCAGATTGTCGCGAGGTTGCGCCGGAATCTGGCTAAGGAGCCAGGCGCGACGCTCACCCTCAATCCCGTTCAGGACTTTCGCGTCGGCGGCCGCAGGAGCGACGCGCAATACCAGTTCACGCTGCAGGCCGATGACATCGAGGAATTGCGGCTGTGGGAGCCACGCATCCGGCGCGCATTCGCAGATTTGCCGGAGCTCGTCGATGTCAGCACGGATCAGCAGGACAAGGGCCTCCAGACGTCGGTGGTGATCGATCGTGACACGGCCTCCCGGCTGGGCATCACGCCGAGGCTGATCGACGCCACGCTAAATGATGCCTTCGGCCAGCGCCAGGTTTCGACCATCTATGCTCCTCTCAATCAGTACCGGGTGGTGATGGAGGTGGCACCGGAATACGCGCAATCCGAGGAGGGGCTCGAGTCCATTTATCTCATCACTGCCTCGGGTGCTAGCGTGCCGCTGTCGGCGGTCGCCCATTATGAGCGAACCAACACACAGCTCGCTGTGAATCACCAGGGCCAGTTCGTCGCTTCCACCATCTCCTTCAATCTGCCGGAGGATGTCTCCCTTTCGGACGCGATACGGGCGATCGAAAACAGGCTTGCGCGCATCGGCGTACCGGTCTCGATTCATGGGACATTCCAGGGCACCGTGCGGGCGTTTCAGGCTTCGCTAGAAGGGCAGCCGGTGCTTATCCTGGCCGCACTGCTCGTGATTTACATCGTGCTCGGCATCCTCTACGAGAGTCTCACGCACCCCCTTACGATTCTGTCGACGCTGCCGTCTGCCGGTGTGGGCGCGCTGCTCGCCCTGCTCCTGTTCCGGACCGAGTTCAGCATCATCGCGTTCATTGGCGTCATCCTGCTGATTGGCATCGTGAAGAAAAACGCCATCATAATGATAGATTTCGCCCTTGACGCGGAGCGAACTAGAGGCCTGGATTCTCGGCAGGCGATCTTCCAGGCATGCCTGTTGCGTTTCAGGCCCATCATGATGACGACCGTGGCCGCCATGTTCACCGCGCTTCCGCTGGCCGTCGGTTTCGGCGACGGAGCGGAACTGCGCCGACCGCTGGGCATTTCCATCGTTGGCGGCCTGCTCGTGAGCCAAGTGCTCACCCTCTACACGACGCCAGTGGTTTATCTGTATCTCGATCGCCTGCGTCTCCGATTTCGCCGCGCGTCTCGGCTGGCGAGGCAGTCCTGACCGGCGATACACCGCCGCGGGTCATGGAGTCCCGTTATTCGCGCTGAGGAAAGCGGCTATCGTGATGCATTTCGACGAGACGGCTGTTCGTGCGGTACTGCGCTGGGACCATTTGATCGTCGTGATGGAGGAGGCCTTTGCAGACTTTTCATCTCGTCGCGTCCTGCAGTCCGTGCGAAACATGCTTACGAGCGAAGAGGGAGAGCGCTATCTCCGCATCATGCCGGCGGTTGCGCGGGATGCCATGGGATTGACGCTTGTCAGCTTCCGTCTGTTTAGCGGAATGCTATGGATATCGCTGAGAGCTTAGCTATTTCCCGATGCAGAAGCGGCTGAAAATGGCACCGAGCAAATCGTCGGCGGTGAACTCTCCGGTGATCGCAGAGAGCGCTGCTTGCGCCTCGCGCAGCTCCTCGGCGAACAGCTCCAGCGGCGGCGATGCGGCCTCGAGAAGTGCCGCGGCTGCCGCCAGATGCAGATCGGCTGCGTGGAGCGCGCGCAGATGGCGTTCGCGCGCGAGAAACGTTCCCTCCATGCTCTCGTGTACACCGACCGCGGCAAGGATCGCCTCGCGTAGCAACTCCACCCCGGCACCGCTCAGAGCCGAGAGCCAGACTTCGCTTGCACGATCATTCCGGCCCGACCTTGCTTCGAGGCCCGCCAGATCGATCTTGTTCCGCACGACGATCCGCGGCAGCGC
>Ga0070699_100004168_pt1 | contig 12782 bp, 12 predicted proteins | sample KBSK1503metaG_FD_65473 | JGI IMG/M metagenome (GOLD analysis project Ga0070699, IMG submission 65473) | Corn, switchgrass and miscanthus rhizosphere microbial communities from Kellogg Biological Station, Michigan, USA - KBS K1-50-3 metaG | ecosystem: Host-associated > Plants > Roots >...
AGCGAGGAGCAGTACCGGCTGCTCTTCGAGAGCAACCCGCATCCCATGTGGGTATACGACGAGGAGACGCTCGCCTTCCTCGCCGTCAACGAGGCCGCCTTGCACCATTACGGCTATTCGCGGGACGAGTTCCTCGCCATGGGTGTCCTGGACATCCAGCCGTCGGAGGAGGTCCCAGCCTTCGCGCAGTGGTACGAGGCGTTCATGGCGCCGCGGGAACCGGGCCGCACCTATCAATCGCCCCACAGCCTCAGGCATCGAAAGAAGCGCGGCGCGATCATCGAGGTGGACATCGCCGCGAACCCCATCGTCTTCGAGGGTCGCAAGGCATGGCTGCTCCTCGCCACCGATGTGACCGAGAAGCGAAGCCTGGAGGCGCAGCTCCTCCATTCCCAGAAGATGGAGTCGATGGGTCGGCTGGCGGGCGGTGTGGCCCACGACTTCAACAATCTCCTGGGCATCATCACGGGGTACGGCGGGCTGTTGCGCAAGAGGGTCGCCGAGGACCCGCGTCTCATCAAGTACGTTGACGACATCGTCAGGGCCGCCGAAAGGGCAGCGGGACTGACCCGTCAGCTCCTGGCCTTCAGCCGCAAGCAGATTCTCCAGCCCCGGATCCTCGACTTGAACGCAGTCGTCGGTGAGACAGAGAAGATGTTGCGACGTCTCATCGGCGAAGACATACAGCTCCAGACTGTACTCGACGAGCACGTGGGCCCGGTGAGAGCCGACCCCGGCCAGATGGATCAGGTCTTGATGAACCTGGCCGTGAACGCCCGCGACGCGATGCCCCGCGGAGGACGCCTCACGATCGGGACCGGGAATGTGGTTCTCGACCAGGCGTATTCCCGCCGACATGCGGGCGTCGCGCCCGGGCACTACGTGATGCTGTCCGTCAGCGACACCGGCCACGGCATGACCCCGGAGGTCCGGACCCGTGTCTTCGAGCCGTTCTTCACGACCAAGGAACCGGGGAAGGGGACGGGGCTGGGACTCGCTACCGTCCACGGGATCGTGCAGCAGAGCGGGGGCCACATCTGGGTCTACAGCGAGCCGGGCCATGGCACGACGTTCAAGGTCTACCTGCCGCGAACGGACGCTCCCGGGTTCGCGGTCGAGACGCCGGCACCCGCCGAAATCGAGCTGCCGAGAGGATCGGAGACGATCCTCCTTGTGGAGGACGAGGCGAGCCTGCGGGAGCTCGTCCGGGAGTGCCTGGAGGCCTCGGGTTACACGGTGCTCGAGGCCAGCCACGGGACGGCCGCCCTCGAGATCGGCGAACGCCACCCGGGACGGATCGACCTCTTGATGACCGATGTCGTGATGCCGGGGATGAGCGGACGCGAATTGGCGGAGGAGGTGCGGGCCTCGCGGCCGGAGATCCGGGTCCTTTACATGTCGGGATACACCGATGACGCCGTGGTTCTTCATGGCGTGCTCGCGGCAGACACAGTGTTCCTCGAAAAGCCGTTCACGGTCGAGATGCTGGCCCGTCGGGTTCGCGAGGTGCTGGACCCGCCGACGGGCGCGGTTGGATAGCCAGGACGCCCAACCCGCCGGTCCCGTGGCCGGCACCGCCGGCGCCACTGCGTAGCCGCTGTAGCCACCCCACCTGCAGAACACCCTCACTCCCGGCGGGGCGCGACCCTTTCGGCAGGCCGCCTTTCCGCCACTTACGGCGGACCCTTCCCCTCCCGTTGTCGTTAGGAGCGTTCCCTATGAGTCACGAACTGAAACTTGCGCAACCGATCCCGCGCCGCAAGATAAAGGGCGTGACACACGCCCTGGGCTCTGTGTCCACTCCGCGGTGCTCGAATGACTTGCGGCGCCGAGCGGCGTGTTACGCGGGCTCGTCGCACCCGATCGTTCACGACGCTTCACTCGGGGCTAGCGACGCGGTGCTGAGACCTCGCCTCCTCGGCGGACGCTTCACGCCGGCCATAACGGAAGGTGTCCGAGACGGGTAGACGCTCACTCAGGCACCTCCCTCTTGGAGACAGCTCTCTCTCATCCCTGAGAACCATGCCGAGCCCTTCTCGAATCTGAGAATCCGCGCGCCGCCCTTAGGCGAATGCCCGCGGTAATCCCCTGCGGAATCACGGGAGGAACCGCGGCCAACCGGGACGCTCCGCGGCACGGGCCTTGCGTTTCTCGAGCCGCGCGAGGCCTCCGGCTTCGGGGAGGAGGGCCGATGGACCTTCGAAGAATCGAAACAACCAAGGCGACACCAAGCGTTGCGGCGACGTCTCCCGCCACGGAACAGAGCCGGGCTCGCCGTCCTTCTTCGCCCAGGAGGCAGCCCGAAACGCCCCGCGCGGAGGACTCCCTCCAGTGGATCACGGTGAGGCTGCCGCCCGACCTCGTTCGCGACATCGAGGGTCACGCCAAGCGCGCGGGGACGACTCGCTCCGATGCGCTTCGGGAGTGCCTGGCCGTCGGAATGGAGACGATTCGCGGCCGACAAGGCGTCCCGGGCGGCCGCGTCGACGAGCTGCTGGGAGCGATCGAAGGCGTCCGCCTGGCGCTCGACCTCCTGGGCCCGCCGACCCTCGGGACTCAGCGGCTCCTGGCCCACTGGGCGGCCCGCGATGGCGGCGTGAAGGTCAGCGAGGACGAGCTGCTGGCCGAGGTGCGAGCCGTCGGCGCCGACGAGTGGGAGCAAGCCCTGGCTGAGTCGGAACGCGATCTGCTCGCGACCCCGGACGCGAGAGGGCCGGCGGGGAGAAGCTGAGATGTTCTTCGTCGAGGCCCGCTACCACAAAGATCCGAATCGAGCGGGAGCGCAGGTGCGTTACATCGCGCACCGCGAGGAAGGGTTGACGGACGGACAGCAGCGCGAGCTCTACGGGATCGGCGACCGATACCGTGCCCTCAGAGGCGACGAGAGGGCGATCCGGAAGGCTCTCCGCGAGGATGGCCGGGGTCTCAGGAACCCGGTCTACTTCCGCTTCATCCTGACCGTGGACAACCCCGCGGCGGCGCGCTTCCAGCGGTTCGACGGGCACCTCTCGGAGCGCCTCATGCGCGACGCCGTAGAGAAGACTTTCCGGAGCGCCGTGCGCGGAGCCCAGGGCATCTTCGCGGTCCATCAGCACGGCGGCAAGGATCGGCTGGCGCACCCTCACGTGCATGCTCTCCTCAGCCCTCGTTTCGAGACCCGAATACCGGTCCACATCTCTCCGGTGAGGCTCCAGCGGATCAAGGAGTGCTGGGAGAGGGAGGTGCTCCGGGGTCTGGAGCGCCAGGAGCGCCGGCTCGGTCGAGCGCGGGAGGCCCTGACTCATACGCCGCCGCCCCACCACCACGATCGCGAAGAGCGACCTCCGCTGCAGCCGTTGCCACCGAGGGCGGCGCCACGCCGGAACGGTCAAATGGAGCTATTCGCGACGGCGAGGAGATCGCTGGGGCTCGCGCGGGGAAACGGCTTCGTCAGGCAGTGGCTGCGGTTCGGCAGGCGTGGTCGCCGGTGGGAACTAGACCCTGAGCGAGCAGTGCGCCGAGTAGGGTTTCGTCTGGCTTCCAAGGCGATGCCCAAGGCCGTGCGGGACGCGTTATGGCTGCTGCGCGGTCTCCGAGAAACCCCCACTCGGCAACGATAGCCGCTCGTGCGGTCCTCCCAGCTCACCAATTCTATAGCGCGGAGCCGACGGGGCTTGAGACGGCACTGAGCTGCCGAGACTGCTACGACGACACTCTCAGACGCTTCAGCAGCGTTGCCGTCGTGAACCATTCGACGCCCGTCTCTCGGAAGTCGTCGTCGTTCGACCACACCGGGACCCCGAGGTGAAGTGCCAGGGCCAGCACGTCGACGTCATCGGGATCGCGTCGCCCGATCCGCTTGGCGGCGTCGGGGATCTTCCGGGCGTACTCGGACCGCTCCACTACTGTCACGGGCAACGCCGCCAGGGCCAGCAGCAGGACATCGAGCTGTAAGCGTTTCTGCCGAGCAAGTGCCGCGACGTACTCCTGAACCTCGTCCAGGGTGACCGCGGTCGTGTAGACCTGCTCGACGGAGTCGTGCGTTAGCGCGATGCTGGCGCGACCCCCAATCAGGGCAGACAGAAGAACGTTAGCGTCGGCGACGAGCCGCACGCCGCTTCTTGCGCCACGCCTCGAAGTCGCGCAGAACCTCTTCCTCCGAGACTCCACGTCGTTTGAGCTGGCGCTTGACGTCGGCGCAGAGCATGGCGTAGAGCTCCCGCTTCAACTCCAGGGGAAGGGTGACCTCGGGGCGCGGGAAGAAGATGCCGGCGAGACGTCCCCTGCGCGTCACCAGGATGGGCGCCTTCGATCGGAGAAGGCCGGTTGCCTTGTCGCGAAACTCGCGCACTGTGCTCAGACGCATGTGGTCACCTTGGTGACCATTATAACCTCATCTTCTTGTGCTTGGAGCCAGTCGAGGCGACCCCAGCCGGCGGCTCGCCTTCATCAGCCTCTCGATTCGGCCTGCCCCGCGCTGCCGCCGCGGTGGCTAGATCCGCACACGTTGGTGGCGGCCCGGCAAGTCCTGGTAGCGGACCATACCGAACCCGTCCTGAGAGCTTGCCGGGGCTGATGAACGGGCTCGGTCCTGTGGCGCGACTCCAGATGTGTTCTCACTTCTGAGAAGGGTGGCCGCCGATTATCAGCGTTGAGGGAAGCTCGGCTTGGGGGACCTTCCCGAGCCGCCCAACAAATGAATGGGTTAGAGCAGCTCAGTCTCTGGCCCAGCCATTGCTAGACGGCCCCCGGGTGAAGCGGAGATGACGCCCATCGAGATCGAGGTCTTCGAGGCTCTCCGGCGCACGTTGGCCGAGGCCGCGCCCGACGCTCTTCCCGCCCTCCTGGGGCGTTTGGAGGAGGAGCGGCTACGCGGCGAGAACCGGCTAATGGCCCTCGTAGTCAACGGAAATGGCCGCACAATCGGACCCGCGCTGGATGCACCAGATGAGAACCTTTCAGTCCAGGAGGCCGCGCGTCGTCTCGGGATCTCCAAGCGATGGCTCTATCGGAACTCCGACAGACTGCCCTTCACGGTCAGGATCGGCCGGCGGGTGGTGTTCTCGGCGCACAGGCTGGAGCGATGGAGCCGAAGCCGCTGCTCCCAGCGGGCGCTCTCCGGCACAGACGTGAACCGAATGACCTCAAGCGGGCTGGCCACGCCCTAATTAGAGCGCTAAGCCGGAGGAGTCGAAGGAGGGGCGGCACAGCAAGCTGCTTCGAGGCCGCCCGCAGTGCTCAGCTCAAGAGAAAGGGAGGCAAGGTGAAATGAGAGGAGACGGCTACGTCTACCGCCGCGGCGAGCGGTGGTGGGCCGGGTACTACAGGGATGGGACGTTCTGTCGCGAGCCGGCCAAGCTGGCCGATTCAGAAGGCGTGCTCCGGCCCGCCAAGAACGAACGCGAGGCCCAGCGGTTCCTCAGGGCCCGGATCAAGGCAGTCCTTGGCGGGCGCTTCCTGGGCCCGCAGGAGGAGCGGATCACCGTGGGCGAGATCCTCGACGCAGTCGAGCAGAGAGCTGAATCGAAGAAGCTCCGGTCACTCCGGAAGATTCGCAGCCACGCGAAGGCGGTGCGAAAGACCTTCGCGTTCACGCGGGCCGTTGACGTTTCGACGGGAGACATCGAGCAGTACATCAAGGAGCGCAAGGACGCGGGACGGGCCGAGGCGACGATCAATCGCGAGCTCGAGATCCTCCGGCGCGCGTATCGCTTGGCGGTGAAGGGAAAGCGCATCTCGGCCGCCCGCGTTCCGGACGTCGAGCTGCTCCGCCTCGACAACATGCGCCAAGGCTTCTTCGAGCGCGCGGAGATCGAGGCTCTCCTGCAGCGCATCCCCGATCCTGATCTCCAGGACTTCATCGAGTGGGGCTTCCGCACCGGGCAGCGGAAAGGCGAGATCGCCAAGCTCACCTGGGACATGCTCGATCGCTCGGGCAGCGTTTGGGTTCTCCGGCTTCCCGGCGCGATCGCGAAGAACAAGGCCGGGCGCTCGCTCGGGCTCGCGGGAGAGACCCGAACGATCATGGAGCGTCGGCTCGCGCGGCGCCGGCTCGACTGTCCGCTCATCTTCCACCGCACGAGCAAAGGCAAAGCGGGACAGTCGATCAAGGATCTCCGGTGCGCGTGGCGAAACGCCCTCGAGGCCGCGCGGCTTCCCGAAGACCGACTCTTCCATGACCTCAGGCGATCCGCGGTGCGGACACTGATTCGTTCCGGAGTGGATCCGTCGGTGGCGATGAAGGTTTCGGGCCACAAGACGCGCTCGATGCTCGACCGCTACAACATCGTCGAAGAGACCGAAACCGCGGCTGCCCTCGCGAAGGCCGATGCCTACCTCTCCACGCAGCCGACCGAGCGCAACGTCGCGGCGCTCGAACACGCACAGAACGCGCACATCCAGGCCTCTCGCCGCAAGGCCCGTTAGAAACCAGCCAACAACTTAGCCCCGCAGGAGTGGCGGAAGCGGGTGGGAATCGAACCCACCGCTGCCGGTGTCAGCCGGCAGCCGGACGGCTTTGAAGGCCGCGCGAGTCACCAGACCCGAATCGCTTCCCCGCGACGGCTAGTGTAACGGCAAGCGTCGTCCCGCGTCCGCCCGCAGGCCGTGTCCACGCCGGTGGACGTCGCCAGCCGTGTAGTAATTACAGTACGCTCCCGCACCCGCCATTGATGCACCCCGGATGCACATTGACAAGCATGGCACAGGGCTTGCTCAATGAGACGTGGGACGGGCTTCATGCCCATCCCGCGAACGAGAGCGAGGTGCCCGATGCTGACCCAGCCCCGCCGCGCCGTATTGATGGCCGCCGTATCCAGCCTGACGGCCCTGACTGTCGCCTCCACGCCGCTGCTCGCGCAGCCGACCCAGGTCAAGCCCGGTTTCAACATCTTCAGCGAGCAGCAGGACGTGGAGATCGGCCGGCAGTCCGCGGCCGAGGCCGAGCGGCAGCTCCCGATGCTCAACGACCGCCGGGCCGAGGGCTACGTGAGCGAGATCATCCGCCGGCTCGCGGCGGTGGCACCCGGAGCAAAGTATCCGTACCAGATCCGCGTGGTCAACGCGTCGGACATCAACGCGTTCTCGCTCCCGGGCGGATTCATGTACGTCAACCGCGGGCTGATCGAGGCGGCCCGTAGCGAGCCCGAGCTGGCCGCGGTCCTCGCCCACGAGATGGCGCACGTGGCGCTACGGCACGGCACGCACCAGGCGTCCAAGGCCTACCTGACCCAGGCTGGGATCGGGATCCTGGGCGGCCTTCTCGGCCGTGGCGGGAACCCGAGCCAGATCTTCCAGGTCATCGGCGGCTTGGGTATGAACGCGCTCTTCCTGAAGTTCAGCCGCGACATCGAGTACCAGGCCGACACGGTGGGCGCGCAGATCATGGCCCGTGCCGGGTACGACCCGCGCGCGATGGCAGATTTCTTCGAGGTCCTGCGCAACGAGCAACGGAGCAACCCGAGCCGCCTGGCCCAGTTCTTCAGCGACCACCCGGCGCCCGCGGACCGGGAGGCTCGGATTCGCCAGGAGGCGCAACGCATCGGCGCCGTCCGGAGCAGCCGCGAGATCGGCGGCTTCGCTCAGGTGCAGTCGGAGCTGCGCGGGATGGGCCGCGCCCCGAGCATGCAGGACATCGCCCAGGGTCAGGTGCCGCGGAGCGGCGGACGCAACCGGCGGTCCGATGGAACCTACCCCGGGGACGGGAACTATCCGGACGACCGCAACTACCCGGACAGCCGGAGCGATCCCGCCAACGGCGGGTACCGCGGCGACGGCCGCTATGGGCAGGCCGGGCAGATCGAGCCCCCGTCCTCGCGGCTCGCCACCTATCGCCAGCGCGACGGCTTCTTCGCGATCCAGTACCCCGACAACTGGCGCCCCTACGAGCCCGACAACGGCTTCGGGGTCACGATCGTCCCCAACGGCGGCGTGGTGGACACGGGCAACGGCCAGCAGAGCATCATCTACGGCGTCATCGTGAACCACTACGATCCCTTCCAGGCGAGAAACACGAGACGGGCGCCGAGCCTCGACGAGGCGACGCAGGACCTCGTCGCCCAGATAACGCAGTCGAACACGCACCTGCGGCCGACCGGCTCCCGCCGGCGCGAGACGATCGACGGCGCCCCGGCGCTGTCCCAGGTCCTCTCCGGCCGCTCGCCGGTCACGGCCGAAGAGGAGCGGGTGACGGTCTTCACGCGTGAGCTGCCCGACGGTCACGTGGTCTACGCGCTCTTCATCGCGCCCGGACGCGACTACGCCACGATGGCCCCGATCTTCTCCCGGATGGTGCGCACCCTGCAGGTCAACGACGAGGTGGCGCACCGGTAAACTGGGGGCGTATGCTCCTCGCGCGCCGCGAGTTCCTGGTCGGATTGGGGCTCGCGGCGTTCGCCGCGCCGACGCCGCGGACCCGCCTCATCCTTCTCGGGACCGGAGGCGGACCGTCGCCCAAGCGCCTGCGGTCGGCGCCGGCCCAGGCGATCCTGGTCGGCGAGGACGTCTACGTCGTCGACTGCGGCGACGGCGTCGCCCGCCAGATGGCTCTGGCCGGCGTGGCCCTGTCCCGGATACGCGCCGTCTTCATCACCCACCACCACTCCGACCACGACGCTGACTACGGCAACCTGCTCCTCCTCGGCTGGATCGACGGCCTCCGGCCGACCGTCGACGCCTACGGACCTCCACCCCTCGCCCGGATGACCGAGCTGATCGCCGAGGTGAACCGCGTCGACATCGAGACCCGTATCGCCGACGAAGGGCGCCCGCCGTTCGCGGGCGTGGTCGCTGCCCACGAGATCACGACGAGCGGGGTGGTCATGCAGCAGGCCGGCGTCAAGGTCACCGCCGCGCTCGTCGACCATCCTCCGATCCGGCCGGCGTTCGCCTACCGTTTCGACACGCCCGACCGGTCCATCGTCATCTCGGGAGATACGGCGCCGTCGGAGAGCCTCGTCGCCCTGGCGAAGGGCGCCGAGGTCCTGGTGCACGAGGTCCTGTACCTGCCCGGCGTTGCCCGCCTCGTCGGGAACGAGCCCCACGCGAGGCGCCTTCGGGAGCACCTCATCGCGAGCCACACGCCCTCGGCCGAAGTCGGCCGAATCGCGGCCGCCGCGGGCGTCAAGACACTCGTCCTCTCCCACTTCGTCCCCGGGGACGATCCCTCGATCACGGATGCGATGTGGACGGCCGGGGTGCGCGCCCACTTCAAGGGCGAAGTGATCGTCGGCCGTGACCTGATGGTCCTGTGATTACCGGGGCCTCAGGAGTCGCGGCGCTGACCGCGCGCGGGCCGCGAGGGCTCCGAGACGCCCTCGAGCACCGCGCCCAAGAGCAGCTGGTCGTCGGTCTCTTCGGCGATGTCGCCCAGGGACAGGATCCCCACGAGGCGCTTGTTGCGGTCGAGCACCACCAGACGGCGGATCTGCCGCTCCTTCATGAGCGAGGCGGCTTCCTCGATGTCCTGGTCCTCGTAGACGTAGACGACGCCCGGCGTCATCGCGTCCTTGACCCGGGTGGTCCTGGGATCACGTCCCTCGGCCGTGGCCCTCACGATGATGTCCCGGTCCGTGATCATGCCGACCAGGCGCTCGCCGTCGCAGACGGGCAGCGGGCCGACGTCGATGGACTTCATCTTGCGCGCCGCCTCTTGCAGCGTCTCATCGGGGCGGACGACCTCGACTCCCATCGTCATGATTTCCTTGATCTGCATGCTAACCTCCCTTCGAGAGACGCCTCTTGACAGATAATAGGCTTGGACCATGTGCTGTCAAGAAAAAGTCAGCATGAACGACACAATTCAGCCCCGGGTCGCGCCCGACATGGCGGCGGAGGTACGGGAGGCACTGGCGGGCGACCCCCCTTCCCTCCCCTGCAAGTACTTCTACGACGACCGCGGCAGCCGGCTCTTCCAGGAGATCACGCGGCTGCCCGAGTACTACCAGACGCGTACCGAGGAGAGCATCCTGGAGAGGGTCGCCGACCAGGTGGTCGCCGCAGTCGGATCGCGAGAGCTGGCCGAGCTGGGCTCGGGGTCAGGAAGAAAGATCCGGCTGCTCCTCGACGCCATGGCGCGGGCGGGGCAGCTCGAGCGCTGTGTCCTCTTCGACATCAACGCGCGCGACCTTGAGCAGTCGGTGCGGGCCATCGGCCGCGACTACTCCCAGGCGCGAGTGCGCGGCGTCGTCGGTGACTTCACGCAGGGGCTCGACGCGGTGGGGCCGGGAGGCGGGCGGATCGTCGCGCTGTTCGGCGGGACGATCGGCAACCTCCACCCCCGCGATGTGCCCTCCTTCCTGTCGCGCGTGGCCCAGCTCCTCGACGAGGGCGACGGGTTTCTCGTCGGCGTCGACCTCATCAAGGACCGGCGCGTGCTGGAGGCGGCCTACAACGACGCGGCGGGGGTCACCGCGCGCTTCAATCGCAACATCCTCCAGGTGATGAACGACCGCTTGCGGGCGGACTTCGTTCCCTCGGCCTTCGACCACGTGGCGTTCTACGACGAGCAGAACGCGTGGATCGAGATGCGCCTGCGCGCACGCCGCTCTCAGCGCGTGCGCATCCCCGAGGCCGGACTCGACCTGCGCTTCGCCGCGGGCGACGAGATCCGCACCGAGATCAGCTGCAAGTATTCGCGCGCATCGCTCGAGGCGAGGCTCCCGGGCACGGGCCTGCGGCTCGGCCAGTGGCATACCGACGAGGCGAGTCGCTTCGGGCTGGCCTTGCTCGTGCCCGACCGGGGAGCGGGGCGCTAGGGCTCGGGAGCCACGCCGGGAAGGCTCTCCCGGAGGCTCATCATCTGGCGGCCGAGCGCCTGCAGGCGGTCATCCGTGAGGTGGTTGCGCGCCTCGGCGAACATCGCGCGCTCCTCCACGCCGATGTGATGCTCGACGCTGGCGCGGAGCCCTTCGACCTTGACGTCGTACTGGCCGTCCTCCGGCTCTATCTGGTCGATCTCGGCCACGATGCTATCGACCGCGTGGTGCTCCTCCAGGGCCTCCTTCACCGCCTCCCGCGCCCAGGCGGAGCGGAGCTTCATCACGGCGGGATAGAAGACCTCCTCCTCGCGCGTGGCGTGGACGTGCAGCGCCGCCTTGAAGGCGCGGAACAAGGCCTTCTTCCGGTCGAACGCCCGCGCCGTGGCCGCCTCCGCCAGCTCCTCGAGCAGACGCCTCAGATGTTCGTGATCGCGGGCGAGCAGAGCGGTCGCGTCGAGATCGGCGCCCGCGAGGCTACGGAGAGCCGAAGGGTAGGCGGCAAATGGAGAATCACCCATTGACATAATATAGCCAAAATCTTAGCGCCGCGCCATATATGTCAGGAGAAATGCCGTGCGCCTGCGGCGGCCCGACCCCGCAGCATCGGGAAACCAGGCAAGATAATTACATGGGCCCATCGTGAGAGCCCGTTGAGAAAGCGCACCGCCGTCCTCCTCACTCTGGGCCTCCTTGTCGTCATCCTCGCTCTCCTCGCCCTCGGGTGGTTCCCGCAGGAGATGCTCCGCAGCTCGCTCGAGGCGCGGCTGCGCGCGGCTCTGGGGCCGAAGAGCTCCATCAAGCGGATCTCGGTCGTGCCCGGAGGATTGCGGGCGGAGGTGTGGGACCTCGTCATCGAGGGTCCCACCTACCGTCTCGAGGTTCCCCACGCGCGGGTCGCGCTGGCCGCCGGCTTCATCTTCGGCCGGGACCTCATCCTGAACTCGGTGTGGATCGAGAACCCCCGGCTCCACCTCCACCCGGTTCCCGGACCGGCCAAGGAACCCACGATCACGCGGCCCCTCCTCATCCACGAGCTGACGGTGACCGGCGGCACCATGACGTATGCTCCACCGCCGCCCAACGCGGAGCTGATCCTGCGTGACGTCGCCCTCGAGGGGGCCATCGGCTTCGACGGCATGCTGCAGCTCGCCAGCTCCGGCGGAGCGTGGAACCGGCCGGAGCCCCTGCAGGTCGTACGCACCAACGGGCGGTTCAAGGTCTCGTCCAAGCTCGACGTCGAGGTGGAGTCTTTCGAGAGCGGGACGCCGCTGTCGCGGGTCAAGGTGTCCGGGCACCTCGGGCGCGTCGGCGTGCTCCACCCGGACCTCAAGCTCGACGTCGACCTCGGCCTGCGCGACCTCCGCCAGATCGAGGCGCTGCCCGCCATGGAGGGTCGCCTCACGCTCTCGGGCCGACTGAGCCAGCCCGCCGATGCGCTCCACATCGAGACGCAGGTCAATGGCTCGGGGCTGCGCCTCGCGGGCTGGCCGGTGGACAAGGCCTCCGGCCGCCTCGGCTACTACGCCGAGGGAGAGGGTCGAGCGCTGGTGAACCTCTCGCTCGCCGGCTTCGGGGGTGAATCGCAGACCGATGTCACGTTCGAAGGGTCCCGGCTTCAGGGCCGCATCCGCTTCAGCGGAGTGGACTCGCGGAAGCTCGCTCGCCAGGGAGTCAACCTGGGCGTCCCGTTTGGCGGCGCCCTTTCCGGTGACATCTCGGGGTCGGGCGACCTGCGCTCGGGCATCGACGTCAAGGCGACGCTGGCCGCCGACGGCCGGGCCTTCACCGATTACGGGGTGAAGGCCCGGGGGTCCGCCTCCGGCCGCGTCCGCCCCCGCGACCGCTTCGTGGATCTGCGCTGGACGCTGAACGTGGGCGCCGACCGCCGCGGGGGAACGTCCGTGCCGAGGCTCGAAGCGGTCCAGCTCGGCGGCGAGGGCCAGGCGCGCGGAGTGATTCCCGCCGCGGTGGACGGAAGCTTTCAGGGCACCGCGCAACTGCGCACCGCGGGCGGCGTGGAGCCCGTTCCCGTCAAGGGCACGTTCC
>Ga0070699_100004169_pt1 | contig 12782 bp, 8 predicted proteins | sample KBSK1503metaG_FD_65473 | JGI IMG/M metagenome (GOLD analysis project Ga0070699, IMG submission 65473) | Corn, switchgrass and miscanthus rhizosphere microbial communities from Kellogg Biological Station, Michigan, USA - KBS K1-50-3 metaG | ecosystem: Host-associated > Plants > Roots >...
GTTGTAGCGGATGCGCTGCGCTGCGAAGAATGCGAGCCCGCCGGTGTACGCGAGTCCACCGGCGAGTATCAAAACGATTCCGGGCACGGGTATCAGCATCACGATCGGTTTCACGGCAACGACCGCCAGCCAGCCCATGATCACGTAAAGCACGATCGAGATGTGTGAGTGTCGCGTCCGTCTGTTGATCTTGAGGGTGATGCCGATGATGGCGAGCGTCCAGACGATTGCCAGCATCGACCAGCCCCATGGTCCGCGCAAGACACCGAGTGCAAACGGCGTGTAGGTTCCGGCGATCAGCAGGAAGATCGCTGAGTGGTCAAACAGTCGAAACAGGCGCTTCGCCGCTTCGTGAGTCAGTGAGTGATAGAGCGTAGACGCGAGATAAAGCAGGACCATCGTCCCGCCAAATACACTCACGCCGACGATGAAACGCGCGCTGCCAACCCTCATCGCCGCGAGCACGAGAATCGGGACCGCCGCCAGTGCGAGCACAAGACCGAGGCCATGACTAATGCTGTTCGCGATTTCTTCGCTGAGCGAACTGTCCATGACGCAGCATTGTACACTGATTTTTTCACGCAAAGGCGCAAAGATTCAACGAAGGCGCAAAGCGGATCTTTGCGGTCTTTGCGTCTTCCCTTTGCGCCTTTGCGTGAAGGCTTTTTTACGGCAGCGCCGTGAAACCTTTGAGTGGGTTGCCGTAGAACGCGTCAATCTGCCACGAGGCCTTGTTCCACGTGCCGTCCTGGTCGCCGATGATTTGCACCGGATAGATGACGCGGTCGCTGCCGAGCTGATTGCCGGTCGCGATACCGTTGTCAAACTTTCCGCCGGGCGCGACCGTAAACTTGATCGATCGCGCGAGCTTGTTGTTCCAAAGCAGCTTGAACTCGTACTCGCCGGGATTGGCGGCAAGGGTGAAGATATCTTTAGTGGTGTCGTCGCTGCTCGTGTTGCTGCCCTTTATGTTTGGGAAGTCGCATTCAACGCGCGCCCATTTTGCTTTTTGCGGCAGCGCATCTTCAACGTAATGCGTGGTGTTGTTCTCGACCTCGGCTTCGCAACCGGCGGTTCCGATTTCCATGCCGTCCAAAAATCTCTTGCCGACTTCTTTACCCTGATAGAAAACATGGGGATCGAATTTGTATGCATCACCACGAACCCAGAACGCGACGTGAAAGTCAGGAAGCTTCCAGCCGTAAACGTCAGTCGGGGTGAGATAAACGTAACCGATCGGAAGGTTCCAGTCGTGGTCCACGAAGTAGACAAACTTGTTCACCGCTTTTGGGCCGGCCTCGTTGGAATGGGCCTTCGACACTTTCATCTTGCCGCTGAAGAGCGTCATATCGGTGCCCTGGAGCTCGTTGCGCATCTTGATAGTGAAGGTGACCGGGCCGGTGTAAGTGCTGCTTTGCGCCTCCGGAATCTGGCGGCCGCCGCATTCAGTTTTATACCAGTAACCCTTTTCGATGTTGCCGGTGTCGCAGTCAAACTTCACCCATGGTCCCGTCGGAAGCGAGTACTGGACGTAAAGCTGGCTGCCGCTGGCGATCGGACCATTCACGCGAAACTTCATTACTGGCACCCAGCTCCAGACGTCGTAGTTCCCTTTGTAGACGTTGAAAGTAAACGCCGTAATCTGTAGCGAGTCTTTGGCGAGGGTCGGCTGATCGTCGCTGGCGGACGACTTAATGATGGGAGCTAATGCGATGATTGAAAAAGCGAGCATAAAGGCGCAGGTACGTCGCAACTTATTCATGGGAGCCTCCTGAGTTCGATGATTCTGGGCCAAGCGCCGGCAAGTTTACTACGGAGATCCGTTCTTCGGTAAGGTATAGTTAATTAGCGTGCTTAAGCTGCAGCTGGAGACAATCAAATGACTCTTCGATTACTCGCGTGCTTGATGGTCGTGGTCCTTGCCAGCGTGATCGTTTTCGAGCGAGTGCCGGCTAATTCCCAGCAACTACCGCCGAACAAAAACGATGAGCGATTGAAAGTTACAGTTTGCCAGTTGAAGCAGGACCCTGCTGCTTATAACCACCAAGTTAGTTGAAGTAACCGCGTTCATCTCGCACGGCTTTGAAGATTTCGGAATCTTTGATCCGGCATGTCTTTCGTGGCCCGACGTATGGCTGGAGTATGGCGGCACTACCGCTTCGCCCACCATGTACTGCTGTGGTGTAACCCCGGCTCACAAGCGTCCCACACCACTCGTCATCGAAAACATACAAGTGGATCTGATTGCAGACCGCAAGTTCAAAGAGTTCACCACCGTCCTCGACAGCCTGCCTGACACTGTCGTGCGCGCGACTGTTGTGGGACGTTTCTTTGCCGGCAAGAAGGGCTCACTACGTGGAGGCGAGCGTTGGGGTGGGTTTGGTCACATGGGATGTTGCACGCTGTTGGCAATTCAGCAGGTTTTGTCAGTCGATCCACACACCTCTCGCCAGCTTGATTACCGGGCGACAGCTCATCCGCCCGGCCTGGATAAAGCGGACTGTTACGGGGAGTTGAATGATATCGATCCGACTGCGGATCTCATCAAGGCTCAGGAGAGAGCCGACACTGGCGAGGAGGTTTGGGCCTTTAGCGATCCAAAACGAGTAGGCGCCAGCGGCCTCGCGAAACTGCTGAATATCGACGAAAAATCAATTAAGTTGAGGTTGACCCAGCGGGGACAAGGCCGCTTCGCGTATGAGTGGCAACCGAAGAAGAACGGCAACCTGTACCTAGTCATCGTAAATCGTCCGTATATCCTTAAGTTCTTTGCCAGGGATCCGAACCAGGTGGCGTGGGTCATGCGCACGGCTTACTCGGCGGGCTGCAATGAGGATGAAAAGCCGGTACGGCGCATCAATTGATCCGGCGCGCGGTGTTTTTGTAAACGACGCCGCCTTTCATCACAAAGACCACGCGCCGCACCGCAGTGATATCGGCTACGGGATTTCCGTCCAGCGCGATGATGTCCGCTTGAAATCCTTTTGCGATCGTTCCGATCTGATCGCCCAACCCGATTGCTTCAGCGCCGAGAGAGTTGGCTGAGATCATCGCGGTGAGCGGATCGACTCCAGCGTCGCGCACGCGATCGATGAATTCCTCGGCGTTGTAGCCATGCGATCCGGCCACTGCGTCGGTACCAAAAACAATCTTCAGGTTCGGAATCCTGCTCGCTCGCTGGACCAGGTCGTGGTTCATCGGCAGGATCTTTTCCATCGCCGCAAAACCTTCTTCGGTGTAACCGGGAGTGCCGAGGTAACGAGTCTTGTTGCGCAGGTAGTTTTCGATCACGAGACCGGCTTGCGGATCTAGATACGTTCCTTTTGCAGCCATCAGCTTCAGGTCGTCGTCCGTCGCCAGCGTGCCGTGCTCGATCTGTGTACAACCCGCGAGTGTCGCAGCGCGAACGGCATCTTTGTAGGCATGGACCACTGTTCGCAACCCAACTTTCTTCGCTTCATCGCAAGCGGCGTTTAACTGTTCCTGTGAGAGAGTCAAGTTGCCACCCTGGCGAATGCTCTGGGAAGCAAAGATCTTGATTACGTCGGCGCCACTCTCTTTCTGCTTCCTGATGAAGGCACGAATTTGATCGGGTGTGCCGGTTTGTTCGCCACGACCGACTAGTGGCTCAACGGCGGTGAGTATGCGCGGGCCGGGAAGTTCGCCTCTGGCGATGGCATCACGCAGTGGCAGGTCGTTTGGAGAGCCGATACTTTGAATGGTTGTGAATCCCGCCATCAGGGTGGCCCACGCATTCGCGGCGGCTCGATAAGCTGCGTCCGGTGTGGTCTCGCCGGGTCCGGCGTTCCTTCCGTCCTTACCGAAACTCCACGTGATGTGCGTGTGCGCGTCGATCCAACCAGGCAGAACTGTCAGGCCACGCAGATCGTAGTCAACGGGTGTTGCGTTAGGATCGATCGCGACAATCTTCGTGCCTTCGACGACGATGCGTGTGTTTTTGAGCACGTGACCCTTGCCATCGAGAATCGTGCTCGCTGCGATCACAATCCGGCGCGCAGGTGCGGTGGTTTGCGATTGCGTTGGGAAGCCAGCGCAGACGAGCACAGCGCAGGCGAAGATTCTTTTGATGTACATGGTCCTCTCCTTCGGTGCACAATTAGACCACATTCGCCGCTTTGAGGCAGAGCCGGAGATTTTAATGCGCCGCTTATCAGCCGCAATCACACTAATGTTGCTCATCTTCCATTCGGCCGGTGCGCAGGAGAAATCCGATCGCGAGAAGGCGGGCCTTCACGGTCCCGTGCGCTCAGTTCGCTCGGAAACCATTGACTACCGTAACGAGACACTCAAGATAAGTCTCGGAACAACGGAGCGGGAGTCTGTAACCTACGACGAAAAAGGCAACCAGATCGAACGCATCACTGACCTGATGGGCCTCGTCGGCAAGGAAGTTCGTAGCTATGACACCAATGGTAATTTGACTCAAAGCGTCTTGTCTGATGACACGGGCGCGCTTGAACGGCGGGTCTATGCGTATGAAAACGGGAAGCTGATGCGCATCGTGAGCTACGACGCAGATGGTAAGGTCGAAATAATGGAAGTCAATTCGTACGGTAAGGACGGTCGACTGCTTGAAGCGAAATATGTGAACGGCAAGCGATCGCTCGGGAAAACTATCTACAAACATGATGAGCAAGGGAACCTGTCCGAGGTGGCATTTTATCTGGGCGGCGCCAAATCGATTGCGCCGGTTGGCCCATGCCAGGGCGAGCACCGGATCACGTACACTTACGACGCACAACGTAACCCGACGAAGATCGTTTTCTATGAGCCGAACGGAAAAGTAAAGCAGCGCTGGCAGTATTCCTACGATGCCAAAGGACTGGTAACCACGCACATTCTTGAGTATTACTCGCTCAAACAGACCTTCATCTACGTTTACGAGTACGATTCCCGCGGCAATTGGATCAGGAAAACTGCTACGAAAGACTTAGGGTCGAATGACTTCCCCGAAGCTTCCAAAGCGACCTCCGTGACCTCGCGCGAAATCTCGTACTACTGATGCAGGCCCGCGCTGCAGGAGAAAATGTACTTCACTAAATACGCAATTCGGATCGGTCTGGTGCTTGCCGTGTGCGCGCTGGCGGTTGTTCGTACGAGTGCGCAGCAATCACAAAAATCCGCGGGAGGATCGGTCATCAGAGGCCGCGTAGTCTACGCCGATACGGGCCGGCCTTTGCGGCGCGCGGAAGTTTTATTGGTAAATCAAGACGGAGAATACTGGCCTGTACCCTCCATAACCGACCGAAACGGCGAATTCACTTTTACCAATGTCAACGCCGGCAAGTATTTCGTCATGGTCAACGCGCTGGACATCGTGAGCCCCTTGTCCGCGCCCGGCGGAGACCAGTCACCGCAGCTGAAATTTGCTCTCGGCCAAATCGATGATGGTTTTAGCGAAGTAACGGTTGATGGCCGCAGTGCAGTTAAAACAGAGATACGCGTTAGCCGCGGCGGTGTAATCACGGGTCGAGTATTGACGGAGACTGATGAGCCGATCGCGAAAGCCCAAATCAGGCTTTTTCAGATTGAGGACGGAAAACTCCGTCCGGCAACTGTGACCACGCGTCTGCTGCGACAGGATCAAGCGATACTCCAGACAGATTCCCGTGGCGTCTATCGTATCGGCGGACTTGCGACCGGTGAATATATCGTGCGTGCGTCGGAGAGCGATGAAAGCGGCAATCCTGACGACGCTCCTGAAGGAAGCTACACCGATGGGTCGATGATGGTGGCGTTTTATCCCAAAGCAGTGCGCGTTCAGGACGCAACCAGTGTAAAGGTGCAGCAGGGATCCGAGACGAAGGACGTCGATATTCGATTTACGGAACGGATCGGATACCGGATATCAGGAACAGTCCTTGTAAAAGGAAGGCCGGTAAGCAGCGCCGAGATCAAACTGACTCGCGATGAACCGGAAGTCGACCCAAACACTCTGACGTCGCCTCAGGCGCGCAGTGATGACAAAGGTCAATGGGAGATACGCACTGTTCCGGACGGTAAATACACGCTCTTAGTTTCAGGTCTGGTAATCGGCATGGTCCACTTCAGTGACGACCAGGATTTCGCGCAGGTGGCGCCCCGGCGACGTGAACTGATTGTTGACGGCAGTGACGTAACGAATATCAATGTGGAGTTGGTCGAAGCCGGGAGCGTTCGAGGCGTCGTTTCTGTCGAAGGCGGTACTCCGTTGCTGGAGCGGCTCGTAATTAGGTTACTTCCGAATGCTCCGGCGCCGGGCACAGATGACCAGGTGGTCGATACGTTAGCAAACCCGAAAGGAATGTTTTCGATATCGCCGGTTTCTCCGGGATCGTTTCATTTTCGTTTCTTCAATCTGCCCGCTGGTTATTACGTAAAATCGATCACGCTGAAAGGCAAAGATTTGCTTCGCAATCCGGTGAAGCTTGAGTCAGGACAGTCGCTCAGTGGTGTGAGCGTTGTGCTGTCCTCGGATGTCGTTTCACTTTCCGGTCGAGTAGTGGAAAAGGGGGACCGGAGTAAACCGTTAGCTAATGCCACGGTCATGCTATTTCCGGTCGAGGCTGAGCGGCGCCGGATCAGCGATGGTCCAATTATCGTACTCGGCAACAAAGACGGACGCTTTATCGTCAAGACTGCGCCTGGCGAATACTTTGTGTTCGTTGTCGATCGACGGCGAAAGGGTGTTCCGGTGGAGATGCCAACTGAAACGAGCCTTGTCAAAAACGCGTCGACGTTGCAAAAAATCAACTTGCAACGTGGCGACGAAAAGCGAGTAGTTGAAGTGCTCGGTCCATGATGATTTCCAACACGTTCTATCACTCGCATACATTTCGCCGGCTGCTCATGCTGCTGTGTTGCAGCGGTATTGTTGCCTGGCCGCTAACTGTCAGCTTCGCTCAGGAGCCGGTTGAGAAGCCAGGTCGATCTGTGGTCCGCGGCCGCGTTATTTCCGCAGACTCAGAACAGCCACTGCGACGCGCTACGTTGCGCTTGCGGAAAGAGCTCAATCGGGATTTTCTGAAGCGAACTCTTACCAATAAGCGCGGTGAGTTCACCTTTCAAGGCGTGGCTGCGGGAACGTATTACATCGAGGTTGACGCGCCCGGCATCGTTTCGCTGAGCAATGGCGTCAGCTTTACAGACTTCGGCTTCAGCATCGAAGACTCGAGCCTGACGCTGGTCACCGTTGATGGCGACAACGATGTTAAGACGGAAGTCCGCGCCGTTCGTGGCGCCGTGATTAGCGGCCGCATTTCTTACGGCGACGGCGAGCCGGCAACTCATGCGCAACTTGTGCTCTACCGGCAAAGGGGACCAACACCGGTTCTCTTCTTTCTGAATAGACCAGGTGTCTTCACCGACGATCGTGGCGTTTACCGTATTGAGGGATTGCCGGCAGGCGAATACTTCGTCGGCGCGATTGAAAACCATAGTGGCGATAGCAAGCAACCTGGAAATGCGGCCCAATTAGTGACTGCTTTTCACCCTGCCGCTACGAATGCGAGCGCGGCCACACTCGTCAGTGTTCAAGCCGGCAGTGAAACTCGCGATGTGAACATCAAGTTTGTCGAGGAACCGCGCCGGCTTTCCGGAATCGTGAAGTGGAAACAGAACAATGCTGCGATCAAGGACGCGGTTATTTTTCTGCAGCGTGTGGGGGATCCGCAGGTCGAGCTTGATAATCGGAGTTTTTTCAATATGGTGTTGCCGTTAGGTGATGTTGATAAGGTCGATCTGTTAATGCAAGACATGTTTTTTGTGCGTCTGCTCAGCACCAACGCACCTCATGTTGCGTCGGATGAGAAGGGGCGCTGGTCATTCCAGGATGTGCCGCCGGGTACCTACATCATTTCAGTTGTAGCGCCAGTTCCGGTTGATCCGGTTGATAAGCCGGCGAAGCAAAAGTCGTCTCATGACTCTTTGGATGACCTCGCTCTGGGTGAGTTCCCCGACTTTAGCAAAGGAATGATCAGAGGCGGTGCTGAGGTGAAACTCGGGGATAAGGACGTCGATAATGTCGTGGTTGAACTGACTCAGGGTGGAAGCATTATGGGAACGGTCGTGATCGAGGGAGAGTCCGGTCCTAAGAATTCCGTCGGTGTAAAGATGGTCAATGGTGGTCCTCACTCGTTTCTCAATCTACCGTCGTCCGTTCACGATGATGGGAGTTTTGTGCTGCAGTCAGTGCCGGCCGGCAGCGTGCGATTGGATATTTTTGAACCACGCGGCGACTCTAATTACTACATTCGCTCGATCACCGGGAAAGGACTGGACCTGCGCAATGAGCTGCTGACAGTTGCCGATGGAGAACAGGTGACCGGCGTGCGGATTGTGCTGGGAACGGATCTGGCGACGGTGGAGGGACGCGTCGTTGCGGCGTCGGGTGGCGGGAGTGTGGCAGGGGCTGGGGTGGTTTTGCTTCCGGCCGATCAGCGGAAGTGGAACATACGATCGTCCTGGGGACTGGCGCGAGCGGATGCTGAAGGAAAGTTTTCGCTGCGTTTAGCGCCCGGCGAATATCTCGCCGTTGCCTGGTCCCTCGCGAACGAACCCACCACGCCGCTCGACTCCTACGTTCGCTCGCGCTCCTCCACCCAGCGCATCACCCTCACACCGAACGAAACGAAGACGATCGAATTACAAGCCGCAACCTCGCGCGAACCTTAGTTCACTTGGGGATCAAACGCTCCCTCCACCGTATATCGTAGCTCACCACCAAAGACTCCTCTCGTTAACTACTAAATACCATGGACCACGTGCATTGCTCCTGACGTATTTATCCACCAGTTCTCACAATCTCCAGCTATTCACGTCAAACCGCCTACAAAAATTCCACTGCGAATGCATGGCATGCAATCTGCACTGCAGCGCGCAGACATTCGCAGAGAAATCAATACTGAAGATCAGAGAGCGGTCGAAGAAAAAAGGAGCAAATCGTGAAGTTACTTCGCTTTATATGCTGCGCATTCATTGCGCTTTCCCAATTCCTGTCGGTGACCGGCGTGCGGGCACAGGTTCGTCACACCATTATCGCGGCGTCAGGCGAGGCCGCGCCTGCCGGCGGAAATTACGCGGGGTTTCTCAACACCCTGGCGGTGAATGCGCGTGGCCAGGTAACTTTTGATACGCGCCTTGGGGGACCCAGCACGACGGGCGTGTTTGTTAGCGACGGCACTACCGTGTCCACGATCGCGCTCGGCGGCAACCCCGACCCAACTGCTGGGAATTTCAACTTTGTCTCCACTCCGTTTCTCACCACTAACGGTGACGTGATCTTTGACACTGATACTGGCATCTTTCGTAGCGATGGTAGGCGCACTGTTGCACTCGTGCAGAACGGAGACGCTGCGCCCGGAGGTGGCAGCCTGACTCGAACCGGGCACGATGTGAATTCTCAGGGGCTGATCGCCTTTGGGGCATTCGTGACTGGGGGTGTCAATAACGAGGGCATCTTCCGCAATGACGGTAGCCACACGGTCCCGATCGCACTCGATGGCACCCCTGCTCCCAGCGGCGGAACCTTCCTCTTTTTCTCGTCACCTGTTATTGACGAATTCGGCCAGGTCGCCTTCTTTGCCGGCACGATCGGCGGATCCGCCGAGTTTGGTATCTACCGAGGTGATGGCGAGAACGTCACCACCATCTTTGCTGCCAATCAGCCCGCACCCGGCGGTGGCACATTCGTCGATTTCGGTGAGCCCGTTATCAATAAACATGGACAGGTACTGGCGCTCGCTTCCCTCGACAACGCAGCGGGTCCCGTTGGTGTCATGCTCGGCGACGGGACGGATACCACGGCCATCGCCATCTCGGGAAATGCGGCTCCCAAGGGTGGGATCTACGCCACTGGTGTCGCACTACAGTTCCTGGGGCGCGTTTTGAATGACCGCGGTCAGGCAGCCTTCGCAGCTTTCCTGACAGGCGGCTCCAGCAAGAGTGGCATCTTTCGCGGGGATGGAGTCACTACGACGCCAATCGCCCTTGAAGGCACGACGGCGGCCGGCACGACTGGGACATTTGCTTCATTCGGAGACATTAAAATTGGGAATGATGGGCAGGTAACCTTCATCGCGACACTGAGGCCCGGCGTCGGCGGAGTGGATAACTCCAACAACATTGGTATCTGGGTCGGCACTTCGGAAACAGACCTCCACCTGGTGGCGCGAAGCGGCCAGCTCATTGCAGGCAAGACTCTGACAAGAGCCCTCAGTCTGGGCCCACGTGAGATCAACAGCCAAAGGCCGATCGTGTGGCTCGGTCGCTTTGCCGACAATTCAACCGCAATTGTCTCCTCTGATGTCGACGGAGAGTTTGATCACTAATCGCACAACTACTGCCAGGCCAAATCCTCACAAATCGCCTGTTGACTTATTAATTGAAACGGAATAGCCTCTCGCCGTTTTCATTATCGGCTGGATTCTCCAGCGTCCTCTTTCTCAATTAGGACAGGCCAATCTCGCAGGACAACGCTTCGGTAAGACGATCTGGGGCGACTCACAACTATCCCAAGCGATTCTGCTTGGAGTAGCAACTCAATTACTGGCCAACTCAATGATGCATAGACTCTCACGTTTCGCTTTTACCACAGTTCTACTCCTCTTACTCTTCGCAACCGAAGCGAGTGCACAGGGTGGCGTCACAGTCAGTGGCACAATCGTCGACCAAAACAACGCGGTGCTTGTTAACGCAGAAGTGCGGTTATTGAATATCGCCAACGGTCTGGTATTGAAAACAACGACTGACTCATCAGGTCGATATCAACTCACCGGTATTCAACGAGGTCCGCATCAAATTTTCGTCAGCAGCACTGGTTTCGCTACCGCAGCACGCAGCGTCACGTGGCGACGAAACGGCGTGTACACTGAAGACTTCGTGGTTGTGCCCGGCATCATCGAGAGCAGCATTACAGTCACCGCCGCGAAAGGCACCGCTCGCGCAACCGCAGATACTCCTCAAAACGTCACTGTCGTAGATCAATCAGAAATAGATGAGCGTAGGCCCGCCGCGACACTTCGCGCCGTTGAGCGAGCGCCTAACCTGACTCCGGTCATTGCCAACTCCGCGCTTGAGCGTCCTCGACTACGTGGTCTCGGTTCAAACCGCCTCTTGATCACTCTCGACGGCGACCGGCTCAATAACGTGCGCACTGATCCAACCACAGGCGTCTCGCCAAGTGTAGTCGACGCTACGCAATTGGTCTCCGCAGAAGTTCTCAGCGGCGCTGGTTCCAGTTTGTACGGCTCCGACGCGATGGCTGGGGTCATCAACCTGATAACGATCGGTTCTGACAGCAGCGATAACGATAACCGGTTGAGCTTTCGTTTGAATAATGACTTCCACACAAACAGTCGTTTTCGTCGCGGCGCCGTAAGCATCAACTGGAGCAGATCGAAGTTCGCTCTGCTCGTTGGCGGCTCACTGTTTCGTCAAGGCAACTACCATTCAGGCAATGAAGACATTTCGCTTGACGACGTGGTCCAACTCGGCACGTTAGCAACCAACATGGGCAACGCGATCGGTAACAGCGTTGCGCGCACGTACGCTGTTTGGAGTCTGCCGCGGGGCGCTGAAATCCTAAACAGCCAGGGTCACGGATTCAACGGTCAAATCGATTTCCGATTCTCTCCCGGCGAGAACCAAAGCATTCGCTATCGACAGTTGAACAGCCGGCATCACAATCTCGGCTTTTCGTTTATTACTCCTCCTTTCGATCAGCGAACGCAGTTCAACGATTTTCGGCGCCTTGATAAACATCGTTTGCGCTATGAAGCACGCGACGTGGCTTCGTGGCTACCGCGCATTGCCGCCGGCTTCTACCGCCAGAAGCTTTCTTTTCCGGACGACACGATCACCTCTCCGATCACGATTGGCAGCAGTTGGACTTTCGAAGCAGATCCTAACGATCCGCAGAATTTGCTGGCCGTGCTCACGGGCAACCACTCGTCGTTTACAAACGCGAGTTTTTCCGACAACAGAAATTCTGTAACGACCTACGCCTTTGACGTGCAGGCCTCTTTTGCGCCTGCTATCGGCACGTTGCTGACGACCGGCATCGGCTACTTGCGGGATTCATCAGCCGACGAGTTTTCGCGCACTGACTTCGTTGCGCCATTCAATGCCGTCAGCGGCCGTGCGAGTAATCCCAATGCAGTCTATCGAAACTGGGGCTGGTTTAATTTACTGGAGTCTGAACCCGCTCGATGGTTACGTGTGACCGGTGGACTACGCGTTGACAATTGGACCACTGAAGCACAAGTGACACCTGGCTTTCCCGTCGGTGTCGAATCAACTCTCCTCAATCTCTCGTTCGCAGGGTTGGTTGCCGATCCTGGTCCAATCAGTGCCGAGGGAGCGGCAGGCATCATCGATCTGATCAATGGAGGCAAAGGAATCCGGACAGCGCGCACAGTTGTGACCGGGAACGTTGGAGTGGCGTTGCGTTTACCGCATGAGGTGAATCCGTACTTTCGCTGGGGCAGCAGTTATCGCGAACCGGGGATAACCGAGCGTTACCTGCTGCGAGACTTCGGCGATCCGACGTTCAGTGTGCTGGTTGTTCCGAATACGACGTTGCAGCCCGAGCGTGGACATGAATTCGATGTAGGGGTGAAAGTCCGGCAGCGGAAATGGAACGCCTCGCTGGGTTACTTTGTAAATCATTTGAACGACTTTATCGGCTCTGCCTTTGCGCCGCCACTGTTTGTCCCGGCTGATCCAGCGAAGGGCATCAATCCGATCTCGCCGTTCTTTCCGTTTCATGGCGTGCTCTACGTGCA
>Ga0070699_100004170_pt1 | contig 12780 bp, 15 predicted proteins | sample KBSK1503metaG_FD_65473 | JGI IMG/M metagenome (GOLD analysis project Ga0070699, IMG submission 65473) | Corn, switchgrass and miscanthus rhizosphere microbial communities from Kellogg Biological Station, Michigan, USA - KBS K1-50-3 metaG | ecosystem: Host-associated > Plants > Roots >...
GCACGACAAGCTCGTCGAGCGTGCCGCGAAGGTCGAGGCGGTGCGCAGTGCCGCACTGGCCGAGGGCAACCGCGAGAAGGTCGCGCCGAACGTGATCGTTCGGACAGACCCGTTCGAGGGAGCGACCCAGGTTCGTGCGTCGTTCGACTCCGAGGGTCGCGCTCGCATGGGTTCGCAGGAGGTCATCGAGCGCGCACAGCGTGCGTTCGAGGGCGCCCGCGTGAAGCCCGAGCAGCTCGACCGGCTCATGGAGCGCATCGAGAGCGTCCCCGGCGTCGCCGAGCACGCGCTGCTCCACGGCTCGCCGACCTACCGCGAGGCGTTCAACGAGTTCATGCGGTCCCAGGGCAACAACCCGCTGTACTCGCCGGAGCAGGCCGAGGCCGTCCGTGCGTCGCTGTCGCTGACGGGTGCGAACGGTGGCTACATGCTGCCGACGCTCCTCGACCCGACGCTGATCCACACCGGCACCGCGTCGAAGACCTCGGTCCGCGGCATCTCGCGAGTGGTCGAGGGCACCCAGAACGTGTGGCACGGCGTCAGTGTCGGCAACGTGACCACGTACTGGAAGCAGGAGGGTTCGGCGATGACCGACGGCTCTCCGACCCTCGCTAGCCCGTCGGTGACTGCGGCCATGCTGACCGCCTACGTGACCGGGTCCTACGAGATCTTCGAGGACTCCAGCTCGCAGGCGCAGCTCCCGGGCCTGATCGGCGAGTCGTTCGGGTTCGCCGAGGCGGACGCGTTCATCTCCGGCTCCGGCTCGAACGCACCGAAGGGCATCGTGACCGCGATCTCCGGTACGGCCGGCGACACGGTGACGGCGACCACGCGTGGTTCGTTCACCACGGCGTCCGCTGTGGACGTCTTTGCTCTGCTCAACGCGGTGCCCTCGCGGTACGAGGACAACGCCAACTGGGTCGCGAACAAGCAGACGTTCAACACGATCAAGCAGATGTCGACCGGCTCGAACGGCTCCTACTTCTGGAGCGACTTCAACGCCGCGATCGGCAACCCGCTGCTCGGTTCCCCGATCCTGCAGTCCTCGGCGATGCCGACGACCACGGTGTCGGGCACCGTCCTGATCGTACTGGGCGACTTCTCGCAGTTCGTGATCTACGACCGCATCGGCACGACCGTCGAGTTCGTGCAGAACGTCGTGGACGGTTCCGGCCTCCCGACCGGGCAGCGCGGTCTCATCGCACACAAGCGGGTCGGCAGTGATGTCACCGACATCAACGCGTTCCGCTTCCTGAAGTGCTGAACGCCCGGCCGGCCTAAGCAACCGGCCACAGGCGGCCCCGACCTCCTCCGTTGGGTCGGGGCCGCCGCCCTCCGGGGCACACGCCAGACGGAGACAACTCAACAACGGAGGCGTCATGAGCAACCGACCGAAGACCGGGCAGGCGAAGGCCGCGAAGCCGCGGGTGAGCACGCACGCCGAGCGCGTCGTGATCGCCTACATCCACCCGGGCGAGACTTCGGGCTACTTCACGCAGTCGCTGGTGAACACGCTCATGTTCGACCAGGCCACCGAGCGGCATGTCGTCGGTTGCCTCAACGAATGGTCCTCGGCGAACGTCTCCTCAGCGCGCAACAGCCTGACGCGGCGCTTCCTCGACGAGTACGACGCCGAGTGGCTGCTGTGGATCGACGCCGACATGGCCTTCGAGCACGACGCGCTCCCCCGGCTGATCGCCACGGCCGACGCCATCGAGCGCCCGATTGTCGGTGGCCTGTGCTTCGGTGCGTCGTACGGCGTCCTGTTCCCCACGATCTACCAGTTCGTGAAGGGCGACGCCGGCGCGATCCGCACGATCCGGGTCAATGACTTCCCTGATGACGCCATCGTGCAGTGCGCGGCCACGGGCGCCGCATTCGTGCTGATCCACCGCACGGTCCTCGAGGCGATCCGGGACAAGACGTTCAACGCAGCGTTCCCCTGGTTCCAGGAGACCGAGCTCTCCGGACAGCCGGCGGGCGAGGACATCACGTTCTGCATCCGCGCCGGCATCTGCGGCTTCCCGGTGCACGTGAACACCGGCGTCCGGATCGGTCACCACAAGTCCACGGTCCTCGACCACGCACAGTTCCGGGCCCAACAGACACACCTCACGGCAGGAGGCGACGACGATGGCGCTGCTGACGCTGGCTGAGGCGAAGACCGCGCTCAACATCACGAGCACGACGTACGACACGGAGCTGCAGGACTACATCGACGGCGCTATCGCCGCCGTGGAGTTCATCTGCGGTCCGTCCGCCTCCACGAACGCTACCGAGGTCCTGCATGGTTGCGGGGCGCTGGTGCTCACGCACACGCCCGTGCTGACCCTAACCTCGGTCACAGGCGACCTTGTCGGCACCCGCGACACGACCTACCTGCGCTTCGACGCCGACTCCGGCGTGGTGCGTGCGAAGGCCACCGTGACGCCGCTCCTCGACGACTGGTACGCCGTCGTATACACCTACGGGCGTTCGTCGATCCCGGCCGCGATGAAGCAGGCCGCGAAGGTGATCCTCAAGCACCAGTGGTCCACGCAGCGCGGACCGGCGCCTCGACAGGTCCCCGACAGCGACATGACGTACGTGCCCGGCTTGGGCTACGCGATTCCGAATGCGGCCCTGCAGATGCTCACGCCCTACGACCGCGGGCCGGCCACGGGCTGATGAGTGCCTCGATTGTTCCGGCGCTGATCGACGCGCTGGTGACCCAAGCGAGGGCGGCATTGCCGACGGTCAATGTCACTGACGGTGTGGGCGTCACCGAGGACCCGGGCGACTTCCTAATGGTCGGGGTTGACGACCCTTCGCTGACCGACAGTCTCGAGGCCGCTGAAGTGACGCAGGACCAGATGGCGTTCGGCTCGACGCGGCCGCGCAGGGAGTCGGGCGCGGTCCACATGGCCGCCCGTTCGATCGCGGGCGACGGCAACCAGAAGACGGCGCGCGACGCCGTATACGCGATCCAAGAGGCGCTGGCAACTGTCCTGCGCACGACGAACGACGCCGGGGTGACCGGCGTCATGAAGCTCGGCAACGGCTCGAACCTGCGTCTGCTGCAGAACCAGGGCCCATATGGCGCGGTCGCGACCCTGCTCTACGACATCGCCTTCGACGCGCAGATCTGATCTCCCATACGCCCGGGCACCGCCTGAGGCTGCACAACCCAACCAAGGAGGAACCGTGGCTGCACTCACAGCCTTCACGCCCGCTGTGACGGGCACGACGAACGCAGGCGCCGCGGTGTCCGCCTCGGACACGATCGACGCCACGACGATGGGGTCGGGCGGTGTGTACCTCGAGATCATCAACGGCAACGCGTCGAGCGACACCGTCACGATCTCCGACTACGGCACCACGCCGGCTGGGAACTCGCTGACCAGCAACCAGATCTCGGTGTCGGTCACGAACGGAACGTCGAAGATCTTCTTCATCAAGCCCACGCAGGTGAACCCGGCCACCGGGCTGGTCACGATCACGCACACGATCACCGCGACCGTGACGTACAAGCTGTACGTGGTGCAGTGATGGCGAACACCTACCGTGCGATCTCGGAGCGCGGCAAGGGGCTGCATGGCGAGGACGTCTTCGAGGCCGAGTTCTCCGCCGCTGACGAGGCCGACCAGATCGCTGGCGGCCACCTTGAGATCGCTCCGCGTGCCTACAAGGTGCTGTCGGACAACTACTCGGCCGGCAAGCAGGGCGAGGTCGTCGACCTTGCGCTGCTGGTCGACCTAGAGGCCGCGCTGATCCAGGGCGGTCACATCGAACGGGCGGAGAAGCCCGCCACCACCACCACCAAGAAGAAGGGATAGCCCCGATGGCTATTTTCACGCTCACCGACGCGTACATCGCGGTCAACGGGGTTGTTCTCTCCGACCACGGCAACTCGGTCGACGTCGAGGACAATCGCGACCAGGTCGACATCACCGCCTTCGGCGCAACCATGAAGCAGTACGCCAAGGGCTTGGGTGACGGCGGCATCACGATCGGGTTCTTCCAGGACTTCGCCGCAGCCAAGGTCCACGCGACCCTGCAGCCGCTGCTCTCGTCCAGCACCGGAGTCACGATCGAGATCCGGCCCACCTCCGGCGCGCGCTCTGCGACGAACCCGGCTGTCCTGATGACGGGCACCCTGTTCACCTACAAGCCGCTGGGCGGGAACATCGGCGAGGCGTCGACGATCAGCGCGGAGTTCAAGAACACCGGCTCCGGCGGAATCACCTACCCGACGTCGTGACCAGCGACTTCGACGTCGTCGGCCTCGAGAGCCTTGCTCGCTTGTCTCGTGCGATGCGCGAGGCGGGCGAGCAGGGCAAGGGTCTCAAGCGCGAGTTGCGCGCCGGCCTCACTCGCGAGACCAAGCAGGTGCGGGCGGACATGCGCAAGGCGATCGCGCCGGCGCTGCCGCAACGCGGCGGGCTGGCTGCCGACGTGCAACGCAGCACGCGCTTCACGACGTCGATCTCGACCAGCAGCAACCCGAGTGTGCGGATCAAGGCGCGCGGTCGGCGCTCGATCCGGCGCATGAATGCGACCGGGACATTTCGCCACCCGGTGTTCGGCAAGCGCGACACATGGGTCTCGCAGTACGCGCCCCGCCTGCCGCGCTTCCTCGACAAGCCTTTCGAGGCGTCGCGTCCCGAGCTGCAGCAGGCCGTCCTTCAGGCGGTCACCCGCGTCCGATCCACGATCTACAGGAGCATCTGATGTCCCAGACCGACCAGACCACCGACGAGGTTCTCGACTCCCTGACCGGTCATGAGGAGATGGCGATCGCGCAGCACTTCGGGCGCACGGTCGGCGAGATGATCCCCGAGCCCGGCATGTACCGCCGGGCGCTGATCTTCGTGGTGAAGCGTCACGAGGGGCTGAACGAGGACGAGGCGCGCAATGCGGCGCTGGACATGCGGCTCAAGGACGTCTTGGAGTTCTTCCCCCAGGAGAGCGCCGAGGCTGACCCTGAGGCCGAGCGCGTCGTCGAGGAGTCGGGAAAAGACGAACCGCAGCCCGAACCGCAGCGCGAGATCTCGCTGAGTTCTGTGTCCTGACCGGCCGCACCAAGGCCGAGTACCTGACCCTCACGCGCGTTGAGCGGGCGGCGTTCATCGAGGCCGCCCGCCCATCCGAGGGTCGCAACGTCATGCGTGGCGACGACGCCCGCAACTTCATGATCCAACGGGCGGGGGCGAGCTGAGATGGCGCAGAGCATCTTCTTCGACGTCATCGCCCGCGACAAGGCGTCCACGACGTTCTCCAAGATCGGGAAGTCGTCGGCGACCGCCGAGAGCGGCCTGGCGAAGTTCGGCAAGACTGCGAGCAAGGCGCTTGGGTTCATCGGCTTTGCCGGCGCGACCGCCGGTGTGGTGTCGTTCCTGAAGGACGCAAACGCCGAGGCACGGGAAGCGCAGAAGGTCGGCGCCCTCACCACGCAGGTAATCAAGTCCACGGGTGGCGCGGCGAAGGTTACTGCGGCGCACGTGGGCGACCTCGCGAACGCGATCAGCAAGAAGGCTGGGATCGACGACGAGGCGATCCAGTCCGGTGAGAACCTGCTCCTGACGTTCAAGCAGATTCGTAACGAGGCTGGCCGCGGGAACGCGATCTTCGACCGCGCCACACGGGCCGCGGTCAACCTGTCTGCGGCGGGCTTCGGCAGCATCTCGTCGGCGAGCAAGATGGTCGGCAAGGCGCTCAACGACCCCATCAAGGGCATGACCGCCCTGAGCCGCGCGGGCGTGACGTTCACCAAGGGTCAGCAGGATCAGATCAAGGCGCTGGTCGCAACCGGCCACTCTCTCAAGGCGCAGAAGATCATCCTCAAGGAGGTTGAGTCCCAGGTTGGCGGGGCCGCTGCGGCGCAGGCGACCGCTGGCGACAAGGCGCGCGTCGCGTGGAAGAACCTCGAGGAGCAGATCGGTACGGCGCTGCTGCCGACCATCGACAAGCTCGCGACGTTCGCTGCGAACGATCTAGTCCCCGCTATCTCAAAGTTCGTTTCGGGGATGCAGGACGGCACGGGTGCGGGCGGCAGGTTCGCCGACACGCTGCACGATGTGGCAGATGTGGGCAAGACGGCGCTGAAGATCTTCCAGGCGATCCCCGGACCGGTACTCAAGTTCGGCGCCGAGGGCCTGATCGCCTACGCCGCCGTGCAGAAGCTGACCGCCGCCACCTCCGGATTCGGCGCGTCGATGCTGCCGACGATCGCGCGGACGAAGCAGTTCTATGCCGAGATGACCTACGCCGAGACTCGGGCCGGTGCACTGTCGCGGGCCTCGGGGACGCTGCAGACGGGCATCAAGAACCTTGCCGGCGCGGGCGGGATGATGCTGCTCGCCTCGAGCCAGAGCGCGGCGAACAAGTCGACGGCGACGCTGATGCAGACGCTCGGCGGTGCGGCGACTGGGTTCGCCGTGGGCGGCCCTGTCGGTGCTGCTGTTGGCGGTCTCGCTGGGCTCATGCTCGGCCTCGCGACCAACACGCACAAGGCTGGAAAGTCGGCCGGCGACTCGTCAGTGCTGTGGAAGCACTACGCCGACACGCTCGACGACGTGACAGCCGCGCAGACGAAGATGACCACCGCCGCGATTCAGGAGACGATCCGCTCCAAGGGTCTGAACAACGTTCTCGGAAAGTACGGGTTCACGAACCGGCAGATCGTCATGGCGATCAGGAACGGCGGTCCGCTGCGGCAGCGGATGGTCGCCGACCTGCAGGCCGAGGCGAAGTCGATCGCCGACGGCTACAAGGCGATGGCGAAGAAGCACGGCTGGTCGGCGCAGGAGACGATCGACTACGGCAAGTCGCACAAGGCGCGCGCTGATGCGATCCAGACGACGCTGAAGGAACTTGGCGCGGTCGATGCGGCGGTCGCGAAGAAGCGCGAGGACATCGCGGCCACCCGCACGTTCACCAAGGCGCTGAAGGAACTGCCGAAGAAGGTCGAGACCTACGTTAAGACCAATGGCCTGAAGCCGGGCATCTCCGGTGTGGTCGAGCTGGCGCGGCAGATCAAGCTGACGCCGAAGGACATTCGCATCCTGTTGCGCCAGAACGGCGCTGAGGGTACGGACGCGCAGATCAAGAAGGTGCAGGACCGCGCCCGCGATCTGGGGCACCTGGCCCCGGTCGTCAACGTGACCGCGAACACCGGCCGCGCCCGGAGCGAGCTGAGCTCATTCGGTAGGTATCTGACCGAGATCACGCGCCCGCGCACAGTGACGGTGTCGGTCAGGCACCCCGGCAAGCCGGGCGGCGTCGGCGGCCTGCTGACACAGGGTGTGAGCGGTGGGCGTGGTAGCGAGCGCGTGGTGGGCGGCGAACTCCGCGGGGCTGCAACGCAGACGATGACGGTCAAGAAGGCGTTGGCGAAGTTCACCGACGCCCTGTCCAGCGTGACCGACAAGCTCGCGAACCTGAAGGACATCCGCGCTGGTTTCCTCTCAACGTTCCAGGCTGACAACCCGTTCGGCGTCGACCTCACCGAAGGCGGCGGCGCGAACGCGTTGGTGGCCTTCGAGCAGCAGCAGGCGACGCAGGCCGCGCAGTTGCTGGCCGACATCAAGAACGTCGCCAGCCGAGGTCTGTCCAAGGCGCTGATCTCGCAGTTGCAGGCGCAGGGCACGTCGGGTGCCGAGGCTCTGCACGCGCTCGCGACCGGCTCGACAGACCAGATCCGGCAACTCAACAGCTTGAATGCTCAGACGACCGCGTCGCTGCAGGCTGCCGGGCTGCTGGCTGGGAACACGGTGCGCGGCGGCAACATCACCACCGACATCAACAGCGCTGCCGCCGAGGATGCTCGCATCGAGCGGATCCTGAAGAAGTTGCGGCACCTGCAGGGCGATGACGTCGTGGTGATCCAGATCGATTCGGAGACGATCATCAAGGCCATTAAGAAGCGCAATAAGCGCAAGGGCGTCAGCTCGGCGGGCGTCTGATGGCTTACCCGCTCCCGGCCGTGCAGTTCTTGCTGGACGACGGCACCGGCACCTTCCCGTACGACCTGACGAACATGGGCGGCACCAGCTACCTGCTGATGGAATCCGGATGCAGCTACTCGCGGGGGCGCGAGGACTGGCAGGGAGGCGTCACCGCCGGGGAGCTCTCGGGCGAGCTCAACAACTCCGATGGCCGCTTCACGCCGGGCAACACCACGATCGCCAGCCCGTCGCCGATCACGGTTGACCAGAAGGCGCGGCTGAAGTTCACGATCCCGCCGACCGCCGACCTGGTGAACCTGCTGACCGCCGCTCAGGCGTCCTTCGAGGACGGCACCACGGGCGGCTGGGTGGCGGCGGGCACGGTGCTGCCGACGGTGGCGAACTCGAGCGTCCGCGCGTACGACGGCACGAAGAGCCTGCTGGTGACCTGGCAGGGCTCAGGGTCGAACCCGCAGGCGCAGTTGCAGCCGTCGGGGTACACGATCGGCAACACGTACACGTTCGCGGTGTGGGTGTACGTGCCGTCAGGCTCGCCGGACGTGCGATGCGGCGCCGGCTCGACGGTCTCAGCGCTGACTCCGCTCAAGGATCAGTGGGTCCGGTTGTCGGTGACGTTCGTCGCCGCGTCCACCACGCCCACGTTCTTCGTGCGCTCGTCAGGCACCCCGGCCGGCGCGACCTGCTACATCGACGCCGCGATGGTGGTTGCCGGCTCCACGATCGGTGACTTCAACACCGTCGCCCAGACGACATACACGCGGTTCACGGGCCACGTGAAGTCGTGGCCGGTGGCGTGGCCGGCGACGGTGTCGACGTTCGCGACTGTGCGGCTGTCGGCGACGGATGCCCAGGCGCGGGCTGAGCGGCGGGTGCTGCGATCGGTGGTTGAGGAGGAAATCCTCGAGGACTCGCCGTCCGCGTACTACACGCTGGGTGAGCCGGCAGATGCAGTCTCGGCCGGCGACACTTCCGGCGCCCAGGCGCCCGCGCTGACTCAAACAGGCACGGGCACCAATGTTGTGTTCGGCAGTGCAACCGGGCCGGGAACCGATGGACTCACTGCGGCGACGTTCGCGGGTGGGCAGTACCTCACTTCGGGAACGTCCATTACCACCTCAGTTCTCGAGTGCTTCTTCTCGCGTAGCGGCGCACCCGGGACTGGTGAAGTTCTCCTCGGCAGCAGTGGCGGTGGTGTCATTGGCATCGGTACCGACGGAAAGATCCACACATCGGCCGCCGACCTGTCATCACCCGTCGTGACAGATGGCGCCACGCATCACCTGAGTTGGCAATCGGGGCACGTCCTCTTGGACGGGGTTGACATAGGTAGCCCAACGTCCACCCCGAGCGCAACATCCGTGTTGACCGTCGGCTATGGGGTCGGTGCTGCGGGTGGCCCCTCGGCCGTCTTTAGCGGTGTCATCGCGCACGTGGCGGCGTTTTCGACACTCTCGACCACGCGCGGGGCGGCACACGCGACGGCTGGCTCCACCGGTTTCGCAGGCGAGTCCGGCACCGCTCGCATCACTCGCCTCGCCGGGTACGCAAACCTGCCGGTCGGCACGCTCGACACATCGCTGACGAACGTCGCCTTCATTGACTTCACGAACTCCGAGGCGTGGCCCACACTCCAGGATGCGGTTGACGCGGAGGGCGGCGTCGCGTTCGTCAATGGATCGGGCAACCTAACCTTCCACAACCGCAACAAGGTCAGCCTTAAGACAGCCCCGGATCTGACGCTCGATAAGGCGTACGTGACCGCCGACGTGCAGCCGGTCACCGATGACCAGCAGATCCTCAACTACGTCGAGGCGACGGCGTCGGCGACCGGGGTTCCGCAGCTAGCGCGCAGCACCACCTCGGAGACCAGCCACGGCCGTTACTCCGACTCCAAGACGTACCTTGTGTTGACCGACGCCGAGGCACTGGACCGGGCCAACTGGGCCATCGCGAACTTCGCTGAGCCGACCACCCGCTACGGCACGCTGACGATCAACCTCTACCGGATGACGCTGGCTCAGCAGAAGACGGTGCTTGACGCCCTCGACATCAACTGCTGGTTGCGGATCACCTCCATGCCGTCACAGACGCCGGGGAGCACGACCGCTGACGTGGTCGTCGAGGGGTGGACCGAGGAAGTTTCGTCCGACTCCTGGCTCATTCGCTGCAACGTCGTCTCCCGGTCCCTGTTCAACGTCGGCATCTATGACGACGCCACCTACGGAGTGTTCGACTCCGCTGTTGCCCGCTACGGCGTTTGAGAGGCGGTCTCGATGGCTTGGCCTACTAGCACAACCGTTAGCCCGGGCGGAACCATTGCGGCGGCCGAGCGGAACGCCCTGCGGGCCGACCTGCTCGCCATCAACGGCTTCGTCCGGAAGACCGCTGACGAGTCGGTGACCTCGAGTGCGGTCCTGCAGAACGACGACCACCTGTCCTACAGCATCGGCGCGACCGGGACTTACGCGGTCGACGTGTACCTCATTGGGACCAGTGCGGCCAATGCTGCCGGCGACCTGAACGTCGCTTTCACGTTCCCGACTGGCACGTTCTACCTCACCAGCTCTGGCCTCGACGCCTCGCTTGCGTCCGGCTCGAGCGGCACTGTGCAGACGCTCGGCGGCTCGATCACCTCCGGCACTGCGTTCGCGTCCTACGGGCTCTCGACCACGCAGACCAGCATCATCCTCCACGGCACCTTCGTGGCGACCGCGACGGGCACCCTGCAGTTGCAGTGGTGCCAGGCGGTGTCGAACGCCAACGCTTCGACGCTGAAAGCGGGCTCGTCGATGCTGGTCAAGCAGGTCGCCTGATGAGCCTCGTGCAGGTCCACTACTTCGGCGTGCTGCTCCGCGACACCTCGGGCGTGTGGCAGATCCTTGACGACGCCGGCCACCAGTCCGAGGGGCTGGCAATGGTCAGCGTCGACAGTGTGAAGCGGCTCGTGGTCACCTACCCGACCGTGACGAAGGTCGGCGGCTTCCAGGTCACCTCCGATGAGACGTGGTGCGGCAAGTATCACCCGGGCGCGTCGGTCGGGTTTGACCATGCGCTCATCACGATCCGCAACTCGTCCGGCACACAGGTGTACGCCGACGCCGCGGCACTCGTCGGCGGGAACTTCTGGGTCGACATGTGGGGCTGGATCGACGTGCCGGAGGTTGTGACCTAGTTCGCAGAAGGAAGCGGCGTCGCTCCCGCACCGGGAGCGACGCCTGACCCGAGACGACTCGACCCTACCGAGCGCCACGGGATTCTCGGAAACCTAGCGGCCCACTGCCTCTACGCACCAGAGGTCGCGCGAGGAGGGCCTGATACGTGTCTGAGTCAAGCGAGTTGCAGCGCGCGGTCGAATCACTCACCCGGAGCATTGACCAACTGCGCTCCGAGCTCGTCCGCAAGGACGTCTATGAGTCCGACCAGCGCGGCCTCAACCAACGCTTGACCGGCATCGAAGCGGGGTTGGTGACCATGTCGAACGCCTTCGAGAAGGTCGAGGAACGCCGCGCCGCAGACCGTCGTCTGCTGCTGTCCTCGTTCGCCCTCCCGTTGCTGCTGATCCTGATCCAGCTCTACCTCGCAGCCCGAGTAGGTGGCTCCGCATGACCAGATGGCACCGTCTCGCGTACGTGATCCTCGTCGCCGGATTCGTCGCCGTGCTGCTGTTCTACTTCACAGACCTGACCGGCCGCGTCAACCATGCCGACCACCGTGCCGACGAGAACGCCGAGCGGTCGGAGGCGGCGCTGACGGCGGTCGCCGATCTCGCCAACCAGGTGCGCAGCATGGGCGGTCACCCGGTGGTCGAGCCCAGCGAGCTGCCCGGCCCTGTCGGTGCGAGCGGGCCTGCTGGTCCGGCCGGTGCGACTGGTGCCACGGGAGCGACCGGCAACACCGGGCCGCGTGGCCCGCGCGGCTACCCGGGCCCTACTGGGCCAGTCGGTCCTATGGGTCCGGCTGGCGCGACAGGTGCGAAAGGTGAGACCGGGCCCAAGGGCGAGCCGGGCCAAGACGGCAAGGACGGTGCCGACGGCAAGGACGGGCGCGGCATCGCGTCAGTCTCCTGCGACGGGCCGGCGCTGACCACGTTCACGATCACCTACACCGACGGCACCACACAGACCGTGTCGTGTGGCGGGAACGCCGGAAACAACTAGGGGTGCGCCGTGCTGATGCCTGCCCAGACGCACCGGGTGCACGTCCCGTGGGACGACCCGCGCTGTGACACGGTCGCGCTGCTGAACCTGACCGCTCGCCTCGGCCGCCGCTTCGTCGACTGCAACGCCTGCCGCTCCAAGGACGGCACCTCGTGGAACCTGCACTGGCCCGAGGGTCCGCGGCTGAACCACTACGACTGGATCTGGACTGGCAAGCGCACCCGCATCCTGCGCCGCGAGATCCGCCGCCCGATGACCGAGGAAGAACTGCGCCGCGACGTCAACCAGTGGCCGGACGGCGGGATCGCGCGGTGGCGTAGCGGCAGACGCGGCGGTCCGAAGCCTGCGACGGTGGCGCGTCGGCAGCGGCAGGCGAAGCGGCGCCGGGTGATCATCTGCTGGGAGCTGAAGTCCCGCGACTACGGCGAGGCTGACTACGCCGAGCGCCTGGTCGACGACGTCGAGCGCTCCGGCTGGCCCGCGTTCTTCATGACGCTGGTGACGATGCACAACTGGGGCCCGAAGCTGCGCGCTGTTCACCGGGCCGGCGGGCAGACCGCACTCCTCGCGCACGGCGCACCACGCCCGCTCGACCTCGAGCAGTGGCGTCCGTTCATCGACAGGATCTGGGGGCGGTTCGCGTGACGCTCTACTCCTACAACGGCTGGCCGGCCAGC
>Ga0070699_100004171_pt1 | contig 12779 bp, 12 predicted proteins | sample KBSK1503metaG_FD_65473 | JGI IMG/M metagenome (GOLD analysis project Ga0070699, IMG submission 65473) | Corn, switchgrass and miscanthus rhizosphere microbial communities from Kellogg Biological Station, Michigan, USA - KBS K1-50-3 metaG | ecosystem: Host-associated > Plants > Roots >...
GCGTCGGCCAGCTTCTGGCTGGAGGGCGGGCGCGGCTGCTCGTGCCAGCCGAAGCCGTTGACCTCCATGGCGAGCCCGCCCAGCTTGGCCATCACGTTGGGGCAGGTGGCGAGCTCGGTGATGTAGCCGCGCCACTCCGCGTGGACCTCCCGCGCGCGGCCCGCGTACGACCCGACCCCGACGGGGCCGCCGAAGTGGTCGAGGATGATGGTGGTGTCGGGGAACGCGCGGGCGAGCGCGGTGACGTCCGGGATCTGGCGGTAGTAGCACCACGCCTCGAAGGTGAGCCGGCGCGGCGCCAGGAGGGCGAAGCCCGCCCGGAAGTCGTCGCGCAGGAAGAGCCCCCGCGGGGGACGGGTGCGATGGTTCGGCACCGCGTCGTCCGGATCCCACGCGGCTCCGAGGCGTATGCCGCGGAAGCGGCCCCCGCCCGCCGCGATCTGGGCGTCCAGCACCGGTGCCGCCGCGGCGCCCAGCCGGAGCGGCGCGGTCCCCACGATGCCGGCCGCGATGCGGGCCGGCCCGTAGAGGCCGGAGGCGCTCATCGCCGCGATGCCGTTCACGAACTCGGTCTCCCCGACCGCGCGCATCGGCTCCGGCCCGTCGGCCCGGAACATCGCGCCGCACTCGATGAAGACGGTGGAGACGATGCGGTGCCCGCCCCCCACGTCCCCGAGGATCTCGTCGAGGAGGTACCGCGGCGCGACCCGCCCACTCTCCCCGTCCCACAGGTGGTGGTGCGGGTCGCAGATCGGCAGCTCGGGCTCGATGGGCTCCTCGACGGTCAGGGCGAGCCAGTCGTGGTTCTTCTTGCGAGTGGTCACGGGCGAGCGGTCACGGGCGGGCGGCCGCTCAGGCCTTCAGGTACTCGAACCAGAAGCCGTTGCCCTCGCGCACCACCCGGCCGAAGGAGGGCGAGGGGAAGTGGGAGGCGCACACCAGCACGTCCTGCTCGCAGTAGCGCTCGAGGAACGCGCGGCGGGTGGCGGCGGCCTGCTTGGGGTCGAAGTCGGGGCGCGGCACCCAGTCGGTCTCGAGGCACTGCACCGGGGAGTGGATCAGGTCGCCGGTGATGACCGCGTGCTGGCCGCGCGAGGTGACGTGCACGCTCACGTGATCGGGGGTGTGGCCCCACGTCGATTCGAAACGGATCTCGTCGCCGAGCGCGAAGTCGTTCTTCACCATCTGGGCGCGGCCGGCCTCCACGATGGGGATCACGCTGTCCGCGATCTGGTTCTGGGGGGTCTCCTTGTGCATCGCGGACCAGTACGCCCACTCCTTCTCGGACATGACGTAGCGCGCATTGGGGAAGGTGGGCACCCAGCTCCCGTTCCGCCGGCGGGTGTTCCAGCCCACGTGGTCGGTGTGGAAGTGGGTGGTCATCACGTAGTCGACCTGCTCCGGCCGCACCCCCGCCTCGGCGAGGCGCTCGAGGTAGGCGCCGCTCGACGTCATGTTCCAGTTGGCGCGCGCCCGCTGCTTGTGGTCGCCCACGCAGGTGTCGACCACGATGGTGTGGTGCCGCGTGCGGACAAGGAACGACTGCATGGGGAAGACGAGGCCGTTCACCGCCGGATCCAGGGCCCAGCCCGCGAGCCGCTGCCGGTAGGGCGCCCACTGCTCGGGGGTGATCTGCGGGAAGAAGCCGGCCGCGTCGAAGTCCGGACGCTCCGACTCGAGGATCCGGTGGATGGTGATGTCGCCGACCTGTCGCTGCAGCATGAGAGAGGTCTCCTTAGAGCTTCGAGAAGTCGATCTCGTCCGCCCGGGTCCAGTCGAGGCCGCCGGCCGCGCCGACCTTGGCGCGCACGTCCCGCAGGAACTCCCATCCGTCGGTGGTGACCCGGAAGTGGTCGGGCGGCGGGGCGGGCTCGATGAGTCCGGCGTCGGTCAGCCGCTTGATCGCGGCGGGCCGCTCGAGGTCCTGCGGGCTCTTGCCCGCGAACCAGCTGCGGGTGCGGCGGCCCTTCTCGATCTCGAGCAGCACCTCGAGCCGATGGAGCTTCTGGCGCAGGTCCCGTGCGTCACTCAGCAGATCGCTCATCGCGCCCTCCCGTGGCCGACTGCGGCGAGCCGAGTCTAACAGAGTCGAGCGCGATGAGGCATCCTGGCCGCGTGATCGGGCGCCGCGCCCCGCTCCAGGGTGTCGTCGGTACCTTGCTTGCCACTCCGCGCCGCGCCGCCGCTCGGCCGGCGGCGAAGATCCGCCGGGTCGGCGTGCTACGGCCCGCATCTGCGGAGCATGTTCGGGCAGGCCGGCCGTCACGTGGTGCGGGTGCTCAACGGGGGGCGCCGCGGGAGATCCCGGTGGAGCGGCCGACCCAGTTCTCTCTCCTGATCACCAGACGACCGCGCCCGCCCTCGGGGTGACGATCCCGGCCTCGCGGCTGGCCGGGGCCGACGAGGTGATTCAGCGCTGGCGTCGAGCGAACGCGGGGATGCGCACGAGGTCGGGGACGAAGGAGTCGGCCACCGCCGCGCGCATCGGCGCGGACAGCGAGCGGATCAGCTCGGGCACCCCGCCGCGGGCCCCCGGATCGTTCAGGCGCACCGCGAGCCCGGCCGAGGCCAGGCGGCCCAGCGAGGAGAGGAAGAACAGGATGTGGATACTGGTCCACTCGCCCCCGCCCAGCACGAAGTGGGCGGGGGCGAAGGCGGCGAGCTGGCCGGCCAGCACCGAGGCCAGCCCGAAGCCGATGCCGCCCGCGGTGGCGAACGCGGCGAGGTAGAACGGCCGGCCGGTGCGCGGCGCGAGCCCGATCGAGAGGTCGAGCGCGGCGATGGCGTGACCGCCCCAGAGGAAGCCCGACACCATCGCGTCGATCGCGATGGGCCACAGCCGCTCCGGTGAGCTGAAGAGCCAGATCGCGGGCACCGCCGAGATTCCGAACGAGCAGCAGATCAGCACCGGGCGCGCGCCGATCCGGTCGACCGCCCGCCCCCACAGCCGGGCCGAGGCGATGCGCACGATGGCCACCCCGACCCCGTGCGCGGCCACGATCAGGAAGCCGGTGTGGAGGTTGGTCAGCAGGTGGTAGGCGAAGAAGGTCGCCGAGATGCCCACCGCGCCGTTCCAGGCGAGCTGGTAGTGGAGGAAGGGCCGGGCCCGCCGGTCGCCGAGCGCGGCCCGCAGGCTGCGCCAGCCGGGCGCGCCGACCTCGCGGGTGGCGGCCGGCTCGTGCTGGCGCAAGAGCAGCGCGAGGCTCGCGAGCCCGGCGAGGCAGGCCACCGCGGTGAGCGCGGAGAGCGCGACGCCGGTGAAGCCGAGCGGCGCCATCCGGTCGAGGGCCACCGCGGCGGTGAGGGAAGCCAGCGTGCCCGCCACGCTCAGGAAGACCGTCCGCTGCCCGAAGTAGCGGCCCCGCAGGCGCTCCGGGACGAGATCGCCCATCCACGCGACCCACGCGCTGTTGCCGATCACCCCGAACACGGTGCTGACCGCCACGATGCCGACGAAGAGGTGGAGCTTCGCGGCCGGCGCCAGGGGGAGCCACGGCAGCGCGATCAGGGGCAGGAAGGTGAGCCGCGAGACGCACACCGCGAGGACGGTGGCCAGCTTGCGGCTGTGGGCGCTGATGAACCACGCGGCGGGCAGGCTCGCGACCTGGGACATGAGGGGCAGCGCGCCGAGGAAGCCGACGAGCGCGGCGCTCGCCCCGAGGTAGAGCGCCCAGCCGGTGAGGACCGCGCCGGTGGCGCACGCGGCGAAGACCTCGGCACACGCGCCCTCCGCGAGCGCCGCGCAGAGCGAGCGGCGCAGCGGCCGGGCCGGCGCGGCGCGGACGCCGGCGCCGTCCGGCAGGGGCGCGCCGGCCAGCGCGGGGCTCGCTCCGGGCATGGGCTCGCCGGACTGGGGGACCGAGAGGGCCGAGGCGATACGGGCCAGGGAGGCGAGGACGGCGGAGGCGCGAAGCAGTCTCACTGCGGGACTTCTCCTTCGGCGTGATGGCTACATCCGTATGCTCTTGCAGGTTCGAGGCCACGGATCGACCGTGGGATTTCCTGGAATTTCGCGAGATCGGCGCGGCGGGCGGAGGCCGGGTCGACGATCGCTGTCAGTGAGCTGACACGGAGTGCTCAGCGCCGCCCGGTCGGAAAGAAGTGCCAACCCGACGGCGGTTGCCCGGCGCGCGCGGGTCGGCTAGGCTCGGGCGCGGTGCCGAGACCCACGTCCCGCCCCGCGCTCTTCGTCGTGAAGGCCACCATCGCGCCCGAGCAGGAGGCCGCGTTCAACGAGTGGTACGACACGGTGCGGTCGCGGGAGGCGGCCCGGGTGCCCGGCTGCGTCGCGATGCGCCGCTACGCGGCGCTGCCGCTTCAGACCCCGCACGCGGGCTCCGAGCCGTGGCAGTACATGGTCTGCTACGAGTTCGATTCGGAGGAGTCGCTGCGCGCCTTCGTGGAGTCGGACACACTGCGGGCCATGACCCGCGACTACAACGCGCGCTTCGGCGGCGACCGCGCCCGCCTGGCCTACCGCCAGATCTATCCCTGAGCGCTCGCGCTCTCAGGCGCCGGGCGCCGGATCGGGCGGGGTCGGCGGCACCGGGCGCGCGAAGGGAGACGGCGCATCGAGGATCATGCGCACCCGCTCCACCAGCGCCTCCGGCGTGAACGGCTTGGCGATGAAGGGCATCCCGGAGATGGTCACCTCCGCCACCTTGTAGGCCGACATCAGCAGCACCTTGGTCCACGGGCTCACCTCCTGCACGCGCTTGGCGAGCTCGGTGCCCTTCATGAGCGGCATCACCACGTCGGAGATCAGGAGGTGGATCGCCTGCTGGGTGGCCATGCGGATCGCCTGCTGCGGGTCGCCGGTCTCGACCACGGTGTAGCCCTTGGCGGTCAGCATGCTGCGGACCACCGTCCGGATGTCGGGCTCGTCGTCGACCACCAGCACGATTTCCATGGCGTCTACTTGATCGCGTAGGGGTTGATCGGAGTGCCGACCGCGCGCACCACCGGGAGGGGAGGCGCCACGAGGAGGAAGGCGTAGCGGCCGTCCGCCGCGCAGTCGGCGGCCAGCTCCTCCAGGTAGAAGATCTCCCCGAGGGTCAGCCCCATGTTGGGGATCGCCACCACGTGGAACGGGTTGCGGAAGCCGGCGATCTCGGAGGGCCGCACCTCGACCGCGTAGTTGTCGCAGCCGATCGCGGCCACCTGCTTGGCGTGCAGCCACGGGGCAGTGTGCACCGACATCCCCGGGAACGGGTCGAGGTCGTAGTGGCGCCAGTCCTTCTTGTCGAGGTAGCGCGACATGTGGCCAGTGCGCACGAGGAGGATGTCGCCCGGCAGCACCTCGACGCGCGCGGCGGCCGCGGTGGCCTCGAGGTCGGCCACCGTGATCGCGTAGCCGGGCTCGAGCGCCTTCACGCCCTGGTGGCGGGCCACGTCGAGGAGCACGCCACGCCCGGCGAGCCTGCTCGTGGTCTTGTCGATGCTGTTCTTCGCCGCGCCGCTGCTGGTGACCAGCGTGGCGTCGTACCCGTTGTACATCTTCCCCTCGTAGAAGATGTGGGCCAGGCTGTCCCACTGGGTGACGCACTGGAGGGGCATCACGATCCAGTCGTCGGAGCCGCCGTAGCCCTCCTGGGCCGCCACCTCGGCCGGGGTCCGGGGCGCGTCGCCCCCGTCGCGGAACATGGTGTGGATGGGGTTGAAGCGCGCGCGGGTGCCGCTCTGCGGGCCGTTGCGGTCGAGCGGGATGCCGAGGGCGAAGACCTTGCCGGTGGTGGCGAGCCGGCACGCCGCCGCCACCCGCTCGGGGGTGATGTAGTTCAGCGTGCCCAGCTCGTCGTGCGGGCCCCACTTGCCCCAGTTGCGCACCTGGAGCGCGATCCGACGCAGCGCCTCTTCGCTCATGCGGGTGGCCTCACCCCTGGAGCGCGGGGATCACGTCGCGCGAGAGGATCTCGAGGCTCCGCGCCTCGAGCTCGGGCGGGATGCGGCCGCCCGGGTTCAGCTCGGCCACCACCCCGTCGATGCCGAGCTGCTCGCGCAGCTCGCTCACCCGATCGACGATCGCGCGGGCGGTGCCGAAGGCGCCCTTGCGCGCGAGGATGTCCTCGTAGGAGAGCGCGGCCATCCGCTCCGCCTGCATGCGCCGCCGGTCCGCCGGGCCCGCGCCCGCCCGGCCCACCGCCTGGCGGGCCAGCTCGGTCTGGCGGGCGAAAAACGCGGTGAGGCTCTCGCGCGGCTCCTCGCGGGCGCCCGCCGCGCTGGTCGACGCGTAGACCGGCAGGCGGAGGTAGACGCTCGGGTCGCCCGGGTGCCCCGCCTCGCGCCACGCCTCCCGGTAGGGGCCGAGCTGGGCCTGCAGGTCGGAGATCTCGGTGGCGCGCAGGCCGATGAAGATCGGCAGGCCGAGCCGGCCCGCGGCCGGGAACGTCTCGTCGCTGGTGGCCGCCATGCGGATCGGCGGGTGCGGCACCTGGTAGGGGCGGGGCGCCACGGTGGCGTTGTCGATGCGATAGAACTCGCCCTGATGGCTGAAGGGCTCGCCGGTCCAGGCCCGGCGCAGGATGTCGAGCGCCTCGCGGAAGCGGGCCTGGCTCTCCGCGTAGGGCACGCCGTACGTGTCGTACGTCCGCACCACCCCGCTGCGGCCGATGCCAAACTCGAAGCGCCCCTCGCTGATGTGATCGACGGTCGCCACCTCCTCCGCGATGCGCAGGGGATGGTTCAGCGGGAGCACCTGGACCGCGGTGCCGATCCGGACGCGGCGGGTGCGGGCCGCGATCGCGCTCGCGACCTGGAGCGACGCGGAGATGACCGAGCGGCTGGGGGTGAAGTGGATCTCGCCGAGCCAGACGCAGTCGACGCCGGCCGCCTCGGCCCGATCGGCGGTCTCGAAGACGTCGCGGAACGCACCGGCCTGGGTCGCCCCCTGGCGCAGCTCCTCGACGAAGACCCCGAAGTGCATGGAGGATACTGGCCCGCCCGGCGCCGCGGAGTCAAGGGCGCCCGGACCGAGAGGTGTGTGGTGGCCGGGCACCGGTGGTAGCATACCCGGGCCATGAGACGAGGGCGTCTGATCGGCCTGACCGCAGCGGTCTCGCTGATCGCCCTCGCGTACGGCGGCTACGTCTGGTGGGAGAGCCGCAAGCGCGTCGCCACCGACGACGCCTACGTCGAGGGCAACATCGTGGTCATCAGCGCCAAGGTCGCGGGCCACGTGGCCGAGCTGCTGGTGGACGACAACCGCGCGGTCAAGATCGGCGACCTCCTGCTCCGGATCGACCCCCGAGACTACGCGGCCCGGCGTGACCAGGCCCGCGCCGCGGTGGCGGTGGCGGCGGCCAGCCAGGAGGCCACCCGCTCCGAGACCCAGCTCACCCGCGAGACCACCGCCGCGCAGGTCGAGGAGGCGCGCGCGACCCTCGAGTCGGCGCGGGTGGCCGAGCAGGCCGCCCAGTCGGCGGTGGTGGAGACGCGGGCCACCCTCGAGGCCAAGCACGCGGCCACCGCGGCCATGACCGCGGAGGTCACCGGAGCGCAGAGCACCCAGCGCCAGACCGCGCGGGAGAAGGAGCGGATGCGCCGGCTGCTCGAGGGCGGCTTCGTCGCCCAGCGCGACTTCGACCAGGCCGAGATGGCGGCGGGCACCGCGGCGGCCACGCTCGAGGCGACCCAGCGGCGCCTGAATCAGGCCGAGAAGGAGGCGCAGCAGGCGGAGGCGGCGCTGACCAGCCGCATCCTCGCCGCGAATCAGGCCAAGCAGCGCATCAACGAGGCGCGCGCCGCGCTTGGACGGGTGGAGAGCCAGCGGCGCCAGGTCATCGTGAAGGAGGCGGAGATCCAGCGCGCGATCGCCGCGCTGAGCCAGGCGCAGGCCGACCTCGCCTTCGCGGAGCTGCAGCTCGCCCACGCGGAGGTGCGGGCGCCCGGCGACGGGGTGGTGTCGAAGAAGAGCGTGGAGGTGGGGCAGGTGGTGCAGATGGGCCAGCCCCTCCTGGCCCTGGTGCCCCTGCGCGACGTCTGGGTCGTGGCCAACTTCAAGGAGACGCAGCTCTCGCGCTTGCGGCCGGGCATGCCGGCCACCGTGGAGGTCGACACCTTCCCCGGCGAGGTCTTCCACGGGACCGTCGACTCGCTCAGCGCGGGGACCGGCGCGCGCTTCTCGCTGCTGCCGCCCGAGAACGCGACCGGGAACTGGGTGAAAGTGGTGCAGCGCGTGCCGGTGAAGATCCGTCTCGATCCGCGGGAGCTGGGCAATCCCCACACCCTGCGGGCCGGGATGTCGGCCTACGTCGTCATCCAGGTGAGGTAGCGTCGCGGTGGCCGTGCCGCCGGAGGTGGCCACGATCTCCTCGGCCCGGAAGTGGGCCATCACGCTGTCGGTGATGGTGGTGGCCTTCATGCAGGTGCTCGACACCAGCGTGACCAACGTGGTGCTGCCGCACCTGCAGGGCTCGCTCTCCGCCGGCCTCGAGGAGGTGTCGTGGGTCATCACCTCCTACCTCGCGGCCAACGCCATCATCATACCGGCCACCGGCTGGCTCGCCGGGGTCCTCGGCCGCAAGCGCTTCTTCTTGATCTGCTGCGTGCTGTTCACGGTGAGCTCGGTGCTCTCCGGCATGGCCCCGAACCTCACCTTCCTGATCCTGGCCCGCATCTTCCAGGGCATCGGGGGCGGGCCGATCATCCCGCTCTCGCAGGCGATCCTGTGGGAGATCTTCCCGCTCGGCCAGCGCGGGCTCGCGATGGCGGTGTGGGGGGTCGGCTTCATGATGGGGCCGATCATCGGGCCCACCCTGGGCGGCTACATCGCGGACAACTGGTCCTGGCGCTGGATCTTCTACATCAACCTCCCGGTGGGCCTGCTCGGCTTCTTCATGGCGAGCGCGTGCCTCTTCGACCCGCCCTACCTGCGCAAGCCCGCGCGGGTGGACTGGCCCGGGCTCGTGCTGATGGTCCTGGGCTTCGGCTGTCTCCAGCTCTTCCTCGATCGCGGCGAGCGCGAGGACTGGTTCGACTCCACCCTGATCGTCACCCTCGCGTTCATCGCGAGTGTGGCCCTGGTGGGCTTCGTGGCCCGCGAGCTGCTCGCGAAGGACCCGGTGCTCGACCTCACCGTGTTCACCGACCGCAACTTCGCGTTCGGGGCCACCTTCATCGCGCTCATCGGGCTCGGCATGTTCTCGAGCATGGTGCTGCTCGCCCTCTACTCCCAGAAGCTGCTCGGCTACGACGCGCTGACCTCGGGGCTGGTGCTCGCCCCCGGCGGCGTCGGCAACATGTTTTCGCTCATCCTGTGCGGGCGGCTGGTCACCCGCGTCGATCAGCGCGTGCTGCTGACCTTCGGCTGCCTGGTCAACGCCCTGAGCCTCTACATGATGTCGAATCTCACCCTCACCATGGACTACTGGACCCTGACCTTCCCGCGGGTGATCCAGGGCTTCGCGCTCGGCTTCATCTTCGTGCCGCTCTCGACGCTCACGCTCGCGACTATTCGGAGGGACAAGCTGGTCAACGCGACCTCCGCCTACAACGTGCTGCGCAATCTGGGGGGCAGCGTGGGCATCGCGCTCGCCACCACCTTCCTCGCCCAGCGGAGCCAGTTCCACCAGCAGAACCTGGTGAGCCACGTCACGATCTGGGCGCCGGAGACGCAGGCGCGGCTCGCGCGCTGGACCACCCACTTCCTGAGCCAGGGCAGTGACGCGTTCACCGCGCAGCGCCAGGCGCTGGCGATGCTCTACCAGGACGCGGTCGGGCAGGCGCAGGTGCTGGCCTACGCGGACGACTTCTGGCTCCTCGCCATCCTCTTCTCGATCGTGCCGCTCTTCCTGCCGCTGATGCGCCGGGTGCGGGTGGACCCCGCGCCGCCTCCGGAGGAGGAGGGGAGCGAGGGCGGCCGCGTGCCGCCGCTACCCGCGCCGGTCGACTAGTCGGCCGCCGACCGCCGTCGCGCATCCGCCCGGGATGCTCGAGAGCGGATCGCGCCGTCTCCCGTTCCCGCATGGCTTATCATGGGGTCGGAGGCCAATCATGAAGAACGTCGACATGACCATCGCGGGCGATATCCTCACGATCACGATCGATCTCTCCAAGGAGTTCGGACCCTCCTCGTCCGGCAAGACCACCATCGTGGCCTCGACCGAGGGCAACGTGACGGTGCCCGAGCGCGAGGAGAAGATCGGGCTCAACGTGTACCGGAAGAAGTGACCCGACCATGCGCCCCGAGCCCGAGCACCCGCTGGCCGCGCCCGCTCCCGGTCTCGTCCATCCCTGGCCCGACCCGCCCGAGGGCGGCGCCAGCATCCTAGTCGCCCCCGGCATCCGCTGGATCCGGATGCCGCTGCCGTTCCAGCTGAACCACATCAACCTGTGGCTGCTCGACGACGGCGACGGGGTCACGGTGGTGGACACCGGGGTTGGGCTCCCGCCCACCCGGGCCCGGTGGGAGTCGCTCTTCGCGGGCGAGCTGCGCGGCAACCCGATCGTGCGCGTGCTCGTCACCCACTTCCACCCGGACCACATCGGCAACGCGGACTGGCTCGCCCAGCGCTTCGGGGTCGAGGTGTGGTGCCCGCAGGCCGAGTGGCTGATGGCCCAGCTCGCCTGGCAGGGGATGGGGGGCAACGACTCCGAGAAGCGGCTCAACCACTACCGCCGCCACGGGGTGCCGGAGGCGTCGGTGGAGACCTTCCGCGGGCGCGGCAACCACTTCCGCCAGCTCGTGCCGTCGGTGGCGCCGGAGTTCCGCGCGGTGCGCGAGGGCGACGTGGTGACGATCGGCGGGCGCGCCTGGCACGCCTTCACGGTGATGGGGCACGCGCCCGAGCACGCGTGCCTCTTCTCCCCGGAGGCGAACGTGCTGATCTCGGGCGATCAGGTGCTACCGAAGATCACCACGAACGTGAGCGTGTGGCCGGACCAGCCGAACGGCAATCCGCTCAAGCTCTATCTGGACTCGCTCGGGCGCTTCCGCCCGCTGCCCGAGTCGACCCTGGTGCTCCCGTCCCACGGGCTGCCGTTCCGCGGCCTGCACCGCCGGCTCGACTACCTCCAGCACCACCACGACGAGCGGCTCAGCGAGACCATCGACGCCCTCGCGGAGCCGCGCACCGCGAACGACCTCGTGCCGGTGCTCTTCCGTCGCCAGCTCGACGCCCACCAGCTCGGCTTCGCGATCGGGGAGACGGTGGCGCACCTGCACTTCCTCGAGGCGCAGGGACACGCGAGCCGCCTCGTCGGCGAGGACGGGGTGCACCGCTTCCGGAAGGCCTAGCCCGCGCCCGCCTCACGCCTCGGGGCCCGCGTCGAAGCGCAGCCCCATCTTGCTCTGGAACACCTCGAGCGCGCGCGGATCCACCGCCTCGATCTGCCGGGCGATGGCGGGAGGCAGCCCGATGTCGTTCCGGTCGTTGATGCCCCCGGTGATGATGGTGAGCAGCACGCTGTCCTTGGTGTCGACGTTGCGGAAGCCGCGGTTGACGCCGGGCGGGCACGAGAAGGTGTCCCACCGGTTCAGCACGATCTTCTCGCCCCCGTCGTCGTTGAGCGAGAACTCGAGCTTCCCCTCCAGCACGATGAACGTCTCGAAGGTCTTCACGTGCGCGTGCAGGCAGGGACCCTGGCCGGGCGGCATGATCGAGATGAACATGGTGAGGCCGGCCGCGTTGTAGATCGGCGCGTCGTTGCCGAACGCGGACTGGGTCCGCTCGAGCACCACCGGCATCAGGGTGCGGGCGAGGATGATGTCCTTGGCCGCCTGCGACACGGTGGTGTCGTTCTTCATGAACTCTATGGGCTGGAGCGCGGCGAAGCGCCCGGTGCGGTGCTCGATCTCCTCCCGGCTCATCTGCACGGTCTGCATGCGGCCCTCCTGGCGTGGCGCGATGTGGAGTACTGGACGATAGCACGGCCCAGGGCGAGAGGGATATCCGCCTCGCGTTGACGCCCCTCCGCGCCCTGTGGTACTTGAGGGGCCCATGGCGATCACGGTCTACGGGGCGGGCGCGATCGGAGGCACCACCGGCGCGGCCCTCGCGCGGGCCGGCCACGACGTGCTCCTGGTGGACAGCGCCGCCGCCCACGTCGAGGCGATCAACGCCCAGGGCATCACCATCGAGCGCCGGGACGGGGTCACCACCACGCGGGTGTCCGCGGTCACGCCCGACCGGCTCGGCCGCGACCTCGCCCTCGTCCTCCTCGCGGTCAAGAGCCATCATACCGCGGAGGTGCTCCGCGACCTCGCGCCGCGGCTCGCCCCCGGCGGCACCATCGTCTCGCTGCAGAACGGGCTCAGCGAGGAGCAGATCGCGGCCTCCGTCGGCGCCCAGCGCACCATCGGCTGCCTGGTGAACTGGGCCGCCGACTGGGTCGCGCCCGGCCGCATCTTGCACGGCGGCCGCGGCGCCTTCGTGCTGGGCGAGCTCGACGGGCGGATCACCCCGCGGGTGCGCGAGCTGGCCGCGCTGCTGAGCGCGGTCGAGGAGACGCCGGTCACCGACAACATCTGGGGCTACAAGTGGGCGAAGCTCATCTACGGGGCGCTCCTCTTCGCGACCGCGCTGGTGGACGCCCACGTCTACGAGGTCGTGGAGCGGAGCCCGGGGGTGAAGGACGCGCTGGTCGGCATCGTGGGCGAGGGGATCGCGGTCGCCGACAAGGCGGGCGTGCGCGTGCTGCCCTTCGACGAGTTCGACCCCGCGTGGTACCGCGCGGCCCTCGCGGGCGACACGTCGGCGCGCGATCGCGCGATGGCCGCCATCGCGGCCCACTACCGGCAGCACACCAAGACCAAGACCGGCATCTGGCGCGACCTCGCGGTG
>Ga0070699_100004172_pt1 | contig 12779 bp, 14 predicted proteins | sample KBSK1503metaG_FD_65473 | JGI IMG/M metagenome (GOLD analysis project Ga0070699, IMG submission 65473) | Corn, switchgrass and miscanthus rhizosphere microbial communities from Kellogg Biological Station, Michigan, USA - KBS K1-50-3 metaG | ecosystem: Host-associated > Plants > Roots >...
GGCTGGCCATGAGCTACTACGACCAGATGAAGCCCGTCGAGCAGGACCAAGCGCTGACCGGGAAGGCGCTCGCGCAGTTCAAGAAGCTCGTGAAGGACTACCCCCAGAGCCGCTACGCGTCGGACGGGCTGGCGAAGATCGACATCTGCCGCGGCCGCCTCGCCCAGAAGGAGCTGTTCATCGCCCACTACTACTTCGACCAGCAGAACAACCCCGCCGCCGCCCGGCAGCGGCTCGAGGGCATCCTCAAGAACTATCCCCACACGCTCGTGATCCCGGAGACCCTCTTCCTTCTCGCGGACGTGAACTTCAAGGAAGCGCGCACCGCCGACGCCGTCGCGCTGCTCCGCCGGCTGACCGCCGAATACTCGTACACCGAGTGGGGCAAGCGGGCGGCGCAGCGGCTCTCGGTCTCGAGGTGACACGGTGCCGCACGACGTCGTCGACCTCCGCTCCGACACGCTGACCCTCCCCACCCCCGCCATGCGCGACGCGATGGCGCGCGCGGAGGTCGGGGACGACGTATGGGAGGAAGACCCGACCGTCCAGCGTCTGGAGACGATGGCGGCCGGCCTCACGGGCAAGGAGGCCGGGCTCTTCGTGGCGTCCGGCACGATGGGCAACCTCGTGTCGGTGGTGGCCCAGACGAGGCCGGGGCAGGAGATCGTCCTCGAAGCCGACTCCCACATCTTCAACTACGAGGTGGCGGGCGCCGCCGTCATCGCCAACGTCCAGACCCGTCCCCTCAAGACCGAGCGGGGCTTCCTCTCGCCCGGACAGGTCGCGGAGGCGATCCGGCCGCGCAACATCCACCTGCCGGCGACGGGTCTCGTCTGCGTCGAGAACACCCACAACCGCCACGGCGGGACGGTCTGCACGCCCGAGGAGATCTCGGCGGTGGCGGCGGTGGCCCATGGGGCTCGTGTGCCCGTGCACCTCGACGGCGCGCGCCTCTTCAACGCCGCGGTTGCGCTCAAGCGGCCGGTGCGCGACTTCGCCGCCGACGTCGACTCGGTGACGTTCTGCGTGTCCAAGGGGCTGGCGGCGCCGGTGGGCTCGGTCGTCTGCGGCACCCGCGACTTCGTCGTCGGGGCCCGGCGGGTGCGGAAGATGCTGGGCGGCGGCATGCGGCAAGTCGGGGTGCTGGCCGCGGCCGGCATCGTCGCGCTCGAGCAGATGATCGACCGCCTCGCCCTCGATCACGCCAACGCGCGGCGGCTGGCGGAGGGCGTGGCCGTCCTGCCCAGGGTCCGGATCGACCTCGCCCGCGTCCAGACCAACATCGTCCTCTTCTCGGTGGACCGGCCGCACGGCGCCGAGGAGATGGTCACCGGGGCGGCGGCGCGCAAGGTCAAGATCCACGCCGTCGGCCCCGCCTCGATCCGGTGCGTCACGCACAAGGACGTCGACGAGGCGGACATCGAGCGGGCCCTGCAAGCGTTCGCCGAGATCACCAGGACCTGGTAGGTCGCCCGATGGCCGAGCGACTCCTCGACGTGAAGGACCTGACGACCCACTTCTTCACGGACGACGGCGTCGTGCGGGCGGTCGACGGCATCAGCTTCCACATCGACAAGGGCGAGACGCTCGGTGTGGTCGGCGAGTCGGGGTGCGGCAAGACCGTGACGGCGCTCTCGATCATGCGCCTGATCCCGCAGCCCCCGGGCCGGATCGTCCGGGGTCGCATCGACTACAGCGGTCGCGACCTCCTCGAGCTCCCCCCCAAGGAGATGCGGAAGATCCGGGGCAAGGAGATCTCGATGATCTTCCAGGAACCGATGACGTCGCTGAACCCGGTCTTCACCGTCGGCGAGCAGATCGCGGAGGCGCTGCGCCTGCACGAGGGCCTCGGCCGGCGCGACGCGCTCGACCGCGCCATCGAGATGCTCCGCCTCGTGCACATCCCGAACGCGGAACGCCGCGTGCGGGAGTACCCGCACCAGCTGTCGGGCGGCATGCGGCAGCGGGTCATGATCGCGATGGCGCTGTCGTGCAGCCCGAAACTGCTGATCGCCGACGAGCCGACGACCGCCCTCGACGTCACGATCCAGGCCCAGATTCTCGAGCTGCTCAACGAGCTGAAGGCGCGCTTCGGCATGGCCGTCATGCTCATCACCCACGACATGGGGGTGATCGCCGAAACCGCCCAGCGGGTCATCGTCATGTACGCGGCTCAGGTGGTGGAGGAGGCCTCAGTCCAGGAGCTGTTCAAGGAGCCCCTTCATCCCTACACGCAGGGGCTGCTCCGCTCGATCCCGCGCATCGACCTGGCGGCGACCCGGAAGCAGCGGCTCCAGACGATCCCGGGTACCGTGCCCACGCTGCGGGGCGAGGCCCGGCCGGGCTGCCGCTTCGCGCCGCGCTGCGAGTTCGCCCGGCCAGCCCACTTCGACAACGACCCCGCGCTGAAGGAAGTCCGGCCCGGCCACAAGGTGGCCTGCTTCCTCTACTAGGCCGACATGGCCGAAGCGCTCCTCCGGGTCCGGCACCTGAAGAAGTACTTCCCGATCCGGGGGGGCCTGTTCTCCCGAGAAGTCGCGCGCGTCCACGCCGTCGACGACGTGTCGTTCGACATCCAGCCCGGCGAGACGCTTGGGCTCGTGGGAGAGTCAGGCTGCGGCAAGTCCACGACGGGCCGGACCATCCTCCGGCTCGTCGAGCCCACCGCGGGCGAGGTGTGGTTCGAGGACCGCAACGTCACCACGCTCGACAAGCGGGCCCTCCGGCAGATCCGCAAGGAGATGCAGATCATCTTCCAGGACCCCTACGCCTCCCTGAACCCGCGGATGACGGTGCGCTCGATCATCGGCGAGGCGCTCGTCATTCACAAGCTCGCCCGCAACCGGCGCGAGCGCGAGGAGCGTGTGGTCCAGCTCCTGGAGACGGTGGGGCTCGCGGCCGAGCACCTCCGGCGCTACCCGCACGAGTTCTCCGGGGGCCAGCGCCAGCGCATCGGCATCGCCCGCGCCCTCGCCGTGAGCCCGAAGCTGATCGTCGCCGACGAGCCGGTGTCGGCGCTCGACGTCTCGATCCAGGCCCAGATCATCAACCTGCTGGAGGAGCTCCAGCAGAAGTTCGGCCTCACCTACTTGTTCATCGCCCACGACCTCTCTGTCGTCGAGCACATCTCGACGCGGGTGGCCGTGATGTACCTCGGCAAGATCGTCGAGATCGCGCCGGCCAAGGAGCTCTACACGAATCCGAAGCACCCGTACACGGAGGCGCTTCTGTCCGCGGTGCCGATCCCCGATCCCACGATGAAGCGCCGGCGCATCCTGCTCGAGGGAGACGTGCCGAGCCCGATCAGGCCGCCCTCGGGCTGCCGCTTCCACACCCGCTGCCCGATCCGCGTGCCCTCCTGCTCCGAGAACGACCAGGTGCTGAAGGAGGTCGCGCCCGGCCACTGGGTCGCGTGCCAGGTCCGCTCGTGAACGTTCGGGTCGGCGACATCAAGATCCACTACGTGGAGGCGGGCGCCGGCGAGCCCCTCCTCCTCGTCATGGGCCTCGGGGGCGACCACACCGCATGGAGCTTCCAGATCCCGGCCTTCTCCGAGCGCTACCGAGTGATCGCCTTCGACAACCGCGGCGTCGGGCAGACCGACCAGCCCGACCTTCCCTACACGACCGCTGCCATGGCCGAGGACACGGTCGGGCTGATGGACGCGCTCGGGATCCCGCGCGCCCATGTCTGCGGCGTCTCTCTCGGTGGCATGATCGCCCAGGAGCTGGCGCTCGCCCACGCCGACCGCGTCCTCTCGCTCCAGCTCCACTGCACGCTCGCCCGCCCGGATGCCTACCTGCTGGCCCTCGGCCGGACGTGGCTCGACATGCGGGCCGCCCTGTCCCGCGAGGCATTCACGCGGGCGATGATGCTATGGCTTTTCACGCCGGCGACGTTCGCCACCCGCCCCGAGTTCGTGGAGGGCGTCGTCCAGAACGCGCTCGCCAATCCCTATCCACCGACTCCGGTCGGCTTCGCTCGCCAGGCCGGAGCGGTCGCCGGGCACGACGCACTGGACCGCCTCGGTCGTATCCGCTGCCCGACATTGATCACGGTGGGCGCGGAGGACATCCTCGTGCCGCCCCGGTTCTCGCACACGCTCCGCGAGCGTATCCCGCGCGCCGAGCTGGTAGTGCTCGAGGGGAGCGGGCACGGCCACTTCCTCGAGATCGCTCCGGCGTTCAACGAGGTCGTCCTCGGATTCCTTGCCCGAACCCGGGGAGGGCGCTGACCCGGGGCCGCGTCATCGCCCCGACGTCACCGCTCCGACGCCTCCCGCCCGCGAGGCCCTAAGCCTCGCCGCCCCGAACCTTTTTCGGTGGCACCCGCGTTGCATGCGCCTGTCCGCCATGCGGGCGTTGTTCTGCGCCGTCGCCGCGGGATTCGCGCTCCTCGCCTTCGGGGTCGCCCGGGCCGAGACGGTGAAAAGCTGCACCTGGCCGCCCCGGACCGTACGGGCCGATCTCGACGCGGGCGGCGCGCGCTACGAATGGACGAGCACGTGCGCGGGCACTCGGGTCGTGATCCGCGCCACCTACAACGACCGGACCAACCGCGCCAGCGAGGTCGTCGTCTTCCCCGGGGGCGCCACGAACGCATTCGACGTGTGGTGCGCGAGAAATCCGTGGGCGCCCGGCGGGCGGCTGCCCTGCACGCGGCTGCGCACGGTCGTGAACGTGCGCTCGGCGTTCACAGAACCCTGGCTCGGACGGGCCGAGCTGCGCCAGCTTCACGGCGGGCGGCCGGTCCGCATCGACACGCGGGCGGGGGCCCCGACCCCGCTCATGCCACCGAGCGGGGCCGTGCTGGCGAGTCCCCGCGAGGCCAAGGTGGAGCTCCGCTGGACCTCGGGCGCGGGCCCGGCCGGCCACTATCGGCTCGAGCTCCAGCGGGCTATCAGCGCGCAGGGGCCGTTCAGCGCGGTGCAGGACGTCGAGGTCAGCGGCAGCGCCGATCTCTCGATCGGCTACACGGTCCCCCCCGAAGTCTTCGCGACGGGCACCCACCACTACTGGCGCTGGCGGGTGGGCCAGACGGCCGACGCCGCGACGATCCGCTACAGCGCGTGGCAGACCTTCTCGCTCCGATGATCAGCCGAGGAGCCGGCGACTGATCACCGCCCGCTGGATCTGGCTCGCCGGTAGAGGTCCCACGGGAACTCGTCGGTCCGATCGATCTCGCCTGCCCGCGACCTGATCTCCTTCTCGGCGAACGCCCGCGCCTGCTCCTGATCGACGAGCCGTCGCTCGGGCTGGCGCCGCTCGCGGTGCGGACGCTGATGGGGGTCGTGGGCCGGCTCCGGGGCGACGGCGTGAGCGTCCCGCTCGTGGAGCAGGACGTAGCGCTGGCGCTCGGTCACGCGGACCGCGGCTACGTGCTGGAGACGGGGCGGGTCGTCCTCGCCGATTCGGCGGCGCGCCTCATCGAGAACCCGCTGGTCCGCCGGGCCGACCTCGGCCTCACCGCTCTCCCCTGAGAGGTCGTCGGGAACGCATCATGTGCGAGGGTCGTGCCGAAGGGGTCAGATACGAGGCGGCCGGGCCAACGACGCAGATGGCCCCTTAGGGACGACCTGCTAGTTCCACATGTAGAGGCGGGGATTGACCGAGTGCCCTTTGACGATGATCTCGTAGTGGAGGTGCGGGCCCGAAGACTTGCCGGTATTCCCGGTGAACGCGATCACCTGTCCGCGCTCCACCTGCTGTCCGAGCGCGATCAGGATCTTCGACAGGTGCCCGTAGACCGTCCGGATGTCGCGGCCGTGCTCGAGGATCACGGTGAGCCCGAACTCCGTCTGCTCGCCCACGTATACCACGGCGCCGGGCGCCGGCGCTCGGACGCTCGTGCCGCGATCGGCGGCGATGTCGAGCCCGCTGTGGAACTCTTCGGCCTTCGTCCACGGCGACAGCCGGGTGCCGAACTCGGAGTTGACGGCCCCCCGGACCGGCCAGCGCGACGGCATGAGCGCCAACGCCTTGCCGGCGTGCTCCATGAGGTGCTCGAGGGCGCGGAGATTCTGGCCCGCCTCGGCGACCGTTTGGGCGAGTCCATTGAGCTCCTCGAGCGCCGACGGTTCGAGCCCGCTCCGCTCGGAGAGCGACGCGCCGGTAGCGCCGCCGATACCCGGAGTCCTCCGCGCCAGCCCCACGTCGGGCCCGAAGGGCTCCCAGATCTTCGCGTCGAGGTCCCGCCAGGACGCGACTTCGAGCCGGATCTCGCCGATGCGCTTCCGAAGAGCGGTGACGACCCCCTGCTGTTCGCCGAGTTTACGCTCCAGGGCCGCGGGGCTGGCGGCCAACCGTCGCACGCGGACGTAGTCGCCGACGAGGAGGGAGACGGTGGTGAACCCGAGGGTCACCGTCACCACGACGGCAGAGACCGCCCACCCCGGGACGTGGAGCCGCCACGGGCGGGAGCCGTCGGTCGAGACGATGAAGATGTTGAGCCGTCGAGGGCGGCTCACCAGCTCACCGCTTCAGTGCCACCACAGTACTGTCGGCGGGATGGGAGCCGGCAGGCGTCGCGTTGGTCATCCGGCAGTGGCCCTCGAAGAGCACGCCTTCCGCGACCACGACCACGGGCGCTTCGACGTCTCCGAAGACGCGCGCGCCCTCCTTCAGCTCGACCCGACCGCTGGCGACGACGTTTCCCACCACCTCGCCGCTCACGATCAAGGTACCGGCCCGGATGTTGGCGTTGACGACCCCCTTCTCGCCGATGATGAGCGTGTCGGAGGAGGCGATCTCGCCGTGGAACTTGCCGTTCATCATGACGGTGCCGCTGAACGTGTACTTGCCCTCGATCTCGGAGCCTTCGTCGATGAACGCGCTGAGGTCGTTGCGTCCCGTCATCGTCTTCCGGTTCTTCCGCCACATTTCCGTTGTCGCGGCCGCCGACGCTTACGCGCCGACCCGCTTGTCCTCGACCAGGTAAACGGGCGGCTTCGACTCTCGCCCGCTCCTCTTTACGACGTTGCCGTTGAAGAACCCGCCCTTGGCAATCACGAGCGAATCCGTCTCGATGTTGCCCATCACGTGCCCGGTCGCCGTGATCTCGACGTCGCCGGTCGCCACCATGTTACCTTCGTACACGCCGTGGATGATCGCATCGACCGTCTGCACGTTGGCGCTCACGACGCCCTTCCCGCCGACCACGAGCTGCCCGCCGACCCTCAGCTCGCCGCCGACCTCGCATTCGATGTGGATCGAATCGGCGATCTCGAACTTTCCCTCCAGCTTGGCCTGGTCGCCGACGATCGTGAGCAGGGCCACCGGGGTCACCGGCCGGCTCTCCTCGGGGGCGGGCGGCGGGGGTGCCGTCGCCGGTCTCGAGGATGCAGAGCGACCGAGCATCTGTGCCTCCTTCACCAGGTTCACTGCGCCGTCCGGAACCGGCGGGGGAGCGCACCCCCGTGCATCAGGGACTCTCGAGCTGGGTGCTGCGGGAATGGTTTCACCTTTTTCTAGCATCTGGTCTACCCGGTGTCAACGTTCTCGGGAGTGTCGGCTAACACTCTGAAAAGTGGCGCTTTCGTAGTATCATCGACGGGATCAAGGAGATCCCTGATGGACGAGTTCTACCGGATCAAACGGCTGCCCCCCTACGTCTTCTCGATCGTCAACGATTTGAAGACCAAGGCCCGGGCGCGGGGCGAGGACATCATTGATCTCGGCATGGGCAACCCGGATCTGGGCACCCCGAAGCACATCGTCGCGAAGCTGATCGAGGCGGCCCAGAACCCGCGGAACCACCGCTACTCGGCCTCCCGCGGCATCACCCGCCTGCGCGTAGCGATCACCCGGTGGTACCGGACCCGATACGGCGTGGAGCTCGATCCCGAATCCGAGGCGATCGCCACGATCGGCGCCAAGGAAGGGCTCGCCCATCTGGCGCTCGCCGTCCTCGCGCCCGGCGACGGCGCGCTGGTGCCGAACCCCACCTACCCGATCCACTCCTACTCGGTCGTGATCGCCGACGGCGACCTGCGCTCGGTGCCGCTCCAGCCCGACGGCGACTTCTTCGGGCGGCTGGAGGAGACGGCCAAGCTGGCCTGGCCCAAGGCCAAGCTGTTGATCCTCTCGTTTCCGCACAACCCGACCACCACCTGCGTGGACCGCGCCTTCTTCGAGAGGGTGGTCGACTTCGCCCGCGAGCACCGGCTCCTGGTCGTCCACGACTTCGCGTACGCGGACCTGGCCTACGACGGGTACCGGCCGCCCTCGTTCCTCGAGGCGCCGGGCGCCAAGGACGTCGGCGTCGAGCTGTTCTCGCTCACCAAGTCCTACAACATGGCCGGCTGGCGGCTGGCCTTCTGCTGCGGCAACCGACAGATGGTGCTGGCGCTCGCCCGCATCAAGTCGTACCTCGACTACGGCGTCTTCCAGCCGATCCAGATCGCGGGCATCGTGGCGCTGGAGGGCGACCAGTCGGTCGTGCGCGACATCGGCGAGGTCTACCGCAAACGGCGCGACGTGCTCGTGGACGGCTTGAACAAGCAGGGCTGGACCGTGCCCACGCCCAAAGGGACGATGTTCGTATGGGCGCCGATTCCCGAGGAGTTCCGCGCGATGGGCTCGCTCGAGTTCGCCAAGCTCTGCGTGCAGGAGGCCAAGGTCGCGGTGTCGCCCGGAATCGGGTTCGGAGAGTACGGCGAAGGGTACATCCGGCTCGCGCTCGTCGAGAACGAGCAGCGGATCCGGCAGGCGCTGCGGGGCCTCAAGCACCTCACGCGGTAGCGAGCCGCTCCCACGGGACGGAGACGATGCGCGACGTCAGAATCGGGCTGCTCGGGCTCGGCACGGTCGGGGGCGGGGTCGTCAAGATCCTCGAAACCCACCGCGAGATCCTGGAGCGACGCACGGGGGCCCGGCTCACCCTGGCCGCCATCGCGGACGCCGACCTCACGCGGCCACGCGACGGCCTCGACCTCGCGCGCCTACCCATGGTCAACGACGCCGTCCGCGTGCTCGACGATCCCGCGATCCAGATCGTGATCGAGCTGATCGGGGGGCTCGAGCCCGCGCGCACCTTCGTCCTGCGCGCGATGGCGGCGGGCAAGCACGTGGTGACCGCCAACAAGGCGCTGCTCGCGCACCACGGCGCCGAGCTGTACGCGGAGGCTCGGCAACGCGGGGTGACCCTCGCCTTCGAGGCGGCGGTGGCGGGTGGCATCCCGCTGATCCGCGCCGTCAAGGAAGGGCTCGTCGCCAACCGAATCCTGTCCTGCTATGGCATCGTCAACGGCACTTGCAACTACATCCTCTCGAAGATGACGGACGCCGGGGAGGACTTCTCCGTCGTGCTCAAGGAAGCGCAGGCCCACGGCTACGCCGAGGCCGACCCGACCTTCGACGTGGAGGGGATGGATTCGGCCCACAAGCTGCAGATCCTGGCCTCGCTCGCCTTCCGCACCTATGTCGATCTGAAGGACATCTACACGGAAGGCATCACCGCCGTGACCGCGCAGGACATCGCCCACGCCCGGGAGCTCGGGTACCGCATCAAGCTCCTCGCCATCGCAAAGTCGAGCGACGGCGGCATCGAGGTCCGGGTGCACCCGACGATGATCCGCGAGCGGTCGCCCCTCGCCGCGGTGTCGGGGGTGTTCAACGCCGTGTTCATCACGGGGGACAGCGTCGGGGACCTCATGTTCTACGGCCGCGGCGCCGGTCAGCTGCCGACCGCCTCCGCGGTGCTCTCGGACACGGTCGAGATCGCCACGCGCCTCGCCCACGGCGTGCCGGCCCTCCACCTGGATCTGCCGACGGCCCAGCCCACGTTGCCGCTCCGGCCGATGGAGACGATCCGCTCCGCCTACTATCTCCGCGTCATGGCCGCCGACCGCCCGGGCGTGCTCTCGCAGGTCGCGGGCATCCTCGGGCAACAGGACATCTCGATCGTCTCGGTGCTCCAGAAGGGGCGGGCGAAGGCCGAGGCCGTCCCCGTGGTCATGATGACTCACGAGGCCAGCGAGCGTGGCATGCGCGCGGCGCTGGCGGCCATCGATCGCCTGCCCGTGGTCGCCTCGCCCACGACGATGATCCGGGTCGAGAATGCGTAGCGCGCCCCTCCGAATGGTATGAACGCCTGGCCGGGGATCATCGAGCGGTACCGGGAGTTTCTGCCGGTCTCGCCGAGGACGCCCGTGGTCACGCTCCTCGAGGGCAACACGCCCCTGGTGCCGGCGCCGCGGCTGGCCGAGGCGACCGACCCGACCCTCAAGATCTACCTCAAGTGCGAGGGCTTCAATCCCACCGGCTCCTTCAAGGACCGCGGCATGACGATGGCGATCTCGAAGGCGCTCGAGGCCGGCTCCCGCGCCGTCATCTGCGCGTCGACCGGCAACACCTCGGCGTCCGCCGCCGCCTTCGCGGCGCGGGCGGGCATTAACGCCTTCGTGATGGTGCCGCGGGGCGGAGTCGCCCTCGGCAAGCTCTCCCAGGCGGCCATCCACGGGGCGCGCGTGCTGATGGTGGAGGGCAGCTTCGACCAGGCGCTCGCGATCGTGATGCAGATCGCCGAGCGTTATCCGGTGACGCTCGTGAATTCCATCAACCCGTTCCGGATCGAGGGGCAGAAGACGGGGGCGTTCGAGGTTGTCGACCAGCTCGGACGGCCGCCCGACTATCACCTGATCCCGGTCGGCAACGCGGGCAACATCACCGCCTACTGGCGCGGGTACAAGGAGTACCAGCGGGCGGGCCGCGCCAAAGAGCTTCCTCGCATGGTCGGCTTCCAGGCCGCCGGCGCGGCCCCGATCTACGAGAACCGCGTCATCCTCGAACCCCGCACGGTGGCGACCGCGATCAAGATCGGCAACCCGGCGAGCTGGGGGCCAGCCGTCGAGGCCATGAAGGACTCCAACGGCTGGATCGACATCGTGACCGACGAGGAGATCCTGCACGCCTACCGGCTGCTCGCGCGCGAGGAGGGCATCTTCATGGAGGCCGCGTCGGCGGCCTCGGTCGCGGGCTTGGTGAAGACGGTCAAGACCGGGCGAGTCGAGCGCGGCTCGACGCTCGTGCTCACGCTCACCGGGCACGGGCTCAAGGACCCCGACACGGCGCTGGAGTCGGCCTCGCGACCCACCACGGTGCCCGCCGAGCTCGGCGCCGTTCTGGCCCAGCTCGGCTTCTGATTGAGCGCGCTCAAGGTCGCCGCCGGCATCGTCATCAGCGTCGGCCTCCTCGCGGTCCTGCTCTGGAAGGTCGATCTCCAAGCGCTCCGCGCCCAGCTCGCGAACACCCAGTGGGGCTGGGCGCTCGCCAGCGCCTTCTTCGCGGTGGCCGGCGTCTGGACCCGCGCGCGGCGCTGGCACTACCTGTTCCCGCCCGGCTCGAACCCGCCCGCCCTGTTCCGGGCCTCGATGATCGGCTACATGGCCAACAACGTGCTTCCGCTGCGGGCGGGCGAGATCGTCCGCGTGTGGGTCGTGGCCCGCCACTCCGCGGAGGGTTTCTGGATGCCGTTCGCGACGCTCGTCGTGGAGCGCGTGCTCGACGGCCTGGCCGTCGTCATGATCCTGGGCAGTCTCCTCCTCGTCATCGAGGTCCCCCCGGCCCTCCGGTGGACGGCCGGAGTGTTCCTCGGGCTCGACCTGATCGCGGTCGCGATCCTCATCGCGGTCGCGACCGCGCCCGGCGCCTGCCGCACGGTCATCATCCGCCTCACCCGTCGGTCCGAATGGCTGCGGGCGCGGGGCGGGGCCGTGTTCGAGATGTTCGTGCGCGGCCTCGTCGGCGTGCGGACGGCGCGCCACGCGGGCCCGATCGTGGCCTGGTCGTTCCTCGTCTGGCTCACCGCGGCGTTCGCGGCGTGGACCGCCCTCTTCGCGGCGCACCTCCACCTGCCGCTGGTCGCGGCCTGGACGGTGCTGGCGTTCGTAGGGCTCGGCATCAGCCTGCCCTCGGCCCCGGGCTACATCGGGGTCTTCCACACCGCGGCCGTCATCGCGCTCAGCATGTTCGGCGTCTCCCACTCCCTCGCCTTCGGCTACGCGATCCTTTACCACGCGTGCGGCTTCATCCCGGTCACGCTCTTCGGCTGGGTCCTCCTCGTGCGCGAGCACATGTCGCTCGCCGAGGCGACGCATCGTCCGGTCGGCGCGCCGTCGGCCGGCTGACCGCCGGCGTGGACTGAACCGGCGCCGGCCGCGCGCACCGGACGGGTGCTAGGCGTGGAGAATCCCGAACAAACCGACGAGGCGCTGTGCGGCCGTGTCGCCGCGGGGGATGAGCGGGCGTTCGACCAGCTCGTCCTCCGCTACCAGGCCCGCGCCTACCGCACCGCGTGGCTGATCCTCCGCGACGCCGAGGCGGCGCGCGACCTCTCCCAGGAGGCCTTCGTCCGGCTCTACCAGTCGGCGGGACGCTTCCGGGGCGAAGCACGGTTCTCGACGTGGTTCCACCGGATCCTGGTCAACCTCTGTCTCGATCATCGGCGCCAGTGGCGCGTCTGGCGTCAGCAGACCGCGCCGGCCGAGGAGATCGAGCGGCTCCCCGCCCCCGAGTCGAATCCGCTCGACGCGATCGGCCGGGAGCAGACGGCGAAGGCGCTGTGGGACGCGGTCGCCCGCCTCTCGCCCATGCAGCGGGCCGCCCTCGTCCTGATGGTCCAGGAGGGGCTCGAGACGCGCGAGATCGCCGCCGTCCTGAAGATGTCGGAAGCGACCGTGCGGGTCCACCTCCACCGGGCCGTGCGGGGGCTCCGAAAGAGGCTGCGCGACGACCCGTAGTCGGGCGCCCGTTTACAGCACGCCGTCGCCTGGGATAGGATGC
>Ga0070699_100004174_pt1 | contig 12778 bp, 9 predicted proteins | sample KBSK1503metaG_FD_65473 | JGI IMG/M metagenome (GOLD analysis project Ga0070699, IMG submission 65473) | Corn, switchgrass and miscanthus rhizosphere microbial communities from Kellogg Biological Station, Michigan, USA - KBS K1-50-3 metaG | ecosystem: Host-associated > Plants > Roots >...
GTTTTCGGGATGGGCATCTGACTCATTTCGGGATGGGCATCTGACTCACCCCGATTCGCGGCCGGCAGAGGCCTGCCCCACGCTCAAATGGCGGCTCGCGAGGCTGATTCCGGGTAACAGACTCTGGATAAGGATATCGAACGTTCATATCCCTCCAGGCGGTCCGGGTCCCCCTGACCACTCCCCCGTTTCGCTCGCCCCGGTCGTCGGCGCGCGTCCGCCCAGTGATCGGATCGGCGCGCCCCGCGGGTCGCCTAACAAGCTCCTATGGTTGTCAAGCGGCGGCGACCGACTCGAGCTGACCAGCCTGGAGCAGCCGGAAGACCGGGCGAGCGATCCGGTGCTTGAGACAGCGCAGGGCCTCGGCCCAGCTCTTGCCTTCCGCCTGTCGGCGGGCGATGTACGCCCTGGCCGGCGGGTGGTGCCAAGCCTGGCTGAGGGCGATCGTGTAGAGCGCCCGATTCAGGCGGCGGTTGCCACCGCGATTGAGGCGCATCCGCTGGACCTCGCCTGACGAGGCCGGGATCGGTGCCACCCCGGCGAGCATGGCGAAGGCCGCCGGCGACCGGAAGCGCTCGATGTCGCCGGCCTCGGCCACCAGGCGGGCGGCGGTCAGGACGCCGACCCCCGGCAACGCCAGGAGGGGATGACCGGAGACGAGCGCGGTCATCGATCGCTCGAGCCCGGCTGCCCGTCGACCCAGCTCGCGGATCTCGGCCAGGAGGGCGCGGGCGAGCTCGGCCCGGACGCCAGTGACGCCGTCGAGGGCGTGCTCGATCGCCGCGAGCTGGCGAGCGCTGACGAGCTGGGCGACCGTCCGGCCGTAACCCGGCAGCAGGACCACGAGGTGGGCGTGGAGACGGTTGCGGGCCCGGGTCTGAGCGTGAACCAGGTCATCGCGAGCGTCGGCCAGCAGGCCGAGCTCGGTCGAGCGGTCCTCGAGCCGGACCGGTGGCAGGTCGGGCTCGCGGAGGGTCACCCGGGCGATCGCCAAGGCATCGCCCGGATCGCTCTTGCCCGCACGACGGCTGCGGCCCCGCTCGCGCCGGCTCAGGTGGGGCGGGACCTCGCGGACGACGAACCCGGCCGCGATGAGGTGGTGGGCCACGGGTGCACCGTATGAGGCCGAGCCCTCGATCCCGATCCTCGCCTCCGGAGCGACGCCGCCGGCCCAGGCCGCCAGCTCGACGAAGCCGGCCCGATCGCAGTCGAACGTCCGCTCGTCGATGACGCTCCCGACGTCGTCGACGGCGCAGGCCGCGAGGGTCCGCTTGTGGGTATCGATCCCGATGGCTGCCATGGCTGACCTCCGGCTGGTGTCCGCGTACGATGCATGTGGGCCGGCCGGGCAGCAGTGCGTTGAGTCAAAGCCACGCTCCTATGAGGCCACGGCCGGTCCGCTCGCTCCGGGGACGAGGGCACTACGTATCCGGGCCAACCCGTCCCCGATCGCGAGCACCTTCCCACGCCGAGGAAGGCCGCCGTTAGTTACGCACTACGTATCTGGCGATGCGTGGCGTCAAGTTTGCAGGAGCCATTCGCCCTTCCGGCACGATCTTCGGGATGAGGACCTCGGCAAGTTAGGCTCAGCCCAGTTGGCCGACCTGGATCCGGTTTCAATCGGGATCCGTCATCCACGTCGTCCGCATGCTGCCGGCATCTCAACGGGCCAGAGCTCGATCCCGGCCACGGCGGCCGCGGCGACGCCCTCGAGCGTACCGCGACGCAGCGATGGCGCCGAGACCACGCGTCCGCCAACTCCTTGATGTCGAGTCGCATCTCGGCGATCCGATCAAGGTCGCGCGAGCGACGTGGACGTTGGTCGTGCCCATCAAAGAAGCGTGACCGCTGCCGAGCACGCGACTGAGGCTGAAATCGCGCAACGGCGGGCGCCAGAGGCGTGGCAAAGGGGTGCCTGAATTGGAGGTGCCCGAACGGTCTCCGGCCGGTGCGATGCGGCGGGCCGGAATGGCGGAACAGGCCGACGCGGCGGAATTAATCCGTTGCCCGCAAGGGCGTCAGGGTTCGAGCCCCTGCTCCGGCACCACCTTCGTCATCGAGAAGAGCGTGGCAGCAGCAGTAGTAGGCAGGCCCGTAGGCAAAGGCCCGAACAACGATGTGCTCGCGAGCGCTCCTAGCGCTCTATCTGGGGTGCTTATGAACCCTGGATCCAGACAGTCTTGATATTCGTGAACTCGCGGATTCCAAATTCGCCGAGCTCTCGACCATAGCCGCTGGCCTTGATGCCTCCGAAAGGCATTCTCGGATCCGAGGCGACGATCTCGTTGACGAAAACCGAGCCGGCCTCGACCTCTTGCGCCAATCTCTTCGCCTTCTCCGTGTCCGCGGTCCAGAGACTTGCACCTAGCCCGAACGGCGTGGCGTTCGCAAGCGCAATCGCGGCAGCTTCATTCTGGACCCTGGCAACGGCCGCAGCCGGGCCAAAGGTCTCCTCACGGAACGCGTCCATATCGGGCTGGACCCGATCCAAGACAGTGGGCTGGTAGAAAAACCCCCGTCCGGGCTGTGATGCAGCGCCGACCATCACGTGCGCTCCAGCGGCGACGGAGCGCTCAACCTGTCGAGCTAGGGCGTCTCGCAGATCCGCACGCGCCAAGGGCCCAACGTCAATGGAGCGCTCCATCGGATCCCCGAGCTTGAGTTCCGAGACAGCTCGGGAGAATCGTTCGACGAAGTCGTCCGCGACTTCGTCGACAACAATGAACCGCTTTGCTGCGATACAGCTTTGCCCATTGTTCTGGTTTCGGGCCCTCGCCGCCGAGGCCGCAGCTAATTCAACATCCGCGTCGGCCAGCACCACAAACGGATCTGATCCACCAAGTTCGAGTACCTGTTTCTTCAGGTTCCGCCCTGCGGTTGAGGCCACCTCTCTGCCGACCTCCGTGGAGCCAGTAATCGTCACCGCCTGGATCCGATCATCCTCCAGTAGTCGACCGACCTGGCTTCCCGGAATCAGCAACGTCTGGAAGACACCCGGTGGCAATCCGGCGTTCGTGAGAACCGCCTCGACGCCGAGCGCGCTCTGAGGCACATTCGCGGCGTGCTTCAATATCACCGCATTTCCCGATAGCAGGGCAGGTGCCGCAAACCGAAGGACCTGCCAGAACGGGAAGTTCCACGGCATGATTGCGAGCACCACGCCCAAGGGCTCATAGGCGACATAGCTTTCCTTGGCCGAGGTTTGGACAACTTGTCGTCGCAGAAATGACTCCCCGTGCTCGGCGTAGTACTCACAGGTCTTGGCGCACTTATCGATCTCCGCCTCGGCCTGCGCGATTGGTTTGCCCATCTCGAGCGTGATTAAGGACGCCCACCTGGTGCGTTCCGCTCGAAGCGTCACTGCCACTTTTCGCAAGACGTCCGCCCTCGTTTCGAGCGGTACGTCGCGCCACCGGCGAGCCATCCGGGATGCCCGATCCAGCGCAGCCTCGACTGCACCACCTGAATGTAGTTCGAATACAGCAAGGACCTCTTCAGTGGCCGGATTGACAGAGCGAACGAAGCCCGCCGCCGTGTCTGGCAAACGAACGCGCCGTGAGCCTCTGCGCCCGGCCGATCTGGCGGCCGTCATGCTTGGCGTTCCGTCTCGATGAGGTGGCTCAGATAGGAAACCATATTCTCCGAGGCGGTACTCAAATGGACGTCGAATGCTTTTTCAGCTGCCTCTGCGTCACCATCCTCAATCGCCCGCAGAAGCGCGATGTGCTCCCGCGCGAGCTCGTCCAGGGACTCGTAGTAGAACCGCTCTTCAGCCTCAACAATCGGTTGCAATAGCGCGGACTGAGCGACGAATACAGCGTGGAGCCGGCGATTCCCGCTGCTCATGCAGACGGCCTCGTGAAACGCGAGATCGCACCGCGCCGTCGCGGTGCGATCGCCGTCTCGGCATGCATTCTCCAGGGCTGTGACCGCGGAGCGGATGTGCTTTAGCGCTCGGTCGATGGTATCGGCACTGCCCGCAAGTAACAGTCGGACCGCCCGCGTCTCGAGTGCGGCGCGAAGATCGTAGATCTCGTGCACGTCATCGATGCTGAGGTTGACGACCGAGGCGCTGCGGCGCGCGTTGTCGCGAACCAATCCTTCGGCCTGCAGGACCCTGAGTGCCTCGCGGACCGGACCGCGGCTGATGCCAAGCTCGCGGGCAATTTGCGACTCGATCAGTGGATCGCCGTTCCGAAGATCGCCGGACACGATTCGGCGCCGCAACAGATCAGCCGCCCGGTCGGTAAGCGAAGGTGTAGGTCGCAGTGCTTGAAGCCTTCTGGACCCCGACATACGGCCTCCAGCACTCGAGGAAATCTTGTCTTCTGCGAATCGTACCGCCTGTGGCGGGATCGTACAGACCCACGATTATGCTGTCAACCGTCAACAGTTGACAGTGCTGCATATACTCCATTTGCCGCGTGCGACGCTCTAATCAGGAGGGCCCAGTGGCGACGTGGAGATCCCACTGACTCCCGTTCCTCCGCGACAGCCGCCACTCCAATCGGTCGTCAGTGGATCTCAGGCAGGAGGAACGAACATGGGTAAAGTGCCTCTCGCGCGACTCGCCCTAGGGGCCATGCTGGTGGTCACGGCCTGCGGTACCGGAACGGCGCCGTCCGCTCCGGCTTCGTCATCGGGCCCCGCCGTCTCTTCCGCTCCTGCGGCCACGGAAGCTGCGGACGCCTGCAAGGAACTCCACATCCTCACCTGGGAGGGCTTCACCCTCGACAAGTGGAAGGTGCCCTTCGAATCGAAGACCGGGGCCAAGGTCACGGCGACGTTTCTGACGTCGGGTGATGAGGAGATCGCCAAGTTGCTCGCCGGGGGCGATCTGTACGACGTTGCGACGGCCAGCACGGACAGCTACGGCGCCGTGGTCAAGGCTGGGGCGCTTCGTCCACTTGACCGTTCGCGCCTCCAAAATGTGAAGGACATTCCGGAGTTCCTGCTCGCGCTTGGTACCACGAACGACCAGCTCTACAACATGCCCTGGAACTGGGATGCGAACCCGTTCCTGTACGACCCTAAGGCTTTTCCGACCGCGCCGACGTCGTGGGACATCCTCTGGGACCCTTCGATGAAGGGCAAGGTGGCGGTATGGGATGACAGCTCGCTGATCTATATCGCCGCCACTGTCCTCGGCTTTGACCAGCCGGATCCGAAGGCCGTATTCAGCCTATCCGACGCCCAACTCGACCAGGTCTTGGCCAAGCTCATCGAGCTGAAGCCGAATATTCGCAAGATCTGGGCGAGCGGAGGCGAGCTTCAGAGCCTGTGGACCAATGGCGAGGTCTCGGCCGGCCTCGGGTGGACCTATATCTACAACCAGCTGTCGGCTGCCGGTGTCAGTGTGAAGGCGACCCACTTTGCGAGGCACGGCGCGCATGCCTGGATGGACGGCTGGTCCATCCCGAAGGACGCTTCAGCCGCATGCGAGAACCTCGCCTACGAATGGATCAACACGACGACCTCGCCGGAAGTCATGGCCCAGGAGGGTGAGTTCGTTGGCTATTCGCCGGCGAACCCCAAGGCGAAGGACTCGCTCACGCCAGAGCTCGTCACCAAGCTGCATCTCGATGATATGGAGGCGTTCGGCCGCGAAATCACGTTCAAGACCAGTCCCGATCGTCCGGAGAAGTACCTCGAGATCCTGAACGAGTTCAAGGCCGCCGCAGGCGGTTGATCGCCCGCTTCGGGGAACAGCCACGCTGTCGGCGGTCGTCCTCGACCGCCGACAGCGATAATGCGAGAGGTTTACGTGACCCTGCGCGCCAGTCGTCGTCTCCAGGTCGCGGCCATGCTTGGGCCGGGCACGATTTGGATTCTGGTCTGCGTGGTCTTACCAGGGCTCGTCGTGCTTGCCATGAGCTTCTGGCGAGTTGAGAACTACCGAGTCATCCCCGACTTCAATCTCGATGCATATACGCGGATCCTCACCCGCCCGGTTTACCTCGATACGATGCGCAAATCGCTGGGTATTGCGGCGGTCGTTGCGATGCTTACCCTTCTGCTAGCTATCCCGCTGGCATACGTCATCGCCTTCAAGGTGAGGCGAAACCGAGCTCTCTGGTACGGCTTGATCGTCATGTCCCTCTGGGTCGGCTATCTCCTGCGGGCTTACGCGTGGCGCATCATCCTCGGTTCCAATGGGATCCTGAACGGCTTCCTGATAGATATCGGCGTCATACGCGAGCCGCTCACGTTTTTGTTGTTCAGCCCGTTCGCCGTGGTCCTCACGTTGACGCACCTGTGCCTTCCATTCGCCCTGATCCCGATCTTCGGTGCGATGGAGCAGATACCGAGGACACTCGGTGAAGCGGCCTCGGATCTCGGAGCCGGTCCGCTGCGATCGTTCTTGCACGTGACCCTGCCGATGGCAGCTCACGGCATCCTCGCGGGCGGGTCGTTCGCGTTCATCCTGAGCTTCGGCGACTTCCTCGCGCCGGTCCTTGTCGGCGGGCCGGATGGCGTGATGATCTCCAACATCGCGGCCGGCCAATTTGGCGCGGCGCTGCAGTGGCCGCTTGGGTCCGCGATCGCCACGATCATGTTCGTCATCGTGATCGGGGTGCTTGCCGCACCGTCTCTACTTTCCCGATGGTTGTGGCGCGGAGCCCCGCGCTCGGCGGCAGGGGGTGCTGTCGCCCCCCTGGCTGAAGCGAAGTAGAACGATGTCGTCAATGCGCGCCAGCTCTGCTGCTGTATGGGCCTTGGGGCTCGCAACCCTGCTGTTCATCTACGCGCCGATCACGCTGGTCATCATCTATTCGTTCACGGCCGACCAGACGATGACGTACCCAGTCAAGGGGTGGTCGGTGTCCTGGTACGAGGCCGTTCTCGCGAACGAGCCGCTGCATGAGTCGTTCAGGAACTCGGTCATCGTTGCGAGCATCAGCATCAGCGTCGCGCTACTCCTGGGGATCCCGGCTGCCCTAGCCCTGGATCGCTTTGACTTCCCTGGCAAGGGGTTGCTGGAGCGCCTGCTGGTGCTCCCATTCGTGCTGCCGGGGATGGTGCTCGGGGTTGCCATGCTCGCGCTCTTCAACCTTGCCGGGATAAAGCTCTCGTTGATCACTGTGATCGTCGTTCACAGCACGCTGCTGCTGTCGGTCGTGATCCTCCAGATGGGCGTCGGCCTGAAGCGCTGGGATCGACGGCTCGAACAGGCCGCCTCGGATCTTGGCGCCAACGAATGGCAGGTGTTCTGGCACGTGCTGCTGCCAAACCTGCGTAGTGTCGTCATTGGCGCGGTGCTTCTTGGCCTGACGTTCTCGCTCGACGAGGTGACCCGCACCTTCTTCGTCACCGGAGTTGACAACACCCTGCCGATGCACATCTTCTCGATGGCCAGGCAGCGGATCAGCCCAGAGATCAATGCGGTCGCGTCCCTGCTGTTCGGCACGTCGCTGTTGGCATTCCTGATTGCCACGCGGGTCGGCCGACACCGAGTCGCTGAACGATGACGACGCTGACGACCGCCCCGGCGCCAGCGACTCCCACGCCTCCGAGCGTGGAGCTCTTCGACCTCCGAAAGGTGTTTGGCGGCACGATGGCCGTGGACGGGGTCTCTCTGACCGTGGAACAGGGTGAGTTCCTCACCCTGTTGGGCCCCAGTGGGTGCGGCAAGACGACCACGCTACGGCTAATCGCAGGTCTCGAGCAGCCGACGTCCGGCGAGGTCAAGATCCACGGCAAGTCGATGGTGGGCCGTCCCGCCTTCAAGCGGCCGGTCAATACCGTTTTCCAGAACTACGCCCTCTTTCCCCATCTGGACCTGCTCGAGAACGTCGCCTTCGGGCTCCGGATGGCGGGGATCGCTCGCGATGAGCGCCATGCGCGGGCGCGAGACGCGCTGGCGATGGTCCGCCTCGCGGGGTACGAACATCGAAGGACGCACGAGCTCTCCGGCGGCGAACAACAGCGTGCCGCACTGGCTCGCGCATTGGTCAACAGACCGACAGTGCTGCTGCTCGACGAGCCACTTGGCGCGCTGGATCTCAGGTTGCGGAAGGAAATGCAGCTCGAGTTGAAAGGGCTTAACCGCCAGGTTGGCATCACCTTCATCTACGTCACTCATGACCAGGAAGAAGCGATCGTCATGTCGGACCGGATCGCGGTCATGCTCCGCGGCCGAATCCTGCAGGTGGCGCCGCCGATGGACATCTATCGGCGACCGGCGTCGCGCTTCGTGGCAGAGTTCGTTGGCGAGACGAACGTCCTCGCCGGTGCGGCGCGGGCCACCGAGTCCGGCTGGGCTCAAGTGCAGCTCGCCGGCCTCGGGTCACTGCGCGGGCGGCTCGCGGAGTCATTAGATGGCGAGGCTGCCGCTTCGGTGTCCTTCCGGCCGGAATGGGTCTCGATCGGTCCTGTCGAAGCGCGCGAGGCAGAGTCTGCTGGCGCGATGTCCAACGGCCGCCTCAATCGGGTCATCGGCAGCGTGGTGCAGATGCTGTTTCAAGGCCCAGATGTCGTTTATCACGTCATGCTGCCGGGAGGGCACGTTCTGCGGGCCCGACGCCCAATTGAGGCCGCGGAATCGGATTCCACACGGCTCGGCGACCAAGTCGCCCTGTCATTCCCCGTCGAGGAAACGATGGTGCTGGTGCGATGAAAGGGCGGGGCCAAGGCGACGGGACCGGCCGGTTTGCGGGCCGCACGGTCGTCGTCATGGGCGCAAGCAGCGGCCTTGGACGCGCCACGGCGGAGCTTTTCGCTCAGGAGGGGGCGAACGTCCTGCTGGCCGCCCGCCGCCGAGATCTGCTCGATGAGGCGGTTGTCCGGATAACAGCGTCCGGTGGAATCGCCAACGGCGTGGAAGCCGATGTCACCCGGGAGGACGAGGTGCGCGCGGTGTTCGACCGGGTAGCCGACCTTCACGGGGGCGTGGACATCCTCTTCAATAACGCGGGCCGACAACTGTTTTCGAGCGTGACGCAGACGACGGTCGCCGATTGGGACGATGTCCTCGCGACGAACACGCGCAGTGTCATGCTCGCGTGCCGCTCCGCCGTGCCGCTGATGACGGGCCGCGCAGGTGCCGCGATCATCAACAACGCCTCGATCTACGCCTTTGGCACGGTCTCCCATCAGACCGCCTACTCCGCATCAAAAGGGGCTGTCGTCTCGCTGACACGCGCCTTGGCGCTCGAGCTGATCGGCCAGGGCATCCGGGTCAACTGCGTTGTCCCCGGTTGGATGGACACCGAGTATTCCGATCGCTGGATGCGGGATCAGCCGGACCCGGCTCTGGCGAGGAAGGCGGTCGAGTCGGCGTACCCGATAGGACGGCCGGCGCAGCCCGAGGAGGTGGCCCGCGCGGTCCTCTTCCTCGCTTCGGCGGATGCGAGTTTCGTGGTTGGGACTGCACTCATTGTCGACGGCGGATATCTCGCCCAATGAACGCCACGGCCAGGTAGGACAGGAGGAGGTTGCAGGTGCGAAGGCTCTCCGTCGATATCGGCGGAACATTCACGGACGCGGTCTACATCGACGATGCCAGCGGGGAGATGGTCGTCGACAAGGCGCCTTCGACGCCACTCGACTACAGCGTCGGCCTGATCGATTCTCTGGGCTCGATCAGGGAGCGGATCGGCGACGTGGAATACTTCGTGCACGGGACCACGGTCTGCCTGAATGCGATCCTTCAGGGAAAGCTCGGCAAGACGGCGTTCATCACGACCGAGGGCTTCCGCGACATTCTCGAGCTCCAGCGCAGCAACCGGCCGGAGGTGTACGACCCCTTCTACTCGAAGCCGGAGCCGCTCATCCCGCGGCACCTTAGATTCGAAGTCACCGAACGTATGCTTTACGACGGCTCCGTGATGCAGCCGCTTGACGAGAAGAGCCTGCACGCGCTGATTCCGAGGCTGCAGGACGAGAACGTCGAGGCGGTCGGCGTCTGTCTCCTCCACAGCTATGCGAATGATGCGCACGAACGGAGGGTTGCAGAGATCCTTCGTCAGGCCCTCCCAGATGTCGATGTCACCGTCTCGACGGACGTAGCGCGTGAGTGGCGCGAATACGAGCGATCGTCGACGGCTGCATTCAATGCGGGGCTCCTGCCGATCATGCGGTCGTATCTCGATTCTCTCGACTCCCGCATGAGTGACCTCGGTTTCCTGCACGAGATGCACCTCATGCAGTCAAACGGTGGCGTAACGACCAGCGCGGTGGCGAAGGAACGTCCCGTCTACACGCTCAACTCCGGAGTGGTCGGCGGCGTCATCGGCACGAAGAGCCTCGCAACCGAGCTGGGGATCCCGAATGCGATCGGCACCGACATGGGAGGCACCAGCTTCGACGTCAGCATCGTCGTCGACGGCGACTACCGGACCCAGCCGACGCTCGACATCAAGACGCCCACGTCGAACGATCATTCGTATCCGATCCTGATGCCAACGCTCGACATCCACGCCATCGGCGCAGGGGGCGGCTCGATCGCCTGGATTGACTCCGGTGGCGGCCTGCATGTTGGCCCCGCTAGCGCCGGCGCCGATCCGGGCCCGGCCGGGTATGGGCGCGGCGGGACAGAAGCGACGATCACGGACGCGAACATTGCCCTCGCCCGGCTGCGCGCGAGCAGCTTTCTCGGCGGCAAGTTCACCATCGACCCCGAACTCTCCAGGCTAGCGGTTGGGCGCGTGGCGGAACGGCTGGGGACCTCGCTAGAGGCAACCGCAGAGGGGATCGTCGCAATCGCGGTGACGAACATGGCTAATGCCATCCGGACCATGACCGTCGACCGCGGCATCGATCCTCGCGAGTTCGCCCTCTTCTCGTTCGGCGGCGCGGGCAGCCTGCACTCAAGCCTGATCGCCCGTGAGCTGGGCATCCCGACCGTCGTGGTTCCGCCGTCGCCCGGCAACTTCGCCGCGTGGGGCCTGCTGTGCGCTGACCTCAAGCACGACTACCACCAGACTTTCGTCGCGACCCTGGCCGATGTCGACGCGGATCGCGTCGAAGACGCCTACCGGGCCCTCGAGGACCTGGCACGCGGAATGCTCCGGCGCGACGGCCTGTCGGAGGATCGGACGACGTTCATCCGAGCCATGGACCTCCGGTACCTCGGACAGGGCCACGCGCTCACCGTCCCAGTCCCCAGCGGCCGACTCATGGACCCCGAGCGCGGCATTGTTGCAACCCGCTTCGACGACCTCCACCTGCAGGCGTATCTGCACCATGCCCCGGAGGAGGAAAAGGAGATCGTGGCGCTCAAGGTGACCGGCATCGGTGGTATCGAACGTCCGACCTGGCCGAGGATCGCCGGGAGCGGGTCCAACGGTGTCGCCGCCCGTGTCGAGTCGCGGCGCGTCCACGTCGCCGGGACGTGGCTGGATGCGGACATCTACGACCGCTCGCGCCTGCTCAGCGGCGATCGCTTCGAAGGCCCCGCGATCGTCGAGGAGGATGCGTCGACGACGCTGATCCTCCCAGACCAGGCGGTCCGTGTCGATGAGCGCGGGGCGATGTTCCTGACCTGGAAGGGTGTCTGATCAATGACAAGCGTCGATCCGTTTACCACCGAGATCATCCGCAACGCGACGGTTAAGGCCGTGGAGGACATGCGGGTTGCGCTCAAGCGGAGTGCCTACAGCCCGGTCATCTACGAGGGCCTGGACCTCGCGTGCGGCATCGTTGCGCCGGACAGCAGCCTGCTAGCTGAGACGTCCGGCATCCCGGCATTCCTCGGTAACCTCGTCAACGTGGTCACGTCCGTTCAGCGTGCGTATCGGCCGGAGGAGATCGAGCCGGAAGACATCTTCTTCGCCACGGATCCGTACGACGGTGGCGGCTCGCACGTCAACGACGTCGTCGTCGCGTACCCGGTCTTCCATCACGGGACGCTCGTCGCGTACTCGCTCGTGAAGGCGCACGTCATGGATCTCGGCGGGATCTACCCCGGTGGCTGGTACAACAACACCACCGACACGCTCCAGGAAGGTCTCCGCATCCCGCCGGTCAAGCTCTATCGGCGTGGCGAGGCGGCCGATGACATATTCAGGATCATGCGCACCAACAGCCGGATGCCCGATCCGCTCGTTGGTGACATCCGGGCGATGGTTGGAGCCGTGCGAACCGGAGGCGCGCGTATGCTCGAGGTGATCAACCGCTACGGTTGGGACACCTATTCGAGCGCCATCGCAGAGGTCCTCGACCACACCGAACGGATCGTCCGGCGGGAGATCGAGGCGATCCCGGATGGGGACTACGAAGCCGAGTTCTTCCTGGACGGCGACGGCGACGATGGTCACCCACTCGGCGAGAAGCTGCGGGTTCACGTCCGCATCCTCATCAACGGCGACCGGATGACCGTCGACCTGAGCGACAGCGCCGATGCCAGCCCGGGCCCCATGAACGCACCGCGCCCCACGAGCGTGTCCTACGTGCGGTATGGAATCAAGTCCATCACGACCCCTCGACTCCCGGCGAACGAGGGTTGCTTCAGGCCCCTGGATATCGTGCTTCGGCCCGGTTCGATGTTCGATCCGCAGCCTCCAACTCCCACGAGCCTGTGGGTCGAGGCGTCGCAGAGCATCCCAGACCTCATGCTGAAGGCGTTGTCCGAAGCCATCCCCCACAAGGTCCGCGCGAGCACGTTCGGCTCGGACATCGCCGAATTCACCTACGGAGTCGATCCGAGAACCAAGCGCTTCTACATGATCACGGAGGAGTCGGTCCCGGGCGGCTGGGGGGCCAGCCATAATGCCGACGGGGCGACCGCGTTGCACGCCCTCGCGGAGGGAGATACCTACAACATCCCCATCGAGATGGT
>Ga0070699_100004176_pt1 | contig 12776 bp, 12 predicted proteins | sample KBSK1503metaG_FD_65473 | JGI IMG/M metagenome (GOLD analysis project Ga0070699, IMG submission 65473) | Corn, switchgrass and miscanthus rhizosphere microbial communities from Kellogg Biological Station, Michigan, USA - KBS K1-50-3 metaG | ecosystem: Host-associated > Plants > Roots >...
CCGCCTGGAGGAATCTGGTGCGCAGGTGCTGCCAGTTACTCATGCGGGTCAAGTCATCGGTTTGATCACTAGGGAAAACATCAAGGAATTCCTGATGATCCGCTCTGCGCTGAAAACATCCCGAGGTATGGCATAACTCTATTCGCGCACTTGATAAAGCAAATTGTCCTCCACCAGATACATCAGCGGAGCTACTTGAATCTTTGGGTAGCGTAAGCGGAGTCGTTTGGCTTCGCTGAGGACAAAGTCCACCTCATTGCCGATCTCGAACATCGGAGCAAATTGGATGAAATGTTGCTCTGCCCATTCCCGATCCCAGCCGGCGTTTTCGACTAATCCATTGATAAATATATTTTTGCGCGCGATCAGGTTTACCATGCCGCATTGGTCATGACCAATCAAGGCGATATTTTTTACACCGCCCACTGCAATCGCATAAGAAACCTTGAATTCACTGTAGCGTAGATTGGCTCCGCCAGCGCGGATGATATAGGCAAAATTATCGGGAATGTGCAAATGCTTGCGGTGATCCATGCACATACCGATCAGTAATTGGGCCTGGGTATAGGCTGCATACTCATCGTTCAGGTTATGGTACTTGAGCAATAACCCAATGGATGTTTCTGCATATTCAGGAAATATATCTGCCTCTGTCGTAATGGGTACAAGTCGTTTCATAAAGTATCTCCTCAAATGATTATAAACAAAAAGAGACCCCGCTTCACGCGAAGCGGGGTCTCTTTTTTCAACTGTCTACAGACTTAACTTACCAGCCCAACGACAAAATTCATGACTCGCCAGTACAAGTTGTATAACGGCTGTGGCCAGCTCTTCTTGGGCAAGATTGGTGGGAAGGAAGAGGAGACTTCCTCATCAAAGTGATTATCAGCGCCAGTGGTATCCCAGATGATATCGAAACCGTTGCCCAACATATCCTTTACAAACGGATCAGCGTCAAATCCATTGTTTTCATAGGTGTTGCCATGAGCATAGACATGTTCCGGGTTGGGTCCCACATCAATTTCATTGGTGGCAAAACCAATAGTGAGATTGAACACGGCCAAACCACCGGTCTTGTTACCAGTGATTTTGTTGTTGTAGATTTCCACTTCATCGGCTGCGAGCACCAGCATACCTGTGCCAGGTGGAATCAGCCCCTGGTTCGAACCGGCGGGAGCAAAGTTCTTGCCGTTGTTGTTCTCAGAAATATTATCGTGGACTTTGGTATATAACGAAACTTTTGATGGCAACTGAGGCAGAAGGTCAATGAAAATCCCTACTGTGTTATCGTGCGCGTGATTGTTATATACCTCACCATTGACGGTGTTCTCGAGTTCAATGCCAATCACATTGCCATATGTCTCAGTCTCTCGAATCACAACATTTTCCGATTTGCCAGCATAGATAGCAGCATCGTTCATTAGCGTGGCTTCAATGCGCTCCATCAGCACGTCCGTGCAGCGAACCGGGTACACTCCATACACCCCTGTATTTTCAACATACAGATCATGCAAATATACCCGGGTTGCACCTTCGACCAACACGCCGTTGGAAGTGTAATTTTTCACAGCGAAGTTTGCCATCTCAAAATTATTGCCTGAGGCAATCACGCCATCCGCGCGCGTCCCTTCGCCATCGAGTATAGGCCATTCGCCCTGCTCGTTGGGGATGCCGATGAATTTGACATCGCTCCAATCGAGAACTACTGCTTCATGATAGATCCCGAAGGGGACCTGGATGGTATCCCCTGGACCTGACCGATCGATTGCCTCTTGAATGGACTCGTTGGGTCCCACACGGACAGTCACCGGCTCATGGGCTACGATTGAGCCTGATTCCGTTACTTCAACATTAAACTGTTTGACAACTTCACGCGCCGGGTTGGCTACCTGTTCCACTACTGGCAAGCCCGATGGAACAGATTTGGGAACTTCAGGCAAAGCGCTCTCATCGGTGAGCGCATACAGGAACGAGATCAAGTCTTCTTTTTCCTGAGGACTCAACTCAAACGGAACGATTTGGCGATCCACTTCGAAGCCTGCGTCGCGACCGCCGCCTTTGGAGTAGAAATCAATCACTTCCTCCAAAGTTTGGAAAGCACCATTATGCATGTAGGGTGCGGTCAACGCGACATTGCGAAGCGTTGGAGATTTAAAAGCTCCGTTCTTGCCATCAGTTGCAATGGTAGCCCGCCCAGCATCGTGGGCCTGACCTGTCAAATCAGGCACGCCCGTGACAAAGAAATTGTCGTTGCTAAATGTGGGCGCTGCATGACATTCAAAACAGCGCGTCGCTGCCGAGCGGAAGAGGTTCAAGCCGCGGCGTTGTTGTGCGGTGAGTGCATCGAATTGACCGGCTGCATATTTGTCAAAAGGGCTGTTGTTGGAAATCAATGTTCGTTCGAAGGCGGCGATGGCTGATTGCACATTTTCAACAGAAACTGAATCAGGGCCATAGGCAGTTTCAAAGAGCTTCACATACTCAGGGATTTCCTGTAAACGGTTGACCATCTCTTCATCTGAGCCAGCCATTTCATTTTCCCCATGCAGCGGCACTGACATTTGCTCTTCCAAGGTTTTAGCGCGACCGTCCCAGAATAAGGTGGTCTCATACCCAGCGTTCCACAAGCTCATGGAGTTGCGCACAAGTGGAGAGCCATCCAGACCATTAGCGGTCTGAAGGCCATCGCTGAAGCCCAGGCTGGGGTTGTGGCAAGTGGCGCAGGACATATCCTGATTTTTTGAGAGGATGGGGTCAAAGAATAACAGACGGCCAAGTTCAGCTTTTTCGGGCGAAGTATCGCCATTCATTGAAGGGAATTCACGTTGTAAACCGCTATAGGCGGGGAGCACACTACTTGCGCCTGCACCCCATTTTTCCTTGGGCAAGACTTCGTCGTAGGATAGGGGCTTAAAAGCGGCGTAGAGAATGCCAATAAGGGCCAGCAGGCCCAGGCTGAGTAGGATGCGTTTCGTCCAGATTTTCATTTCTCCTCCGATGGAATCTGTCTTATTTTAATGTCATTAAGTATGCTACAACTGCTGAAAGTTCTTCGCTGGTGAGATCTTTACCGAAGTTAGTGGGCATGGTATCAGTGAAGCCTTCCACAATGTAATCCTTAGGGAACAAAATGGAGTGTTCAATGTAGTCCGGGGCGTCGTAGCCATCCATACGGGTAGCAGCGCGGGTGGCTATGCCTGCGAGCGAGGGACCGATTACGACTGTATCAGGTGTCAGCGCGTGGCACTGGGCGCAGCGAAGTTTGTAAACAGCCTGCCCTTGTTGTTGACTGGCATCCAATGTGGGTGTGGGGGGAACGTCTGAGCCTGTGGAGCAGGCGGTGAGTAGTGTGAGAGCGAGCAACGAACAAAGTACAAAATAACGCATGCGAGAGTTATCCTTGAAGTGAAGTCGGCGAATTATACAATACTCCCGCACAGTTTCAGGGAAAACTCACTTATTACTTCCGAAAAGCGGATATTTGATTTTCTGTGGTCTTATCGAGTAATTTTGATGAGCTGCGGCCTTGAATTGGGGACACGGCGAATCTCACCGCGTGCCTCCAGATCCAGATTGACGGTGGTTACGTACCACATGACCGAACCATCAAATGTATCGCCCACCTGTTTTTCGACCGCGCGCGACAAATTCATAAAGGATATTTCCTTGTGCGTATGCAATGTGGAAAGAATTGCCTGGCGAATAATTTCATATTTGTCCTTGCTGATATTGACTCCCCGTTTCTTTTGCGGGTGCAGCGTACGAATCATGGCTTTCATGCAATCCTCCTATTTCACGAAGGTTTGGCGAACACAAGGTGCACGAATTTTAGACCAGAATTTTATTCCCAGCCCCGTACATTGGTAGGAGTGACTCGAATTGCAATGGAATATTCATGTGCGAATTGTTCAAGCGTTGAGTTCAAAGCAAAAATTCCACTTTTATATTTGCGTACATAGGCATGGATTTTGTCTGCCGGCGGGCACTTGTTATCGATTTCTGCCGTACCGCTAAAGACGATCAGTCGCTTTTCACCTTTTTCATCTTCTGTGTTGAAATGCAGCGAAACATTGGAGTTTTTCCGGATATGCTTTAACTTATGCGCCTTTGCCTGGCTAAAAACCAGGAACGAATCATTATCCCAAATAAACCAGACTGGTCGTGGTTGGGGCGTGCCAGTTGAGTCAACCGTGATTAACCAGATGAAATACTCGGTTTTGATGTATTTCTTTGCAAAGCGACCAAATTTGGTGTTGAGGTCAAGCATCATTACGATCCCACTTTCATTCGCTCGAGAACGATTTCCGCCACATCCTTAACTTGGATTTCTCCTCCATCCGACTTGGATGCATCGGTCATCATCGCCATGCAGAACGGGCATCCCACTGCGACAGTATTCGCTCCGGTTGACTTGGCTTCAGCAAACCGGGCCGCATTGACTCGAGTTGTGCCGGGTTCCTCTTCCTTCCACATCTGCGCCCCGCCAGCCCCACAACAGAAGGACTTGGCTCCATGGCGCGGCATTTCTACAATTTCCACGCCTGCAGATTTCAAGTCATCGCGCGGCACGTCTGTAATTTTGTTGTGCCTTCCCAAATAGCACGGGTCATGGAAAGTGACTTTCATATTATCACCTTCGATATTCATCGAGATCTTTCCCGCGCCAACTAATTCATTGATCAACTGGGTATGATGAATAACCGTGTAATTCCCACCAAAAGCAGGATATTCATTCTTGATGGTATGCAAACAATGCGGGCATGTGGTCACGATTCGTTTCGGCGCGACCTCATTGAGAATTTCCACGTTCTGTGAAGCCAGACCAAAGAAGATGTCTTCCCGTCCTGCGCGGCGGGCTGAGTCCCCATTACAAGCTTCATTTTTCCCGAGCACTGCATAATTGACTCCCGCTGCATTCAGGATTTTTGCAAAAGCCTGAGCAGTCTTTTGCGCACGGGCATCCGTCGCGGGCGCACAACCAACCCACCACAAAATTTCGGGTTCGGCATTTTGCTCAATCGTTGGCACGTTCAAACCTTCCGCCCATTTCATACGATCCGCCTGGGAGACGTTCCATGGGTTGGCGTTGCGCTCCATACCCTTGAAGGCATTTTCCAGTTGTTTTGGGAAGTTGCTCTCCATCATCGTTAGATTGCGGCGAATATCCAGAATATCGCGCATCGGTTCATTGCCTACTGGGCAAATATCCACGCACGCGCCGCAGCTGGTGCAGGCCCAAACGGCTTCCTCTGAGATCAAATTCAGCATGGGCACATCGGTCGTGCCATCCTTCAAGTGATAGCGTTTATTGATCTCCAGCGCGGCCGGAGAAAGAACCTTCCCGGTGTTATAGGCGGGGCACACCTCCTGGCAGCGAAAACACTGGATGCAGGCGTAGCTATCCATGATTTGTTCCCAGCCCAGGTCTTGCATTTTGGCTGCCCCAAACTGCTCAATGGATTGGTCATCGAGATTGATATAGCTCAACTGCCCAATGGATTTACGCTCGGGTTTCAACCCAAAATTCAGAGGAGCGATAAACAAATGAATATGTTTTGAATATGGGAAATAGGGGAGAAACGCCACCACCGCACCAATAGATATCCACCAGGCGATGTGTTCACCGATCTCTAATTTTGTGGCGGTAAGAGAAGGGTATTGGAGAGAAAGGGAATATATGAAACGAGCAAATGTCGATATAAAAGGTTGCCATGGGTCAAAGTACGGACCAAAAAAGTAGAATTTACCGGTATAGGGCAAGGCCAAATGAAACGACTCTTCCAACATGCGCATGAAGTTGTGGGTGAAAAACGTGGCGGTGACAATGGCTGAGTCGCGCAGAATGCCTGTCCGCGCTTTGGGATTCAACAAGGTTGTGTCGCGTGTGGTCAGTGTAGATGGCTTAAGTACATATCGGCGGAAGGCTAAAGCCAGCATGCCCACCATAATCGCTGTACCCATAAAGTCTGCCAGCAAACGATATACATCTCCAAACAATCCGGTGTTGTAAAGAAGTTTGAATCCGGTGTAGCCGTAAATCAGATCAGAGAGGTTGATAAGCAAGTAAGTGAAGAACCCCCAGCCAATAAAGGCATGTAAAAGACTGGGCAGCGGCCTCAACCGAAAAACAGGCTGAAAGAAAACTGTCTTGACGATCAGGTCACTAATTCGTTTGGGGAGCAGCGACCAGTTGATCTTTCCCTGTCCACTGGAAATATGACCAGCAATCCGCATGACACCGCGATAGGTGAAATATAAAGAGGCGACCGTGGCAAGTGCAAAGATGATTTTTTCGATGAGGGTGAGCATGGCAACTCCGACAATTCCCTATCTTAAAGGAAAAGGGAAGGGGTGAGGTCGCTTTTAGTTTAGCACAGAAAAGAAAAGGCGACAGTCACTTTGCATACAGCGATTGTCACCTGTTTATTTACATATAGGCGTATTTACTTTGTCAGCGGCTGATCTCATTCACGTATCTTACGGCCCCCTCACAAGCAGGTGGGAAATAAGGCGTAATGCCCTCCCAAGTAAGTGGAGCGCTCTCTGTGCTTGCATCTTCAAAGGCATTGGCGAGACATCCGCCTCCGGCATTGTAATTGGCTAAAGTAAACTTCCACATATCTTCATAAGTGATGCCCAACTCGCCGGGCGTTTTACTGCCGTTATAGTTCCAAACGACTTGGGAGGCCTGGCCGCAGTTTGCGAGCAACGTCTGTGCGAAGACGGTGATGCTGAATTTCGCACGGTCCAAATCAATACCCAGCGGACAATTCTCACAATTAGCGTTGACAGCGTCAATCAACGCCAGGCGCATATATTGCCGTTGCTCATCATCCAATCCCAAATATCCATTTCGGCACTCACTTGAATCTCGCACGAGCGGACAGAACTGATTGAAGAAGGGTATATTCCACATCAGGGTCGTATCTGCGCCATGTTCCGTGAGCTGACCCAGGCCAATATCGCTTTTGGGTGTTGTGCCAGGCCAGAACTGACTTTCCTTCGCAAAAAGGTTTTTCAACAAGTGGGCTGGTACCCCCGAATCTTTCGCCACATTCAAAATCAAATCATCAAATTGATTTTGCCACGCGGTGACGGCGGGACGAGCCACTTCCATGCCACAGGCTGATGCGCCACCATCAGGCAACAAGCCATTATCCGCACAGGAACTGGCATCCACTGCGCCGGTAGCAATAAGGTTGGCAGCCAGATAATTATAGGGAATATCAGTACCCAGTCTTTCGCTTTGGGTAGGAGTGCTAATCCATTCTGGCGGACCGCCAATGGGTGGCAAAATTCCCCAATCTCGCACGCAGCTGGCTAATGGTACACCAGCCCATTGATCACTCAACACATCCACGTACCAGAAAGATTGATCAGGGTCGCCTTCGTTCCTCTGTGCCACACGTACAAATGCATCGAAGATTTCGCTGCTATCGCCATAACTGGAATAGGCCCAGAACTGGAGCGTAAAACCATCTTCATCGGATAGCGGCAGGCGCAACCTGCATATCGGACCGCAATTGAATTGTTGGGTTTCGTACAAGCCCTCGATGCCTGTGATGGTATACCCCGGAATTGGTTCGAGACCTGTCAATACCAGGATTGGCTCTGTCTCACAAATATTGGTCGATGAAGTATAGACCGGGTCGCAATTTTCCAGACTGACTTGAACAACAGGCGGAGCAAGCTTGGTGGAAATTTCCTTGCTGGCAGGTTCACTGCCAATCTTCACCATATAAAAGCCCCTGCAGCGAGTCGTGTCTATTTCTAGGCAGGGTTGTTGTTCTACCCAGCTATCATAAAGGTCTTCACCGCAATCTACATAAACATCGCCGGGCGTGGGCAGACCATCGTGATCCACCTCAAGTTTGCAGATCACATCACCGGTACCATCCCACTCGAGCATCCACCAAAAATATTTGGTGTACTCCACTGTGATGACAGAGAATCGATCAGGGCCGGGAGGAAGATAGGATGGCGCGGCAGCTCCTCGGTAGTAGGATGCGAAAGCGCTTCCTGCCGCAGCCGCCAGCAGGCCCAGCGTCAGGAACATGAGTCTACGCCTCATCCGAATCTTTCCACCAAATCCCATATAAAAAAAGAAGTCCGCTCACATTATAGCGGACTCTTATTTATCAGGGCTGTTTTTGGGGTCTCTTTTTGGTTACAGATTTTACAGGTTTCTGTGGTTTGGGTTTAGGCTGTTTGGCTTCGACCTGGGCGGTTGATTTCTCCATCTCTTCGAGCAGGGTGAGATCCTGCTGCAAATTGCGATTGCGCAGATACAGGCTAAAGACATATAAGCCCATGACGATAAACGCGACCGCATAACCTGCGATCATGTAGCCAGATGTATCGGGGGTGGCTTCTTGTAAAAAGAACATATTTATCTCCAATAATATTTTGCTCTCTTTTTGGTTTATTGGTGAAGAGAGCGATAAGATGATTTACAGCATCACTTTCAACTTCAACTGTTCCACCTTCTCCTGCAAATTGCCAAGGCGAATGCGGTTCCAGTACAGGTCAATGAAAATGAACGTGAACGCGATCAGGGCCACGAACATGGCCGTGAGCATGGTGGGTGTCATGCTGAAACCTCCCTCAGCCTCAGGGTTGCTGCCACCAATCACAACTGGGTGAATAGTGCGATATAAGCGGATGGCAAAGAATGTGATCGGCGCGCTGATACCTCCTAATAGTGCATAGACTGCGCCAAAACGCGCGCGGCGGTCTGGGTCGTCGATACCCTGCCGCAGCATGAAATATGCAATGTAGACCAGTTCAGTGATGGCCGCCGTGGTCAGGCGTGGATCCCACGTCCACCATGTGTTCCAGGCTGGGCGGGCCCAAATGGAACCAAGCATGATGGTAATGAGAAAGAAGACAAGGCTTACTTCAATGGCCGCCACTTGAAAGCCATCCCATTTCAGGTCTTTGGTAATGAGATAAATGACGCTCAATACAGAAGCAAAGATGAAGCCCAGCAGGGCGGTCCAGGCGGTGCCAACATGAAAGTAAAACACGCGCTGAACTTGTCCCATTACCAGTTCGGTGGGGGCCTTGACGAGAGCAAAATACGTTGAAATACCAAGCAGGACGACGGCAAGAATATCAACTATTTTGAGTAAAGTAGGTTTGGGTTGCATGGAAACTCCTGAAAAAGTTGTGATTATTCCTCGACAATGTATTCAAATGTCATGAAAGCGACTGCGGTGAAAATAATATCATAAGCGATCAATAAATTAATGGGCGATTGAACTTCCTCAAAAGGAACGTTTGCCAAAAGTCCACCCGTGGCTTTGACCGCCGCGAGCAGAGGTGCAATGACTATGGGGAAGAGCAGAATGGGCAGCAAAATGTCACGCATACGTGTCTGTACAGACATGGCCGAGATCAGTGTACCAACCGAAGTGTAGCCGATCGAGCCCAGTAGGATGACCAACATCACGTCAGATCGAAAGAGGTTCATGTTGTAAAGCACACTATAGATTGGCAGGACAATGACTTCTACGCTGATCATGAAGATGAGGTTGCTGATGAACTTGCCAAAGAAGATCGCTGAGCGATCCACCGGCGCGAGTAATAAGCCATCAAGACAACCACGGTCTTTTTCGATGGCCATCGAGCGGTTAAGACCCAAAGTGCCCGCGAAGGCAAAGGTTGCCCAGAGCACGCCCGAAGTCACGGATTGACGCGTTTTGATGTCCAGTTCAAGGGCGAAGTTAAAGATCAGAATAATGAGCAGGGAAAAGACCAGCATCGCAGAGAAGAGTTCCCGCGAACGAAATTCGGCTTGCAGGTCTTTCCATATGACAGCAGCAATGGCCCTGATAAAACTGCCTGAGGGTTGATTGTTGGCAATTGACCGTTGACGGCTCATATTTGAAGACTTTACAGCCATATTAACCAGCCAATGCCTGTTTATAAAATGTAAGCAGGTTACTTTTTTTCAATTGCCGGTGGGTTGTTGAAGCCGCAATGACACCCTGAGAGAGCACGTCGAAGCGCGTGGCGAGTTCTTCCGCGCGTGCCAGATCATGAGAGGTCATGACAATTGTGCGTCCCTGCGCGGCGACGGTCTTTAACACGTCATCCAACATGGAAGAGGCATCCTGGTCGAGACCAGTATAAGGTTCATCGAACAACATCACATCCGGGTCGTGCAATACTGCCCGCCCTATTGCGAGACGTTGCTGCATGCCACGCGAGAAGGTACGCACCAAATCCTTGCGGCGATTCTCCAGACCCACCATTTCCAAAACTTCCGTGATGCGAGCTTCAAGGCTTGAGAGATTATACAGGCGCCCATAAAAACGCAGGTTTTCGTCTCCGCTCAAATCGCCATATAACAATGGCATGTGTGAGACCACGCCCAGCTTGGCGCGCACCTGCGCCGCTTCCTTGGGCAAATGGTAGCCAGCAACTTTTACATCACCTAGAGAGGGCCGCGATAGTGATGCCAATATACGCAGAAAAGTTGTCTTGCCTGCGCCGTTGGGGCCCAACAATGCGACAAACTCACCCAGCTCCACTTCGAAATCCAGCCCACGCAGGATGGTTTTTACCCCAAACCGTTTGACGAGTTTCCTGACTGCGATCACATCATTCCCTTCAATATCTCTTTCAACTCTGCCCGGCGCTTTTGATATGCTTCCTCAGAAATCTTTTTGGCGCGGTACAGATCATCAAGAGCGATGAGGGCATCCAGCACTTCTTCAGAGGAGTCGAATTCATTTTCCTCTTCAGCCTCCTCCTCGTCCGATTCCTCTTCGGCGCGTTTGCGGTCACGCACATACATCCAAACGCCGGCCAAAATCAGCAAAATGCCAAATCCACCGGCGATGACTAGTATGACATTGTTAGAAGAGGCGGCAGATGTGGTTGGGCTGTTTTCTTCTGTTGGAACCGCACTGGGGTCACCTGAAAGTGTAAATGTAAGAGTCTCACCAGCCGCGATTTTATTTACCATATACGATTGATATATCGTGCCCTGAATGTTCTGTGGGCTTTCATAAACAATCCTGCCGCCTTTCACTTCCAGGCCATCTGGCACATAAATGCGAACCATTTCCACTGGCAGAATAAATTCCTGAGAGACTACAGTTTCTGCCTGCCTCGGAACAGACGAAAACGCTACAATGCCATAGGGTTTTTCGTTGGGCCTCATCGCAAAACCATCGTCCATGCTCATAAAAGGTGCGCTATCCTGCGCGGCTTCATAGCCAAGGCCGTCTGCGCCCACCGGGAATTTTAAGAAAGGGATTTCCTGTCGTTCCGCCATTTTGACAGATACCACTGTCTCACCCGCGTTACGGAAGTTATAGAGTGCCAACACATCGTATTTCGTTTCCTCGGCAGGGTGAAAGAAAATGTTCACTTGATCGATCACAAGGCCAGAACTATCTTCGGTGATTTCATATAAAGCGATTGGCTCCAAAGCGAGATTGGTTTGTTCATTTTCAACCACACCCATTTTGGATTGCAATGTAATACCGCCATAGATCGCCTCCACAATGAAGATACGTCCGGGAGGCATTTCGACGTTTTCGAATAAATAAGTCCCATCCTCATTGACCGCGGCTTCTTGATTCACAACCTCTTCTGCACCAGAATTGCCATGTTCGAAGCCATGCAAGATGACAATTAGATCGGATGGCAGATCCAGCCCCAGGGTGTCAATTGTTCCGGTGACGGTACCAAATCCCTCCACAAGGACGACTTCCGTCGCTTCACCCTCGGCCGTGGCTTGCTCTGTGCCAACGGGCGTTCCCTCAGCGGATGGCGTCTCTGCCACAGCAGCAACGGGAGTTTGGGTGGCAGGGACAATTGTCGGCTGGGCCAGCGGCGCCGTGTCGAATGAAAGAGTCCGCAAATAAGCCGCCACGGCCCACAGGTCGTCATCACTGAAGTTCGCTCCAAAAGGAGGAATTTCGCCCTTTCCTTCTCCGGTCAGGCGCGCTAATTCCACGTCGCTTAATTTCGACATCTGCTCCTGATCGCGGAAGAAATCTATGGAGCAATCGGCGCAGTTGGTTTCGAAGAGTTCCTTGCCTTTTGCAACCTGCTCGGGAGTGGTGTGGAGAGTCAGCACATAAGCTACAACATCCCAGCGTTCCTGATCGTTGAGGCTATTGAACGGTGGCATGAGGCGTTCCATATTACCGCGGGTGACCGTGGTGTAGTACTGGGCTGGTGAAGCAGGACGTGCAATTTCAGGCAGACCAAACGCCTTTACCGGGACACCCAGTTTAAGGCCCTGTTCGCCATCGCCCAGCCCCGTTTCACCATGACAAGGCAAACATTTCTCAACGTAAATCGCCGCGCCTTTGGCCACGTTTGGTGTGTGGGGAGGAACCAATACCAGCGTGGGCACCGGCGTTGGCGAAACATAATCGGGAGGCGGCGTCACATCCTCGGCCAGCGTGAAATTGCAGGCCGATAGGAGTGTTACAACAATGAGAATGAAGGCGAGACGAAATTTCATTAATTGACTCATTTACATAATTTTGTTCGGACAATATCGCGATACATTTAACTTAACTCAATGCCCTGCCGCATGAGGGGCAAAATTTATCTGAGGCCAGTACGGCTCTTCCACACTTGGGGCAAAAACCGCCAGTCTTGTTTTTGCGTGCTTTGCGACGTTTTACGATTAACGATTCGATGTCATCATCCGAAATCCCGTTGCCGGGAGCTTTCCTGCGGCGGGATGCGATGGCGGGTTCAATACGAGCCTCTTCATCAGCCTGTGTTTTTTGTGGTGCAAGTTCATC
>Ga0070699_100004179_pt1 | contig 12774 bp, 15 predicted proteins | sample KBSK1503metaG_FD_65473 | JGI IMG/M metagenome (GOLD analysis project Ga0070699, IMG submission 65473) | Corn, switchgrass and miscanthus rhizosphere microbial communities from Kellogg Biological Station, Michigan, USA - KBS K1-50-3 metaG | ecosystem: Host-associated > Plants > Roots >...
GACTGGGTGAGCGCTGAAGAGATCGCGGTCTGGCTTCGCACCCTGCCGCAAGCCGCAAATTCCGGCGACATCTACGCATGCCTGCCGGGGAGTCGCGCATGATCCCGGAGGTCCGGCGCGAGGCCGCGACAACACCCCCTGTTGGCCGCGACTTTCTCGGCCATCCGCGCGGGCTCGCCGTCCTGTTTGCGAGCGAGGCCTGGGAGCGCTTTTCCTATTTCGGCAATGCCGCGCTGGTCGTGCTGTACATGACGAAATATCTCTTCGACCCCGGCCGGGTCGAGGTGGTGCTCGGTCTCGACGCGGTCAAAGCCGCGCTCGAATTCCTGTTCGGACGGCTCGAGCCGCAGCCGCTCGCCTCCCAGCTTTTCGGCTTCTACACCGGGCTTGCCTATTTCACGCCGATCCTGGGCGGCCTCGTCGCCGACCGTTGGTTGGGTCAGCATCGCACCGTGGTCATCGGCGGCGTGTTCATGGCGATCGGCCATTTCATGATGGCGTTCGAAGCGCTGTTTCTCCTTGCGCTCTTGATGCTGATCGTCGGCATCGGCGCGTTCAAGCCCAACATCTCGACCCAGGTCGGCGCGCTCTACGCGCCTGGGGACGATCGGCGCGACCGCGCCTACTCGATCTTCTATCTCGGCATCAATGTCGGGGCGTTTCTGGCCCCGCTGGTATGCGGCACGCTCGCCGTCCAATACGGCTGGCACTACGGCTTTGGCGCCGCCGGCATGGGGATGCTCGTGAGCCTCGCCATCTATCTCTACGGCCGGCGGACGCTGCCGGCGGACGCACGATCGCGCGACAGCGCGCTCGCGCGCGAGAACAAACCGCTCGACGCCGGCGAGCGCCGTGCCGTGCTCGCGCTCATCGGGACCTGCGTGCTGGTAACGCTGTTCTGGGCCGCCTTCGATCAGCAAGGCAACACCATCCTGCTCTGGGCCGAAGATTTCACCGACCGGTCGGTCGACCTCGGCTTTTGGCGCGGCGAGTTTCCATCGCCCTGGTTCCTCGCCCTCAATCCGTTCATGATCTTCGTGTTCACGCCGCTGATCGTGCGGCTGTGGGCACGCCAGGGCCGGCTCGGCACCGAGCCCTTCCCGATCAGCAAGATGGCCTTCGGCTGCCTTTGCGTCGCGCTCGCCAATCTGGTGATGGCGGGCGCGGCATGGAGCGCGGCCGGCAAGGCAAGCGCGCTCTGGCTTGTGGGCTACTTCGTCCTTGCGACGATGGGCGAGCTTCACCTCGCGCCGGTCGGGCTGGCGTTGATTTCGAGACTCGCTCCCGCCGGCACGACCTCCATCATGATGGGCGTTTGGTTTGCCACCACCTTGCCCGCCGATGTTCTCGCAGGGTTCCTCGGCGGCTTCTGGAGCAGCATGGCGAAGGCGAACTTTTTTCTAATGATCGCGCTGATCGCCGCGTTCTCGAGCCTCGCCCTGCGGGCAGCGAGCCAGGTGGTGCGGAGATCACTAGTCAGTAGTCACTGACTACTGACCTCCGTCCCCTGGAATTAGTGCGTCCAGGGATCGCGGCGATTGACGGCGAAATTGTCGGCGTAGGAGATGCCGCGCCGCTCAGCGGGCTTCGATTTAAAGATCTGATAGGCAATGCCGTGGCGCTCGCAATACGCGATCGCTTCCTCGGCAGTGTCAAAGCGCAGCTGCACCTGCTGACGCATGTCGCCGGAGCTGGTCCAGCCCATCAGCGGCTCGATTTGGCGCGGCTGTTCCGGCTCGTAGTCGAGCACCCATTCCTTGGTCTTGGCCGTGCCGGACTGCATCGCGGTCTTCGCGGGCTTGTAGATCCGTGCGATCATGGCCTGTCGCTTGCTCGCGCTCGAACAACGTGGTCGGGGCAGCAGGATTTGAACCTGCGACCTGGAGTACCCAAACCTGATTAAGGTCGTATGACGCTGTTGCCTGAAATAGCACCGCGTGTCAAATCTGCTTGTGGGACAGGCGTTTTCGTAGTACCTGATTTTTTTCTGATCGCTCCCGGTATCCCCCGATTTCTTCTCGCGGTGCCGACATGGTGCCGACACGGACGCAACCGGTGGCCGGGAGTATTCGAACTATCAGGCCGCGAGTCCCATGCCAAAGAAGCTCAACCAAGCCGTCGCCGAGGCGCTCAAGCCGGGCGACCGGCCGTACGTCTGCTATGGCGCACCGTCCGGCTTCGGCTGCCGTGTCACACCCAACGGCGTGCGCTCCTGGATCTTCGACTACCGCCCTGGCGGCGGGCGGCACTCGGCAACGCGACGCATGACGCTCGGACGTGGCCCTCTCCTACGCCAAAGCGCGGCGCCGGGCCGAGGAGCTCTATCACCGCACTCGTCTCGGTGAAGATCCAGCCGGCGCTCGTGATGACCAGCGTGGCGCGCCCACGGTTGACGCGATCATCGAGCGCTACCTGGAGGAAGAGGCGCCGGCGCAAACCGAGCACCGCCCGCTATTACGCAAAGCTGTTCCGCAACCACATCTCGCCGTCGCTCGGGCGGAAGCGGGCGCGGGAGGTGAGCCATAGCGACGTGGCCAAGTTGCACCGAGCGATCGGCGCGCGCGGCGCACAGGTGACCGCCAACCGCGCGATCGAGTTGGTCAGCAGCTTGTACGGCTGGGCTGGCAAGGCCGGGGAGGTCCCGCGTGGGATGAACCCGGCGCGCGACGTCACTCGGTTCAAGGAGAAGGCCCGCACCCGCTACTTGTCGGATGCTGAGATCGCGCGGCTAGGCGAGACCCTTGCTCTCGCCGAGACTGACGGGCTGCCCTACCGCACCGAGCCGAACAGCAAACACGCCCGTAAGCCGGAGAACCAGCGGTCCCGGATCTCACCCTACGCGATCGGGGCGATCCGGTTGTTGCTGCTCACCGGTTGCAGGCTAGGTGAGATCCTAAGCCTCAAATGGAATGCGGTGGACTTCGAGCAGGCACTCCTCGTCGTCCACATAGGAAAGCGGCTTGCGGGAAAACTGCAGCTCGAAGACAGCAAGACGGGATCGCGGCCGGTTTGGTTGAATGCGGCCGCACTCGCCGTGCTCGAGGAGTTGTCCCAAATCCGTGTGGGTGACTTCGTGATCGTCGGCGAGAGCGCCGATGCTCCGCGACGGGATCTCCATCGTCCCTGGCGACAGGTGGTGCAGTATGCCGGCCTTGAAGGCGTTTCGCTGCATACTCTCCGGCATACGCACGCGTCGATCGGGGTCGGCGCCGGCATTGGGTTGCCGCTCGTAGGCGCGCTGTTAGGTCTTCGCGTCGCATCAACAACTCAACGATACGCACACATCGACGCTAGTCCGGCACGTCGAGCTAGCGAAACGATCGGCAGCGCGATCGCCGCCACGCTCGAGCGGCGCTCCGGCGCTCCTGTCGTCAAGCTCCGCGGGGGCAAACTTCAATGACCGCCGCCCCGCACAGCCACGACGGGCTGATGGCCTACGTGGCAAGCGTGATCAACGAGCAGCTCGTGCAACTGGGTCCAGTGAACTGGACGCTTTCCGCGTTATATGCCGGGGCCGGTAATCTTGTGGCCAATACCCTCCCGCCAATTGATATAGCCAAGCACAAGCACGGCCACCGTCATACGTGGAAGCAGCACGAATTCAGCAAGAAGGCGTTCTTCGTTCGGTTCCCTGAGGGCGTCGTCCCGCCCGGCATCAGCAAGGCCGATGTCGTGCGCGAGGTGCAGGACTTCCTGAAAGACGACCCCGCCTACAAAAAAACCGGTCTGCCCCTCCCCACCCGCAACACGATCCTGAAGGCGGCGGGCCTATTGGACTGAATGTTGTGAATCTGAGAGTTGGTTTGTGAATCTGAGGAGCCGCGCTACTAGCGCGGTTTTGTAGCAGTATATAGGCGGCTGTTTCTTCCGATCGCTTCACGGGAGTTCAGTCATGTCCACTGCACAGCGCGGTCGCCACCGCACCTCTGGCGCTGCCCGCTATCTCGACGTTTCCAAAAGTTTTCTCGACAAAGAGCGCGCCGCAGGTCGCGGACCGGCATATGAGTTAATCGCCGGCAAGGTTTGGTACACCGAGCCGGATTTGGACGCTTACCGCGGCGCGTGCCGCGTCGAGCCGGCAACGCCGCGCCCGAACATCGATCCCAACAACACCTCCTGAATTCAAAAACGCGAAAGGGTCCGGGAGCAATTCCGGACCCTTAAGCGTGTTCTGTGTCCCGCCCACGGCCAAGCGAACAGGATCGAGTCCATGAAAACTAAGACACTCCTTCTCCCAAATCAATCGCTCTACGGGAAGAGCTGGCGCGATCACCTCCTGATCCATCCCGCCGCCGAGCTGTTCCCGCGCATGTCGCCGGCCGAGCTGCGCGCACTCGGCGAGGACATCAAGCGGAACGGGCTCACCAGTCCGATTGTGCTGTGGTCCGATCGCAAGTCGCCCGGAGTGCTGCTCGATGGCAGAAACCGGCTCGATGCGATCGAGATGGCGACGGGGCCGGTTACCGTCGGTGCGCCGAGCATCATGGCGGGCAAAGAGTTTCTTGCCCTCGACAAGGTGATCGTCCTCGACAAGTCGGTCGATCCCTACGGCTTCGTCATCAGCGCGAACATCCATCGTCGGCACCTCTCGATCGAAGATAAGGACAGACTGATCGTTAAGGTGCTGCAAGCCGACCCGACGAAGTCAAACCGCCAAGTTGCAGAGATGGTGAAGGCCAGCCACCCGCACGTCGCCAAGGTGCGGAAGCAGGCGGAAAAGGCCGGCGACGTGGAAACCGTTACCACGTCGATCGACACCAAGGGCCGGAAACAGCCGAGCCGCCGCAACCGTATCCCCAGCCTCCACCGCGCGGCGAAGCTCGGCGAAGAAACGGTGGCCAAGATCAAGGGCACGTCACTCAACAACGCGACGGAGATGGACGAACTGGTCGTCCTCAACCGCGGCGCGGCTAAGGGTGAGCTCACCCCCATCGTCAAGCGCCTGGTCGAGGACGCCGCTGCCGGCAAAGACGTGAGCGCGATCGCCGAGGTCGCCAAGATTAAGGGGCGCACCGAGCCAGCGCTCCAAGTTTCGGAAAAGGTCTTGGTGCAGCGCGCCGCCGCCGCCGAACGCATTCGCGCACTTATGGGCGGCAAGACGCACGACCACATCGGCGCCGCCAGCAACGGCGAGACCGAGCGCCTGCGCGCGCGCTGCGAGGAGCTGGAAAATGAAAAGAACCGGCTCGAATGGGAGAACATCGCGCTCAAGACGGAGGTCGCCGAACTGAAGGCGCACCTAAGCAAGCTGGCGCCGCTCGCACCGAACGATCCAGGGCCGTTTCCCGCGTGCTTGCGGCGGAGAGCGTGATGACCGCCAGCATCATCTCCAAGTCAATCCCAACAGGAGGAGACCATCATGGTCGATGAAGTGAAGAAGCCCAAGCTCGAAGTCGTGAGCGACGAGGAGTTGGACGAAGAGGAGCGAGAATTTCGCGCGCTGCGTCGTGATCTTCCTGGCGTCAAAGGCGCGGCCGAAGTCGGAATGCTAACAATCAGCGTTGGCAGACAGCCGACCCCGAAAAACGAGTTCTATCGCACGCATGCGGACTTTCGGCCGGTCGTGCCGCTCGTCAATATCGAGGTCGGCATGGATCGGCACTACATCGCCGTCGCGCCTAACATGGTCGAGCCGCTGGCCAGCATCGGCATCACCGTCACCGATCACACGCTGTATTTGATCGTCACGCCGCGCGGCGGGTTGCGCATCATTCCCGTTCGCTGCCCTAACGCAGAAGGCGAGCAGAACGAGTGGGATCGTTCGAAGGAAAAGGCGTTGATCGACGGGATCGATGAATGGGTGCGGATGTACGTCGATAAGGAGAATAACGCCTACAAAAGCTTTCCGGCGCCTGCTGGCCGATTTGGCGAACCGAACTGGCCGGAGCTCAAGCCCGCGAAGTTGTTTCGTATGGCATTCCGCGACAAGGGCCGGCTAATCGATAACCCCGAACATGTACTCGTACAGAAATGGGCCGGTCGTGATCGGGACTAATCTTTCCTTTACCCGCGTCATCCTGGAGGACTTCGAATTCGTTGCAACTCCAGGGGAACGGCCGGACGTGGTTTGCGGGGTGTTTTACAATCTGGACACCGGGCAAACCACCCGGCTTTGGCACGACCAGCTAGGCGATCAGCCGCCCTACGATATTGGTCCGGATACGCTGGTCGTCTGCTTTGTCGCCAACGCCGAAATGGCGTGTCACTTGGCGCTCAATTGGCCGATACCTAAAAACATTTTGGACCTAAGCCCAGAATTTAAGTGCCAAGTAAACGGCAAAGGTATTTCGAGAAAGAACCAAGGATTAATCGGAGCCTTACAATATTTTGGGCTGAGCAGCATCGCACCCAAGCGCAAGGACGCGATGCGCGACCGCATCATGAAGGGCTGGCCGTTCACCGACCAGGAGCGCGAGCAAATCCTCGCATACTGCGCCGAGGACGTTGAAGCGTTGCACAAACTGCTGTTCAAGCTGCTCCCAACCATCGATCTTCCCATTGCTTTGCATCGCGGCGAGGCGGTTGCGTCTCTGGCACGCTCTGAGCACATTGGTGTGCCGCTCGACATGGACGTGTTCTCACAACTCGCCGACAAGAAAACTTGGCGCGACATACGTGACAGTATGGTGCCGTTGGTGGATGTGCACGGCGTCTACATCCGCGACAAGAACGGCTGGCACTGGAATAACGCCCGCTTTGAGGAATGGACCGTATCCGAGCGGATTAATTGGCCGCGCAAGGAAGAGACCGGCAAGCTCAACTTGCAGCGCAAAACCTTCGAAAGCATGGCCAAGGCTTATCCGCAAGTCGAGCCGCTTCGTCAGTTGCGTTACATCCGCGACAAGCTGCGCACGATCAAATTGAGCGTCGGACGCGATGGCAGAAACCGTACGGTGTTATGGCCGTTCTCGTCCAAAACTTCCCGCACACAACCGAAGGCGAAGCACTGGATATTCTCCCCGTCGGTGTGGCTGCGGTTTTTGATCCGTCCGGAGCCAGGCAAGGCGCTCGCCTACATCGACTATTCAAGCATGGAATTTCTGGCGGCGGCGGCTTTGGCGAATGAACATTGCGGCTCGAGCAACCCGATGCTCGAGCTTTATCGAAGCGGCGATCCATATCTGAATTTCGGAAAAATCATCGGATACATCCCGCCGGACGCTACTCGTCAAACACCTGGGATCGAGGCCGTTCGCGATCGGCTCAAAGTGCTGTGCCTTGCCGTGTAATACGGGATGCAAACGTCGACGCTGGCAACTCGGCTTGGCGTATCAGAGATCGAAGCGCACGAGATGCTGCTGCATCATCGCGGGCTGTTCTCGCAGTATTGGCACTGGTCAGAGGATTGGCTGCACCACTCGCTTGATAGCGGCGTGATGCGCACCGTCTTCGGGTGGGAGTGCGCCACCGGCATCGTCGAGTTCAACGAGCGTTCGATCAGAAACTTTCCGGTGCAGGCGAATTGCGCGGATTTGTTTCGGCTCGCTTACGTTTGGGGCACGCGTCACGGGTTGACCTTGATCGCGCCGGTACATGATGCCGTGCTTCTCGAGAGCACCGAAGACCGGATCGATGCCGATGTCGGACTGATGCGGGAAATCATGCGACGGGCAAGCCGCGTCATCCTTAACCCGACCGCGGACGGCACGATCGAGCTGCGCACCGACGCGAAGATCATCCGGCATCCCGGCCGCTACACCGACATCCGCGGCACCAAGCTGTGGGAAACCGTGCTGGAGCTATTGGCCGAGCGTCGACAACGGCAGCACACCGCCGCCGCGATGGAGGCTGGATGATGGACAATGAACCTTGGCACGTAAAGCGCCGGCGCGAGCTTGAGGCCGCGGCACCGGTCAAACGCAAGAAGGTCGAGCCATTCGTTAAGGTGCCGCTATGGTGGATTGCGGCCGCGGCCAGGCACGCGCGGTCGCCGGCCACCCTGGTCATGATCGAGCTACTGCAGGCTTCTTGGAAGGCCAAGAGCCTGAGCTTCCCGCTGCCGAATGGACGATTGAACCGGCTGGGAGCAAGTCGCGAGATCAAACGTCGGGTGCTACGGGACCTGGAGGCCGGTGGACTAATCAAGGTTGAGCGCCGGTCTCGTAAGACCCCCGTCGTGATCTTGGTTCTGCTCTAACTGTCTACGAGCGACACATGGGCACTGTCTACGGGCGACACATGCTCTGTCTACGGGCGCCACATACGGTTCCTGTCTTATCTTCTCTCTCTTACTTTCTACTTCTCAAAAAGAGGGAGAGGAGATGAGTGAGAACGCCGGCTAACGAGGCTGAGTGAAGGAGGTGCGCCATGGACAAGGTCGATGCGATACTCGAGGGCATTGATGCGCTCGACGACGACGAGCTCGACGTATTGCTCAGCTCCCTGCATGACGACATTACCAGGTGGCTTGATCGGCACGGCTGGATGGTCGTTGTACAGCCCCAGCACGATGGCCTGCGTTACGGCGCTGAACCCACTCACTGGTTTCTGTGCCAGGCAAGCGACGATTGTCCGCCATGGTGCGACAACGGGTTGATGCCGGGGCCTCCACCGCCACCCTGGGGGCGTAGCCAGAAAGGTCTACAACTAATGGTTTCACTACCGCCCGGGGCCTCCGTTCGCAGTTTTATCCCGCAAATCGTCAAAACACCAAAATCGCGCTCGCGGTCTGGCACCCCAACTTCATCAAATCACCGGGCCGGTAGTACTATGTGACGCGGAGGTCATGCCATGTTGAAGGACAACCGACCGGCAGGTGACGGCGCGGCGCCGCTGCACTTAGCCCCTGAAGAAGCTCGGCTCTTTGAACGACTCACGCGCACGTATCGGTTCGACGATGCCGCGAGCCTTGAATTGCTCACCCAGGCCATGGAAGCGCGATGTCGCGCCCGGCTGTGTCGCGAACAGGTGGAGAAAGATGGGCAAACTGTCCGCGACGACCGCGGTAATCTCAAAGCGCATCCACTGCTCGCTACGGAGCGCTCGGCGCAGGCGAGCTTCTTATCGGCGATGCGGCTGCTGCGCTTGGATCTGACGGGGAGCGCAAAGTGACCACGCCGGTGCTGCCGCGCCGCCAGCGCGCATCATTGTCATTCCGCGAGAAACGCTGGTTGTTGTCTGGCCGCCCCGGGGCGCTGTGGTTTCTCCAGCGCCCTCGCGTTGAAAAACTTTGGCGCGAATACGGCGACCTGATTGTCGCTCGCCATGTCGCGCGCTGGCCGTTCAGTCGTCCGCCAAATTGGTGGCGTCTCGACGCTCCCGAATGGCTCCGCGAAGGCGAGACGCAGCGCGAATACCTCGAGCGGCATAGATTGTTGTTGCCATCCGAGAAGCGACGTGGGCGCGCAAGGCATCGCGGCGGCAAAAAAGAGCCGGCTTGGCTATGAAGATCAACACCATCGACCCAAGCTCGGACATGAGTGGCCGCTTTTGCTGCGATGCACGGCTCTGAACTCGCTCTAAGACCTGCTATACTTAGTCCGTGATCCCTGGCCTTGGGGTAAGTCCATGAGGCGGCGGGAATTCATCGCGCTTCTCAGCAGCGGTGTAGCCGGCTGGCCACTCGCGGCGCGCGCGCAGCAGTCGGGAAGGCTGCGGACCATCGGCTTCTTGGGGCCGAACACCCATTCCGCCGCTAGCGAATGGCTCGCCGCTTTTGTGCAGCGGCTGCGTGAGCTCGGTTGGATCGAGGGTCGCACCGTTGCAATCGAGTATCGCTGGGCGGAGGGACGCAAGGAGCGCGCCGCCGAGATTGCAGCTGAGTTTGTCCGGCTCAAGGTCGATGTCATTGTCACGCAGAGTACGCCAGCAGTCCTCGCGGCGAAGCAGGCAACATCGGCGATCCCGATTGTGTTCGCGTCCGCAGGCGATCCGGTCGGCACCGGCGTCGTCGCCAGTCTGGCACGACCGGGCGGCAATATCACCGGGCTGTCGGGCCAGGCGACCGATACTGCTGCCAAGCGGCTCCAACTTTTGCGTGAGGTCGTCCCCAATCTCCGCCGCTTGGCCATCATGGCCAATGTCGGCAATCCCTTCGCCGTGCTGGAGATGGACGAGGTTCAGGCGGCGGCCCGCACGCTCGGCCTCGAAGTCGCCGCACTGGAAATTCGACGAGCCGAGGATATCGCGCCCGCCCTGGAGACGCTCAAGGGCCGCGCGGAAGCACTGTATATTGGTGGCGACCCGCTCCTGATCACCAACCAGAATACGTTGGCGCTCGGCGCGAAGCTGCCGACCATCTCCATTTTTCGGCATCACGTCGTAGCGGGAGGGCTGATGTCCTATGGACCAAGCTTCACTGACCAGTACCGGCGCGCCGCCGAGTTCGTGGATAAGATTTTCCGCGGTTCCAAGCCGGCCGACCTTCCGGTCGAGCAACCGACCAAATTCGATCTCGTCCTGAATCTTACGACCGCCAAGGTGCTTGGTCTCACGATTCCAGAATCGTTCCTGCTGCGCGCCGACGAGGTGATCGAATGAGCGCAAAAATACAACGGCGCGAGTTCATCACGCTGCTCGGCAGCGCGGCGGCAGCATGGCCGCTGGCGGCACGCGCGCAGCAGTCGGCGATGCCGGTGATTGGGCTCCTCGACCCCAGAACGCCTGACGCGATGGCGGACCGTTTGCGCGCATTCCGCCTGGGCCTCAAGGACGTCGGCTATGTGGAGGGCGAGAACGTAACAATCATCTACCGTTTCGCCGAGGACCAACACGATCGACTGCCGGAACTGGCGGCCGAACTGGTTCGCCGGCGGGTGACTGTAATCGCCGCGAGCGCAACCCCCGCGGCGATCGCTGCCAAGCCGGCAACCACGACGATCCCGATTGCCTTCATTACCGCCGAAGACCCGGTCAGGCTTGGTCTTGTCGCCAGCCTCGCCCGGCCTGGCGGCAACCTGACGGGGATCAATTTTTTGGGCGCCGAGTTGACGGCAAAGCGGCTCGACCTGCTGCATGAGCTGCTACCTCGGGCCGCTCGCGTCGCAGTGCTCGTCAGCCCCGCCGATGCCACGAATACTGCGTCGACGTTGCGAGACGTCGAAGCGGCCGCTCGCGCCCTCGGACTGCAGGTCGAGGTTCTCAACGCCGACACCAGCCGCGACATCAATGCCGCCTTCGAAAATATCGGGCGCGATCGGCCCGATGCCCTGCTCGTCGGGGCCACACCTTCCTTCACTGGCCGGCGTATCCAAGTGGTCCAGCTGGCGGCGTTCCACCGGCTCCCTACGGTCTATCCGGTGCGCGACTTTGTCGAAGTTGGCGGGCTGATGAGTTATGGAGCCAACCTTGGGGATTTTTATCGCCAGCTCGGTATCTATGCCGGCCGCATCCTCAAAGGCGCCAAGCCTGCGGACTTGCCCGTGGTGCAGTCGAGCAAGTTCGAGCTGGTCATCAACGCCGAGACTGCCCGAATGCTTGGCCTCGCCGTGCCGATGCTGCTCGCCCGCGCCGACGAGGTGATCGAATGAAGCGTCGGGAGTTCATCACGCTGCTCGGCGGCGCGGCGGCGGCGTGGCCGCTCGCTGCCCGCTCGCAGCAGTCGGCGGTGCCGGTCGCAGGGTTTCTCGGCGTCGGATCGCCCGACAAAGTGGCGAACGATTTGCGCGCGTTCCACCAAGGTCTGGGCGAAACTGGTTTCGTCGGGGGCCGCAATGTGGCAATCGAATTTCGCTGGGCGGACGGCCAGAATGACCGATTGCCGGCATTGGCGGCCGATCTGGTTCGCCGTCAGGTGAATGTGATTGTCGCGCCCGGCAGCACAGCTGCGGCGCTGGCAGCAAGAGCGGCGTCCAAGACGATTCCAATTGTGTTTTGGCTCGGTGGTGATCCGGTGCGGCTTGGCCTCGTCGACAGTCTGAACCACCCTGGCGGCAACGTCACAGGTGTGACTACGTTGGGCACGGAGCTAGGACCGAAGCGGCTGGAGCTGATGCGCGAGGCCCTCCCCACGGCGACCATTGTTGCTTTGCTCATCAACCCGAGCAATCCCAATGCCGAGACCCAATCAAGGGGTCTTCAAACGGCCGCCCTCACCTTCGGGCTTAAGCTCCATGTCCTGCACGCGAGCAGCGAACGCGATTTCAACTCGGCTTTTGAAACCTTGCTCAGTCTGCGAGCCGACGCGCTGGTAATCGCGGGCGATGGCGTCTTCAATACACGGATCGAACAGCTCGCCGCACTAACGGTCCGCCACGCGGTGCCCGCGATCTACCAGTACCGCCAATTCGCCGCCGCTGGCGGCTTGATGAGCTACGGAGGCAGTCTTACAGACTCCTATCGTCTGACCGGCGTCTACACCGGCCGGGTTCTCAAGGGTGAAATGCCGGCTGACATGCCGGTCCAGCAGGCCACCAAACTCGAGCTGATCCTCAACCTCAAGACCGCAAAGGCTCTCGGTCTCGACGTGCCGCCACAACTGCTTGCCCGCGCCGACGAGGTGATCAAGTGAAGAAGCAAGAGTTCATCGTGCGGTTCTGCTAAACGCTATGGAGCCCAATTTACTGACCGCCGAGTTGAAAACGCAACTCGAAGTCCGAACCCGCGAACTCGCTGAGACCCGGAAGGCTCTCGCCGAAGCGCTGGAGCAGCAGACTGCGACCTCGGAGGTATTAAGGGTGATCTCGGGCTCGCCCGGCGAACTCGCGCCGGTCTTCGAGGCCATGCTGGCGAATGCTACTCGCTTGTGCGAAGCGTCGTTCGGAACCCTGGCGCTATACGAGGGTGAAGCATTCCGCCTCGTCGCAATGCACAATGCGCCCCCCGCATTGAACGAGG
>Ga0070699_100004180_pt1 | contig 12774 bp, 9 predicted proteins | sample KBSK1503metaG_FD_65473 | JGI IMG/M metagenome (GOLD analysis project Ga0070699, IMG submission 65473) | Corn, switchgrass and miscanthus rhizosphere microbial communities from Kellogg Biological Station, Michigan, USA - KBS K1-50-3 metaG | ecosystem: Host-associated > Plants > Roots >...
ATCCCGCGGTCTGCGTTCACGCGACTCGAGGCCGACTGCGACGTCGACCTGAACGATCGCGAAACCGATCTCACGCCCGACGAGCTCATCGAGCGCGTTCGCGGCAAACAGGGGCTGATTGCGCTGCTGACCAACGCCGTCAACAAGGACGTCATCGCCGCGGGCAGCGACCTGAAGGTGATCGCGAACATCGCGGTCGGATACAACAACATCGACGTCCCGTCTGCACGCGCGCGCGGAATCATCGTTACCAACACTCCAGACGTGCTCACCGAATCGTCCGCGGATCTGACGTGGGCGTTGATCCTTGGCATCACACGCCGGGTCGTCGAAGGCGATCGGCTGGTACGCGCGAACCAGTGGAAGGGCTGGGCGCTCGACTTCATGCTCGGAACCGAGCTTGGCGGCAAGCAGCTCGGGATCATCGGCATGGGCCGGATCGGTCGCGCCGTCGCGACACGGGCGCAGGCGTTCGGGATGCGCGTCGCCTATACGTCGCGGACCCCTCAGGAGATCGCGAACGCGGAACAGATGCCTTTCGATCGCCTGCTGTCGACATCCGACGTCGTCTCGCTGCATTGCCCGCTGACGCCTGACACGAAGCATCTGATCAATCAGCCGGCATTCGCGCGCATGAAGCGGAGTGCTTACCTCGTCAACACGTCACGCGGTCCGGTGGTCGACGAAGCGGCGCTTGCGTGGGCGCTGAAGAATCATCTGATTGCGGGCGCCGCCCTCGACGTGTACGAGGAAGAGCCGAAGGTCCATCCCGACCTGCTCTCGCTCGAGAACGTCCTGCTGGCGCCTCATCTGGGGAGCGCAACGACGGAGACACGGACCGCGATGGCGGACCTGGCGGTTCGGAACGCGATCGCGGTACTTACTGGTCAACCGCCGCTGACGCCTGTCGGCTGATCGCCGAGTCGCGCGACGGATCCCGGCATCCTCTCTGGCGCGGCAACGTGCGTTTCACTCCTTACGTCCAAGAGCCGGAGGTGTGACGTGATGTCGATCGACGCCCCCCGGCGAGCGGCCGCGATGACGCGGCAACGGTCCTTTGGCCTTATTGCGATTATCGTGATGGCCATCGGCGTCGCGACCACAACGGCAATCTTTGCCGTGGTCGATGCGGTGCTTCTGCGTCCGCTTCCCTATCCTGACTCGGAGCGTCTGGTGTCGATCCGCGAGATGCGTGGCGCCGAGTTTGCCGGCAGAACGTCACCAGGACGGCTCGAGGATTGGCGGCAGCGCACGCGTACGCTTGACGCGATTGCCGGCGTGTACGTCGACAACTTCAGCATGGAAATCGCTGGAGCGCCGGCACGCCTCTCGGGTGCCGTCGTATCGCCGGGTTTCTTCCAGGTCATCGGTTCCGCGCCTGTGGCCGGGCGCACATTTCTTCTCGAGGAAGAGCAAGCCGGCGGGCCGCGCGCCGCAGTGATCAGCGAAAGACTCTCGAGGCGCATGCGCGTGAACACCGGCTCGGTGATGCGCCTTGGTCCCGATGTCTACACCGTCGTCGGCGTCGTGGCGGCGTCCGTCGCCGTTCCATTGCCGGCGACGGAGGTGTGGATCGCGAAACAGGCCCGGCCGGAGCTGCTTCGCGTACGCCGGGCACGCAACTACAACGTCATCGCGCGCGTGCGAGCGGGCGCCTCGCCTGCTCAGGTCACCTCGGACCTGGATGCGATCCAGCGCGATCTGGGTCGGCTGTATCCGGCGACAGATGCAGACCTCCGGATCGAGGTCACACCTCTCAAGGACCGCATCGTCGGGGGCTCGCCGTCGACGCTCTGGCCGCTGTTGGGTGCCGCAGTCCTGACGCTGATCGTGGCATGCGCGAATATCACGTGCCTGCTGATTGCCGGAATGCCGCTGCGCGAATCAGACATGAGGACGCGCGTCGCGCTCGGCGCGCGCTGGAGACATCTCTGGCGACTCCTCATTCAGGAAGCGGTCATCGTTGGCGGCGTGGGCGCGATAGTCGGCGCGGCGCTCGCAGGCGTCGGCTTGATCCTCCTCCGGCGTGAGCTCGCCGATTTCCCCCGCTTGAGCGAGTTGACCTGGCATCTCGACACGACCGCAGGGGTGCTGCTGCAGTTCGTGCTCATGACCGTCATCTTCGCCGCCGTGCCTGGTATCTGGATGCGGCGGCGGTTGGCTCGGGCTGTTGCGCCGGTGCGTGCGATCGCAACTGCGCACCGCACCTCGCGAGCGCTGCTGGTGTTTCAGTTTGCGCTTGCCACGCTGCTGGTCGCGTCCGCGATGGTGCTCACCAACGCTCTGCTGCGGCAGCAACGCATGTCGCTTGGTTTCGATGTCACGAATCTCACGTCGCTGCGGGTCAGCGCCAGCTCCAATGAGGGCAGCCCGGTGCAGTTCGCCACGCGCCAGATTCGAATCTCCGATGCGCTCGGCAGAATTCCCGGGGTCGAGCACGTGGCGGCGAGCGCTGACATGCCCGGTGTCGATGCCGTCACTTCGCAACCGTTTCGACTGCTCGCCACCGATGTGGCCGACACAGCCCTCGTTCGACCGATCACCGGCTCGTATTTCAGCGCTCTGCGCATCGTGCTGGAAAAAGGGACCTCGTGCGTCGACAGCGCAAATCCATCTGCGCCGGCAGTCGTCATTGTCAATCACGCCTTCGTTCATCGATTTCTGGCGGGACGCGATCCCCTGGGCATGGCAGTAGACGTTGCCGGCTACGGCGGCAACCCGAATGGGCTGCCCATCGTGGGTATCGCGGCCGACGTGCGCGAACAGGGATACGCATCCGATATCGAGCCGATCGTCTACGTCTGTGGCCCGATGCGCTTCTGGGCGGAGCCGTACTACCTCGTACGTTCGGCTGTTCCTGCCGATTCGATGGTCACCGCATTGCGCGCGGCCGCTGCGGCAGCGGAACCCTCACGTGCGGTCTTCGCAGCGGCGCCCGTATCGGACGTCCTCGCCGACACACTCGCACGGCCCCGGTTTCAAGCCGGTCTGATGGGTGCGTTTGCCGTCGTCGCTCTGATCCTCGCAGCGGCGGGGCTGTACGGCGTTCTGGCATACGTGGTCGCCCTGCGGAGAGCCGAAATCGGAGTACGCCTCGCCATCGGAGCCCGTCGAGCCGACGTCGCGACCCATGTCATCGGCGACGCGGTGCGCTGGGCTGCCGCAGGACTGGTCATCGGCCTCGCACTGGTCGGCACCGCGACGCCCCTTCTGTCGCGGGCTGTCTACGATCATCGCTCGACCGATGCCGGCGCGGTTGCTCTTACCGCAGCGGTCCTGCTTGTGGCGGCGGTGTGCGCCTCCGCGGCACCCGCCGTTCGCGCCAGTCGTGTGAATCCGGCCGAACTGATGCGCGAATGACCTCCGGGTGAGTCGTCTTTTGTGCTCATCGCCACGAGCGCGCGGCTACACTTACGCCCATGCGCCTCCTGTTTGCCGTTGTTGCCTGCACGCTCGCGGTTTGGCCGGTAACGCTGAACAGTGCCGAAACGAATCCGGTCGTGGCGGGCGAATTCCTGATCGATCCGCCGACGCTCATCAATCTCGGATTCGAGTGGTTCATCGACGGCGACGCCAATCGCAACGCGATCGTCGAAGTCTCGTATCGCACAGTCGGAGAGTCGCGCTGGCACGACGCGCTGCCGTTGCTGCGACTCAATGGCGAACATATCAAACAGGGCCAGCAGCTCGACGTGGTGGTGCCGAACATGTTCGCCGGCAGCATCCTCGACCTCGAGCCGGACACGAACTACGAAGCGCGATTCGTCATGAAGGATCCTGACGGCGTGCGCGGCGAGAGTCGCAAGACGGTGACGGTCCGCACACGGCCCGAGCCGATGCCGGCGACAGGCGGCCGGACGTTTCACGTGTATCCGCCAGGTTTCAAGGGGCAGAAGGTCGAGCCGTCGTTCGAAGGGTTGATGTGCGCCTACAACCTGACGTGCGCCGGAACGGATTGGGCCACGGCCGGTCGACCGCGGGTCAAGCCAGGCGACGCGATCCTGGTGCACGCTGGTGTCTACAAATACAACCGTCTCGAATACACCAACGATGCGACAGTGAACCGCACGGTGCCGCTCGACGGCACGTACTACCTCACCGCCGACGGAACGGCCGAGCGTCCGATCGCGATCAAGGCGGCAGGAGACGGTGAGGTCGTGTTCGACGGCGCCGGCAACTTCACGCTGTTCGACGTGCGCGCCGCCGATTACACCTACTTCGAAGGGATCACCTTCCGCAACGCGGACTACGGCATCCTGGCGGGCACGCAGTTCATCGCCGGATCGACGGGGCTGACCGTCAAGCACAGTCGTTTCGAGAACGTGGGATCGGCGATCTTCACCAACTACGCGGGCTCGAGCAACTACTACATCGCCGACAACGTCTTCATCGGGCGCGACGATCCGAATCAGGTCATCGGATGGAACGGCAATTTCTGGGTCCCGTTCAATGGCGTCGACGGCCAGAAATTTCCGCCGGTGATGGCGTCGTATGTGGCAGTGAAGGTGTACGGTCCGGGTCACGTGATCGCGTACAACTATGTGGCCAACTTCCACGACGGGATCGACATCGAGACCTACGGCAATCCGGATGGATCCGCAGTCGAAGGCGGTCCGCTATATCCGCCGAAAGAGTTCCGGCATCTGCGCCCGGTGTCGATCGACTTCTACAACAACGTCATGACCAACTTTCATGACAACCCATTCGAGACCGATGGCGGCATGCACAACGTGCGCGTGATGCGGAATCTGATGATCAACTCCGCGTCTCACGCGCTGTGCAACCAGCCGTCGCTTGGCGGACCGGTCTATTGGGTGCGCAACATCGCGTATCACCTGCCTGGCGGCTCGACGCGGCTGACGGGTGGTTCCGCGGGCGTGATCTTCTACAACAACACGATCCTCTCCGAGACCGCCGCGCAGGGATCGTCCAACGTGCACTGGCGCAACAACCTGTTCCTCGGCGAGAACTCGGCGCCGGCGATCTTCTCGATCAACACGTTCACCAACTATTCCTCGTCGGACTACAACGGCTTCCGTGTGAATCCCGGCGCTGCGGTGTCGTTTGCGTGGAACTCGCCGCCGATGCGCGTGGCGGCCGATTTCAGCGGCCTGCTCGCGACTGGCCCTGGCGCCGGCGCCAACGCGCTCGAGATGCGGCAGTTTCCAACGCTGGATGCGTACAGCGGCGCGACCGGTCAGGACCGGCATAGCGTGCTCGTCGACTACGACATCTTCGTGAAGGTGCCGAAGCTCGACGCGCAGGATCGCGCCACCGTGCAGAAGGTGTACGACCCGAAGGACTTGGACTTTAGCCTGAAGGCCGGTTCCGCGGCGATCGATCGCGGTGTCAATCTTCCCAACGTGACCGAGGGCTTCAGCGGCAATGCGCCGGATCTCGGCGCCTTCGAATACGGCGTCGCGCCGCCGCACGTGGGACCACGGCCGTCTCGTCCCTGAGGCTGCGCCGATGTCAACTCCCAACTCCCAAATTCCAACTCCCAAACGTTGTAACTGCTTTGAACAACCGTTTGGGGGTTGGGCGTTGGAGATTGGAAGTTGACGAGTGTCACCCGCGTCATGCGATCGCTGGCGAAGGCGATCGATGGGCTCGAGTTGCCGGCCGTCGAGAAGATCTCGGAGGAGCAGGCCGAGGATCCGTTTCAGATCCTGATCGCGACGCTGCTGTCAGCACGCACGCAGGATGCGACCACGCACGCAGCGTCGACGCGCTTGTTCAAGCGCGCGCGGACGCCGGCGGCGATGGCGCGGTTGTCCGTCCCAACGATCGAAGAACTGATCTACCCGGTCAGCTTCTATCGCAACAAAGCGCGTCACGTGAAAGCCTGCTGCGAGATGCTCGTCTCGCGGTTCGGCGGTCGCGTCCCGTCGACGCTCGACGAGCTCGTGATGCTTCCGGGCGTCGGTCGGAAGACCGCCAACCTCGTGCTGATTCTCGGGTTCAAGAGCGGGCGCAACATCTGCGTCGACACGCACGTGCATCGCATCTCGAACCGGCTCGGCTGGGTGCGGACCGAGACGCCGGAAGAGACCGAACAGGCGCTGTATCGGGCGACGCAGCGTCGCTGGTGGCCGTACATCAATCTCTACATGGTCACCTGGGGCCAGAACGTCTGCCGTCCCGTCTATCCGCGCTGCGGGGATTGCGTCATCGCCGACGCTTGTCCAAGAATTGGGGTCGAACGGATTGGGAGGAGACGATGAGCATCCTTGCGCGCGGCGTCGCGGTCGCGGTGACCGTGCTGATGATCGGAGCAGCCGTCGGGGACGCGCAGACGAAAGGACCCGTCATCGTGTTCGAGACGGTGAAAGGTAACTTCGAGATCGAGACGTATCCCGCCGAAGCCCCCAAATCGGTCGCGCACATTCTCGAGCTCGTGAAGCGCAATTTCTACAACGGCCAGCGGATCATTCGCCTCGTTCCAGGACAGCTGGTGCAGCTTGGCGATCCGCTGTCGCGCGATATGACGAAGCGGGCGTCGTGGATGACAGGCGGAAGCGGCCGGGCAATTGGCGTGGCCGAGACGAGTCCCAAGCACCGGCACGTCCTCGGAGCCGTATCGCTGGCGCATCCTGGCGACCCGAAAGCGGCGGACAGTCAGATGTTCATCATGCTCGCTGCGCAGCCCAAGTACGACGGTCAGTTCACGGTCTTCGGCCACGTGACGACCGGAATGGACGTCGTGCGGAAGCTCGCCGTGACCGACATCATTCGCCGCGCAAGAGTGAAATGAATTCTTTGCCGGCTTCCTTGCCGACGCGCACCAGCCCCTCGATCTCCGGATAACGCTCGACGAGCTCCGGCGGATACTCGCCGTCGATCGGCTGGCCGAGCTGCGCCTTCAGCATGATCGCGTTGACCACCGACTTCGACGCGAAGTGGTTGTTCATGTACATGTACGACTTCCGCACCAGCTCTTTCGCGGCTCCAGCGACGTCCGCGAACTCCTGCAGCTCTTTCGCTGAATACAGATAGTTGTAGCGATCCTCCGTCTTGTCGTGCCGCCACCACTGCGCGACGTTCCGGCCGTGCAGGCGCATGTAGTAGAAGCTCTTCACGTTGGGCAGGTAGTTCTGCCTGATCGAGAAGCGGAACTTCGGCTCGTCGATCTGCACCCACGCCGCGCCAAACGCGTTGAGCATGGCGAGCGTGTCCGCCACGGCGTCGCTCCACGTGCGATGGCGAAGCTCCACGGCGACCGGATAGTCGCGGAACGCGTGCAGCACGTGAGCGAGGTAGTCGCGCGACGCAGGCGTGTCCTTGAAGCTTGGGGGAAACTGCGCGAGCAGCGCGCCGAGCTTGCCGGCGGTCGCGAGCGGATCGATGCCGGCGCGGAAATCATCGATGTCGCTCTGCGTGACCTGCGACAGCGCGTCGAGCAGCGACCCGTCGGCTCCGGGCGCGGACTTGAGCGCCGCCTCCCGAAACATCCGCGGATGCGTGAACTTTTGATACAGCTTGACCGAGAACTCGAATCCTTTCGGCGTCCGCTCCGCCCAGGTGCGGGTCACCTCCGGTCGCAGCTGGCCGTAAAAGCTCGAATTGACCTCGACCGTGTCGAAGTGCTCAGCGTAGAAGCGGAGCTCGTCGAACGTGTCCGTCCCGCGCTTGCGTGACCGCGTGGCGGGATAGAAGACCCCGTTCCATTTCCCCTTGCCCGATGGATAGTTCCAGCCGGACGTCCCGATATGCAGGCTCATGACAACCTGGGGTCCGGCTGAAGCCCTACGCTACACAGTGCGGCCCCCACGTACTTGATAATAGGGGATTGCTCACTGTTAACGAGATCTTCTATTCCGTTCAGGGCGAGTCGAGCTACGCGGGTCGACCGTGTGTGTTCGTGCGTTTGACGGCCTGCGATCTCCGCTGTTCCTGGTGCGACACGCCGTACGCGTTTCACGAAGGCGCGAAGCGACCGCTGTCCTCGGTCCTCGATGCCGTGGATGAGTACGGGTGCGGTCTGGTCGAGGTCACGGGAGGCGAACCGTTATTGCAGGAGGATGTTTATCCGTTGATGCAGGGACTCCTCGCGCGTGGAAAGACAGTCCTGCTGGAGACCGGTGGGCATCGCAACACCACGCGCGTACCGGATCAGGTCGTGACGATCCTCGACGTCAAGTGTCCAGGCAGCGGCGAAGCCGAACACATGGACTGGACGAACCTCGACCGGCTGCGCGCGCACGACGAAGTGAAATTCGTGGTCAAGGACCGCGCCGATTACGACTACGCGCGCGACGTGATCGCCCGTTACAATCTTTCGACTCGCGCGGCGGCGATACATCTCTCCCCCGTGCACGGCGTGCTCGATCCGCGCACGTTGTCGGAATGGGTGCTGGCTGACAGCCTGCCCGTTCGTGTCCAGCTCCAGTTGCACAAGTACATTTGGGACGCTCACACGCGCGGCGTGTGAGAGCGCACATGGACTGCGTCGTTCTGCTCAGTGGCGGTCTCGATTCGTTCACGGCCGCCGCGATGGCGCGTGCCAAGGGATTCAGACTGAACGCGTTGACGATTCGATACGGTCAGCGTCATGCCGCCGAACTGGATGCCGCACGTCGTGTCGCGCGCGTATTGGAAGTGGAGCGTCACGTGGAATTGGATGTGAACTTGTCCGCGTTCGGCGGGTCGTCGCTGACGAGCGATGCGCTGGTGCCGAAGGACAGACCGATCGACGCGGCCGATATCCCATCCACCTACGTCCCCGCGCGGAACACGGTCTTTCTCGCGCTTGCGCTCGGATGGGCGGAGGTGCTGCAGGCGCGTGACATCTTCATTGGGGTCAATGCCCTGGACTACTCGGGATACCCGGACTGCCGCCCCGAATTCATTGCCGCCTTCGAGCGGCTGGCGGCGCTGGCGACCGCCGACGGCGTTCGCGGGGGACATTTTCGTATCCATGCCCCGCTGCAGATGATGACCAAAGCGGACATCATCCGACAGGGACTGGCACTAGGACTGGATTACAGCATTACTCATAGTTGCTACGATCCGGAGGTGGATGGGCGGCCGTGCGGGCGGTGCGACAGCTGCACGCTGCGGGCGGCCGGTTTTGCACAGGTCGGTATTGCCGACCCTGTCATCCACCGATAAGACAGGTATATTCGCCCTTCATGCGCAGGTTCTGGGCCCAGTCGCTTCGGCGGCAGCTGCTGATCGCCATCGTCCTGCTGCTCGTGCCCGTCATTGCCGCCGCTGTCTGGTCTGGCTGGGCGACTTATCGCGAGCGTACTGACGATCTGCGAGGTCAGACGCGTGCGTTCGCGCTGACGACCGCAGCGTGGGTCAATCGCGATCTCGACGTCATCGACCGGATGGCAAAGACGATCAGCGCGCTGACGTTCGTGCAGCGCCTTGACCCCGTACTGAGCGCCGACGTCCTCCGCCGTACCGCTTCCAGCCGCCGCAGTGCGATCGACATTCTGCTGGCGCGCCCCGATGGCTCGCTCGTCGCACGGTCTCAGGACAGTTCGAACACGGTGGATCCGGGCAACACATGGGTGGCGCGCGTGCTGCACGAGCACGGCCGCGTCATCGTCCCGATCAAAACACCACAACACGCTCCACAGCACCTGCTGATCGGCTATCCCGTCAAGGACGAATCGGGCCGCACGGTTGGTGCCCTGGGCTGCGTCGTCAGCCTGCAGGGACTGCAGGAAGCACTCGCGGTGCTGCCGCTGCCCGAAGGGTCAATCGTGCTGGTGAGCGATCAGGCAGGCCATATCCTTGCGAGCACCGTCGATCCAGGGCACACAGTCGGACAGCTGATACCTGGACGCTCGTCTGCGGATGCGGATCTGGTCGAGGAACGCGGCGGGATCGACGGCGTGCGACGGATGTATGCCGACGTCGTCGCTGACGGCGGTCCATGGGTGGTCAGCGTCGGCCTTCCGATGTCGGTCGCGTTGGGCAAGGCGATGTCGCTCTGGGCGCGCAGTTTCGCGGTGCTGACGCTCGGCCTCGCCGGCTGGTTGACTGTGGTGATCGTGCTCTCTCGCCGGCTGACAGTTGCTGTCGGTCATCTCGACGCAACCGCGCAGCGCATCGCCAAGGGCGACTTCAGTCCGATGACACATCGTCCCATGTTGTCGGAGGAATTCACCGAGCTGCAGACAGCGTTCGATGCGATGCTGCAGCGGTTCAATGAAACGCGCGGCGCGCTCGACGCGCAGATGGGCGAAGAGCGACGCATCCGCCAGGAGCTCGAGTCGCTCCAGGGCCAGGTGATTCGTCAGGAACGGCTCGCCGCCGTCGGCCAGCTCGTGTCCGGCGTGGCGCACGAGATCAACAACCCGCTGCAGGCGATCCTCGGCTTCGCCGAGCTGCTGCAGATGCAATCCGACGTGCCCGATTCCGTGAAAGGCGATCTGCGACTCATTCAGAAGGAGAGTGCGCGCGCCTGCGGGATCATCCGCAATCTCGCGCTGTTCGCGCGCCAGCAGCCGGGCGCGGCGGCAACCGTCAGGCTCAAGGACGTCATCACCTCGGTCGCGGAGCTGCGTCTGCGGCGGTTGCAGTCGGAAGATATCGAGCTGCGCATCGACGATCGGTCGGGACAACCGGTGATGGCGGTCGTCACCGAGCTCCAGCAGGTGGTGCTGAACTTCGTCGTCAATGCGGAGCAGGCGATCGTCACGTCGGGACGTCTGCCGGGTCGCATCACGGTGCGAACCTACGATCGCGACGACAACGTGATGCTCGAGGTCGAGGACACGGGGCCCGGTATTCCGATCGAGAACGAGGCCAAGCTGTTTCAGCCGTTCTTCACCACCAAGCCGGTGGGGCAGGGGACGGGACTTGGGCTGTCCGTGAGCTACGGGATCGTCGATTCGCTGGGCGGCCGCATCGGATATCGGCGTGCGTCCGCCGGCGGCGCCATCTTCTACTTCGAGTTGCCCGCGGCCGCCGTCACGCACGCATGACCCGGCGGATCTATTACACCGACCCTGCCTGCCGCACGTTCCACGCCATCATCGTCCGCTCGTTCGAATACGAGGGTCGGCCTGCAGTCACGCTCAATCAGACCGCGTTCTATCCCACATCTGGCGGACAGCCGTTCGACGTTGGCCGCCTTGGTGATGTGAACGTCCTCGACACGATTGATGTCGACGATGACGTGGTGCATGTCCTGACGGGCAGGCTGGCGGAAGGAAGCTCCGTCCATGGCGAGATCGACTGGCCACGCCGGTTCGATCACATGCAGCAGCACACCGGCCAGCACGTGCTGTCGGCGGCGTTCGATCGGCTGTTCGACAATCGGACGGTGAGCTTTCACATGGGAACGGACACGTCAACAATCGACCTGGCCCGCGAAGCCGCCGCGGACGAGGTCGAGCGTGCCGTCGACGAGTCCAATCGCGTCGTGTGGAACAACTGTCCCATCGCGATTCGATTCGTGTCTGCGGCGGAGGCCAGTCGTCTGCCGTTGCGGAAGGATCCGACGCGGGGCGGGACATTGCGCCTGATCGAGATTCCGGATTTCGATCTGTCGGCGTGCGGCGGGACGCATGTGTCGCGAACGGGCGAGATCGGTCTGATCGCTGTTCTCGCGAGCGAGCGCTTCAAGGGAGGGTCGCGCGTCACGTTCGTCTGCGGTCACCGCGCCTTGCGGGCTCTGCGCGACTATCGCGACGCGGTCAGCGGGACCATCCGCGTGCTGTCGGTGCTGCCGACGGAGCTTCCGAGTGCTGTCGAACGGTTGCAGGTCGAAGGGAAGGACCTGCGCAAGACGATTGGGCGCCTGCAGGACTCGCTTGCCGTGCACGAAGCCGCGCGCCTGCTGAATGCGGCCGCCACGAGTGGAGGTCTTCGCGTCGTGATCGAGGTCGTGGAGGGTTGGGATGCGCAAGGATTGAAGGCGATTGCGTCCGCGCTGATCGCCAATCAGAACGTCGCCGCGGTTCTCGTGTCCGCGACGAGGCCATCATTCGTCGTGGTTGCGCGCTCCGGCGACGCGTCCATCGATGCGAACAAGACGCTGCGACAGCTCATCGAGCGATTCGGCGGCCGCGGTGGAGGAAGAGCCGATCTCGCGCAGGGTGGAGGTTTCGACGCGCCGCCCGCTGCCATCGTGACCGTGGCGCGCGAGATGCTGACGCGCGCGCTTGTATAATCGCGTCACATCCGAGGACGCCTTCTCCAGTTCCGCGAAGAGACGAACCATGCACTCCGAAGGGGAGCCGGCCGGCTCCGCCATTCCTGGTGTGTCTTCACGTGCGATCCTGCTCGCCCTGTTCGCCGTGGTGTTGCTCGCTCACGTCGCCTACTTTCTGGTGATGCGGCCGGTCTATCCGGAATGGGGCGCCGAGGTGATCCCGCGCAACGGCTGGTATGGGATTGCCGCGAACGTGGCAGCCGGACGCGGATACACGCTCCGCCAGTCGCTGACCTATTTCCAGACGACGGAGTTGATTCCTACTGCCGCCCGTGGGCCGGTTCCTGTCTTCTTCCTGGCGGCGTACATCTGGCTGTTTTCGGCGCCGTACTACCCACTGCTGGTCACTTCGTGGCTGCTTTCGGCAGGAAACGCTCTGTTGATCTACTTGGTTACCGTGACACTGACCGCGAACCGCGCACTGGCGCTCGTGGTGGCTCTGTTCACTGGCCTGCATCTCAGCGAGATGTACGTCAACACGACGTTCAGTTACGCCTCGGAGCCGTTGTTCATGCACTTGCTCGCGTGGACGGTGCTCCTCACGATTCGTGCGCTCGAACGCGGCAGCTTCCCGTACGCGACGATAGCCGGGCTTCTGCTGG
>Ga0070699_100004181_pt1 | contig 12771 bp, 9 predicted proteins | sample KBSK1503metaG_FD_65473 | JGI IMG/M metagenome (GOLD analysis project Ga0070699, IMG submission 65473) | Corn, switchgrass and miscanthus rhizosphere microbial communities from Kellogg Biological Station, Michigan, USA - KBS K1-50-3 metaG | ecosystem: Host-associated > Plants > Roots >...
CCCAAATCTGTCGACAAACCTGGACACCGTTGTTCTCGCCGCCCTGAACGAGTCCAGCATTCCCAGCGTCCCTGCCGCATTCCAGGATGCTATCCATTCAGGTGTTGTCCGAGAGAGGATGCAGACTGGAACGTCCTCCCGTTGGACCAACGATAGCCGTACCACCTTGCATGTTGCAAAGCAACCGGCCTGGCTTACCAGTCTTTAGCGGGGTGTCCCTCTGGGAAGCTTCTTCCCCCCGGCCTGTAGCCGGAGCGAGCGTGCCGCCTCCACCACTGCCCTGGGAGGCGGCTTCTTACGTGGCTGCCAATGCCACTCGCGATAGAACGAGCGATGCACATTCACGCTCGCATTGAAGTCGGCATTGGCCTCATAATGACACACCGGGCACCTGAACAGCTTGCCCCACTTCGCTTGGATGCGCTTGCCGCCAAGGATCGAGAACCTCTCCCCCTTGGCGCCGCATCTTGAGCAATACTGGCTGGTGCCGTGTGGATTCACCTCGACAGTCACGGTGCCTGAGGCGTATGCCTTGTCTCTGCTGTAGCGATTGATCTTGCCGCGCAGCTGGTTGGCCTGCCTGCGGTTCATACGTCGCGACTTACTCCCGCCTTTCGTTTTGATCTTGCGCAAGCGTTCGAACAGGAGCACGCAGCCGGGATAGCGGGCGCACACAGCAACAATGCGGCGTGCCACCACCTGTGCAGCGTCCTCGTTCATGCGCCGCACATGCCGCCACAGCTGCTGATTGCTGTGCTCGCCCGCAACGGGCGTGCCTGATTGCCACTGCTTCCTGGCAATGCGCTTGAGATGCCCGTAGCGATGCCGGTCGAGGCCACGATCGCTCACAAAGAGCGTCTCGATGATCTTCCCATCCTGCCTCACTGTGATCACCGCCAGGTTCTTGACATTCACATCAACACCCACGGTCACCAGGTGCGGATCCTCTTTGCTCTCTTTGACCTTTTTCGCCGCGACGTGTTTGATCTGCGAGAAATGCAGGGCGGCGGTCTTGGGATGCAGGATCAGTTTGGGGCTTTGCTGCTCCCAGGCCGGATCACGCCAGCGCGCTTCGAAATAACGGCTCAACTTGACGGGATAGTGGTGCCATTCCCAGCCTGCTCCGGTGTAGACCTTGAGACGGGCAAAGCAGGTACGTGGGCTGGTATGCAGGTCGGCCTCGTCCAGGTCCAGGGAAAACGCTTCGTCATAGAGGGTCGGGTGGTTGCTGGCTCCTGGCAGTCCTGGCCGCCCTTGCTTCTTGCCAGATGCGCGCCACGCCGCCAGATGCGAGAGAAAGGAGCGCACTTTGCCAATGGCATCTTTGATCACGGAGCGGCGGTAGATGAACGGGAAATCAGGGAACCGTGCGCTAAAATTGTAGCTGGGCAACGGATGGGGATGGGCACGGGTTGCCACGGTGAGGGATTCGGCCCAGCTGAGCAGCTCGTTGGGGAAGAGGAGCCGCTCCCGTTCTTCTTGATGCTGTTCTGAGAAATAGCGCACTTTTTCTTCAAGTTTGTCAGCATGGGCCAGGAAAAAGGTCACATAGAAGGCACGGGCTGCATCCAGGAGTCTGGCTGTTTCCTCGAGATAGGCACGTTTGCCGCTATTGGCTCCTCCCTCTTCACGGTTTCCAAGATCGAGGAACAGTTTGGTCGTGCGTGTCGCTTGCCCCATTTGGTATTGCCTCTTTTGCGAACAAAGGTTCTATCTATCCGCTAGAATACTCTTCTTGGTCACTTTTGTCAAGATGTTTTGATCGTCGTGTGCTGATGCCTCCATGTGCCTGGAGATGGGCCAGAGTTCGATATGATCGTCGAGTATCTGCACATCCAGGCGGCCATGAATGGGCAGGCGCTCTAAGGCTTCCTTCGGCAGCTGCAGGCGACCAACGGCATCAACCAGGATGGACTCGCGATGCGTGCTAAGCGAAAGTCCGATTGCCGTGCTTGTGCCATTGCTTCTTGCCCCATCAAGAGCGGCTTCTTCGTGTGTCAGGGGAGCATTGCGCCGCACGGTTTCGGTATTAATGCGTCCATCGCGGATGGCAAGCGTGCGGTCTACCCCTGAGGCGACGGCGACATCGTGCGTCACCAGGATAATCGTCAACCCGAATTGCATATTGATCTGCCGCAGACAGGCGATGATGTCTCGCGCTGTGAGCGAATCAAGCTCGCCTGTTGGTTCGTCCGCGAGCAATAGCGCTGGCCGGTTGGCGAGCGCTACGGCGATGGCGGCGCGCTGCTGCTCCCCACCGGAGAGCTGTGCCGGACTTTTCTTCTCCATGCCTTTCAACCCGACCAGTTCCAGCAGTTCATAGGTGCGCTGCGAACTATGGAACGCGACGCTGCCGTTCAGTATCTGTGGAAGATCGACATTGCCGGCAATCGTTAAATCGGGTAGGAGATTGCGCCCGCTCTGCTGCCACAGGTAGCCAACGACGAGATTGCGGTAGCGCGTGCGCTGTTCCTCGCTCAGGCGCGTCAGATCATAATCGCCCACGCTGGCCTGTCCCGCCGTCGGCACATCCAGCCCGCCCAGGATATTGAGCAGGGTCGTCTTGCCGGAGCCGGAGGCGCCGACCAGTGCGATCATCTCTCCAGGCGCGACTTCCAGGTCCAACCCTTGCAGCGCAATGGCCTCCAGGTCGGCTACTTTATATATTTTGATGAGGTTAGCGCAGTGTACGAGGTATTTTAGCATAGGTAATGCTCCTTGTTAGTCTTCATTGAGTCTCAGTGTCTGGCTCAACGCTGGACGTGAAACGAGCCGCGCCATGAGCGCCAGGGCCACGACACAGATGCAGACAACCGCGCCCAGCACAATAACGATCAAGAATGCCGGTACCACAACCTGCACAGGCGTGCCGCTATTGATGCCTTCAACGAAATCGGTAATGTAGAGGACGGGCATGATTAACTGCATGAGCAGGAAGCCCAGCCCGGCGCCCAGGGCAAGCGCGGCAGCACAGATGCTCCCCAACTCCCATAGCAGGACTGCGGCGATCTTGCGCGGAACCATACCCAGCGCGCGCAGCACGGCAAAGCTGGTCAGCCGACCGGATGCATTCAGCCAGGCCGAGAACAGTGTTCCGGCGAGCGCGAGCAGCAGGCCAACAGCAATACCGGCACCCAGCAGGCTGACGAGGTTGATATGCAGCGGATCGCTTTGCAACGTACCGAGTGAGGCGCGGCGGTCTTGCAGCATGGGATAAGCCCTGCGCACGCTGGCAAGCGAGGCCGCGTCGCTGCGCGTTTGCAGCCAGGCGTAGTCCGGCGCGAGCGTTCCACCTCCGCTATCCTTCGTATACGCGGTCGCGTAGCTCTGGTAATCGACCAGCAAACCATAATTTTCGGAGTTGCTGTACACTCCGGGGATAGCATGGACGATTGCGGCCACGATAAAATGCGTGTTGAAGTTGTCAAACGTAGGCTGGATGAAGGATGAACCGACCGAGAGATTCAGGCCCTTCGCCGTCGTTTCATCGACGATCACATACACAACGTCGTGCGCGGCGGCAGCGGCGGGGTGAGCAATAAGCTGCGCCATCAAGCTGGATAGCGATTGGTCTGAATAGAGTGGCGACCACGACGCAGTACGTGCGAAGGTATCTGCATCGACCGCGACGATATTGTCGGTCTGAAACCCATAATCGCTTTTGACATCGACCGAGGCGCGGTAGCCCAGGGTTGCGGAGGTGACTCCGGCCGTGTGCAGGTAGGCTGCCTCCGCTTGCGCAAGGCTCTGTCCCTGCGCTGGCGCTGGAATCGAGCCGCTGAAATCTGCGCCGACCTGGTAAGCGGCCGCGCCGGTTGCGCGCTGCTGCTGGGTAGACAGGGAGGTGAGCATGAAGAGCGCGAAAGCCGTTCCCAGGGCCAGCAGCAGGATCATACGCGCGGCCGGGCGAGGTGCGCGTTCCATCTGCGCGAAAGCCAGTGCCGCGCTGGCTCCCCGCTTTCTCATGGCAAGCCACGTTCCCAAACGCAGCAGGAGCGGGAAGAGGCGTAAAAAGAGCGTGATACCGGCAGCCAGCAGGAGGAGCGGAGCCACGAGCGCCAGCAGTCCCAGGATGATTCTCACATTAGTGTATTCTGAAAGGTCGGAATGCGTAAGGTAGGCATAGGCGGCGTAGCCAATGCAGACAAGCAATGAGAGAAAGAGATCGAGGTGCAGGCGGCGCCAGAGCGAAGGCCGTGTCGCGCGCGCCGATTCCCTCCGGAAAGCCAGGATATCCATTGCCGATGCGCGCCGGATGGCCACAATCACCACGAGCATCGCGATCAGCACAGCGGCCAGGGCGTACCAGCCCGCGCTCAACGCCGCCTGCAGCGGATTGCCGGTCAGGATGCCGACTGCGGATTGCTCGCTTGCCGGGAAAAGCCACTGGACGAGCAGCCGTATCAGCACGATGGCGATGAATGGCCCTGCCAGCAGCGCAGCCAGCCCCAACCCGATACCCTGCGCCGCGAACGCGCCGTAGACGTGGCGTTGTGTCGCGCCGCGGCTGCGCAGCGCCGCGATGGTAGCCGCCTGCCGCTCGATCAAGGCAGACGTCATCATGCTGACCAGGAAGAGGATCAGGCCGAGAATCAGGATAAGCGAGGCCGATACTACGGCTTCTCCCGCGTAGATGCGCTGGTTATACACCGGCAGGACATCAAAAAGCACGCCCGACGCATTGGGTACAAAGAACGTCCCTTGTAAATTACTCAGCCTGTTGACAATATCGGATTGTACAGTGTTAGCAAGTGCCGCGAGCGTACCGGCATTGCTGACCGTCACCTGCGAGGTATCAAACGGATAGCTCCAATTCAGCCGGAAAAATGGGACGTCGCCTCCAGCTCTAAACACGCGCTTGTTCTGAATCGTAAGCTGCACCTGCAAGGGCGCGATCTTTGGCAAAATGGCCGAGTTGGCAGCCAGCACCGGGTAGATGTTTCCACTAGCGCTACTCTGCACCTGGAAGGTGTTTGCGGATTCCCAGTTCGCCTTGGGCGAGAAGATGCCGGCGACGCGCAATGTCCATGTTCCCCCGCCTAAGCTTTGGGGCAGGGTCGCGCTTATGACCGAGCCGACATGCACGCCCAGGCTATGTGCAGTATCCTGCGTCAGCGCAATCTCAATCGTATTGCCCGCCGCTTGCGGCAGCCGCCCTTGCACAACAGTCACCTCGTTGGTGATCTGACCCATCGTATAGCTGTCGATGCCGAGCAGGCGCGGCGAGTTGGTCCCCCTGGCCACCGTCCCGCCGGAGGTGATAGCAAGTACAGGCACCTGTACCGAAAAGTGCGCTGCGCCATTGGTGTATGAAGCGAGATTAGCATTGACGACCTGCGCTATGCTCTGCCCCGCCTGCTGAATCTGCGTCGTCGTAGGCTGGCTGCTTGCCAGCGTGAAGGTTATGCTCTGTTCATAAGGTGGTGCGCTGTTCAACGCGTTACGCACGCCTGCCGTCATCGCCACCTGGGAAAAAAGCGGCACCGCGCAGACCAGCATCACCATCGTCACCATGCCCAGCCACGTCACCAGCAGCACATGCCACATCCGTTTGAAACGCCACCACGCCAGCCTCGCAATAGCCGGCAGCAGCGCTGGCGTCCGTTGACGCGCCAATGGGGGAGATGCAGTTGCCATACACTCTACTCCTCTCGTCACAATCATGCCAAAATTTACAGGCATATGGGAGGGATATACCGGTTTAGTCCTGCAGAGAAATGGCTCGTTCATTGCATGTGAGGTTGTATAACATCTATACAACCTCACATGCGAGAAACGCTACTCGCTGCGCAGGGCCACAATCGGGTCCAGCCGGGAGGCACGGGCCGCAGGATAGAGGCCGAAGCCGATCCCAACCACTGCCGCCACGCCGATAGCGAGCAGAATAGCAAGCACGCTGGGCACAAAAGGGAAGCCAAACTGATGGGTGAGCAGGTAGGCCCCGCCAAGACCAAACGGTACCGCTACGCAGCCGCCAATCGTACAAAGAATCAGAGCCTCGACCAGAAACTGATTGCGAATATCGGAGGGCTGCGCCCCCACAGCAGCGCGCAGGCCGATCTCTCGCGTGCGTTCGGTCACCGAAACCAGCATGATATTCATAATCCCGATGCCGCCGACAACCAGCGAGATCGCGGCCAGGCCGATCAACAGGTCCTCCAAAGCGGCGTTGCTCTGGTTTTCCTGGTCGATCAACTGCTGGGGCGTGCTCACGGTAAAGTCGTTCTGGCCGCCAGGAGCGATGTGATGAGTCTGCTCCATGGCCAGGGTCGCCTCTTGTTGAACCTGGCTCACATTATTGACGCTATCGGCCTGCACCAGGATTCTGTCCAGAGGAACCGGCCCCTTGGCTGAGAAGAGGCGCATGACATTGGTATACGGCACAAAGGCGATATCATCCTGGTCATTGCCTCCCACCGACCCGCGCTGGGCCAGCACGCCTACCACGCGATAGAGCGATCTGCCCCAGCGCACGGTCTGGCCGATCGGATTGGTTCCGGTCAGACCAAAGGTGTTCTTCACCACGGTCTGGCCCAGCACGATAACCGGCAAACCGATCTGCTCATCGCTCTGACTCCACCAGCTGCCCTCAACGACCTGCCAGTTGTCCAGGCTCTGGTAAGCAGAGGAGACTCCTTCAACGCCAGTGAGCCAGTTCGTATTGCTATAGGCAATCACGCCGCCGGACAGGATCACAGGGCTGACTCCCAGCACATGTGGTAGATTCACCAGGGCCTGCACGTCGTTTGCGCTAAGCGAGGGACTCGAACCAGCACCATTGGACGCGCCGCCGCTGCTGGATGAGCCAGGCTGGACGGTCAGGACCGTCGTGCCCAGTTGGGAGAAACGCGCCGTGAAGTACGCGTTGGCGCCCTGGGCAAGGGTTATCACGGCAATCACCGCGGCGATGCCGATGATAATGCCCAGGGTGGTCAGCAGTGAGCGCAGGCGATTGCTCCACACGGCCTCCAACGCGCTGGCCAGGTTGGATCCAAGTTTCGTCCCCTGTTTCCGCAATGGACGCCACACAGTTTCCCGCTCGCGTATAGCAGGAGCGCTGGCCTCAACAGGAGCGCTGGTCGAACTCTTCATAATGCCTCCTCCTCGCGGGCCTGGCTGGCTACACCCGCGCCAGCCAGGCTTTCCAGGCTGGCGGGGGGCGCCTGGACTAACGCCAGCTCACTGCCAGCCTGTTCATCGCGCACAATCCGCCCATCGTGCAACTCGATCCGCCGCTGGGCGTTAGCGGCTATGGCCGGGTCGTGCGTCACCAGGACAATCGTCATCCCGCGTTGATGCAGGTAACGAAACGTGGCCAGGATCTCGGCGCTGGTACGACTATCCAGGTTGCCCGTTGGCTCATCGGCGAGCAGCAGAGCGGGCTGGTTAATCAGCGCGCGCGCGATGGCGATGCGCTGCAGTTGCCCCCCGGAGAGCTGCGAGGGACGGTGATAGACGCGATTCGCCAGCCCGACCTGGGCCAGGACGGCAAAGGCTCGCTCTTCGCGTTCTACTCGCCCAACGCCAGCATACACCAGGGGCAGCGCGACATTCTTGAGCGCGGTCGCGCGCGGGAGCAGATTGAACGTCTGGAAAACGAAGCCGATATGCCGGTTTCGAATCACAGCCAGTTGCCTGGCGTCCATCTCCTCTACCGGCTCACCTACCAGCCGGTAATGGCCCTGCGTGGGACGGTCGAGGCAGCCAATCAGGTTCATCAGCGTGGACTTGCCTGAACCCGACGGCCCCATGATGGCGACAAATTCATTGCGCCGCACCTCCAACGAGACGCCGCGCAGAGCCGGCACGCTGGTCTCGCCGACGCGATAGACCTTGACCAGGTCGCGAATGGAGATGATCACGTTCGTGTTCATGGAATACCCTCCTCTCGCGATCTAGCCTTTACCGCCGCCGCCGCTTACCGGCTGCGACTGCTGCGGGCTGCTAGAGGGCGAACTGGAATTGCCGCTGCTATTCGCGCCCACGACAATCGTGTCGTTCGCGTTCAGGCCGCTCAGCACCTCGTAGGAGCTGCCATCGCTCAGGCCCAGGATTACCGGCACAGCCGTTAACTGGCCATTCCGCTGCTCCAGCACGTAGCTGGCGTTCGGATTATCCTGCCAGAGGCTTACGCCCCGGCTGCGAATCATACTGGCCAGTGCCTGGCGCGCGCTGGCCGTCGCGGATTGTACCTGGTTCAACTGGATCAACCCTTGCGTCACCGCGCCCTGCGCGAAGCTGACCGCGCTGTTCGGGATCAGCAACACATTCTGGCGCGTCAGGGTAGTGATAGTTGCGTTGGCAGTCATACCTGGAATGAGATTCGCACCCTGCAGGCTGCTGGAGTCGATACTCATGCTCACCGGGTAGGTTACGATGTTATTGCTTGTCTGCCCGCTCTGCGTGATAGAAGCGATCTGCCCGCGGAATGCGCGGTTGCCATACGCATCAACGGTGAACTTGACCGGGTTGCCATACGCCACGTGCCCGATATCTGCCTCATTCACGCTCAGCAGCACATTTAGTGCGGACATATCGGTGATTTCGATAAAACCACCGCTTGCCGAGCCGCCCGATCCGCCACCTGGCGTGCTACCTATCGAGCCATTGATCGCGGTGATCACGCCCGAGTGAGGCGCGGTCAGAGTCGCCGCGTCCAGGTTATGCTGCGCCTGGTTGACCTGGGCCTGAGCAATCTGGATCGCGTCCCAGGTGCCGGAGTCTTCAGTCTGCTGCAACTGGGTCTGGGCCACCGTAAGTGCGTCCTGCAGAGCAGTGGTATTCAATTGTGCCAGTTTCTGACCGGCCCGCACCTGCTGGCCCACGTGGACATAAATCGCGGCGAGGGTCCCGCTGGTGGAGAAGTCGGCATCATAGGTATTGGCCTGAACAGAGCCGGTCGCGGCAGCTGTCAGTACCAGGTTGCCCTGGGTCACGGGCATGGTCTGGTAGGTCGTCGTTGCACTGCTGCTATGGAACACATAGAAGACGAAGCCCGCAGCGATGACCAGCACCAGAAAGACAGAGATGGTGATAAGGCTGCGGCGTTTGCCACGCCTTGCCGGCTTTGGCAAAGCGACCTCATCCAGTACATCCCGGTCATCGTGATAAGTGAGCGGCTGAACTACCCGTGTGTCGGATTTTTGTTGCGCATCCTGCATAACATTTTTCTCTCCTTTCATCGTGTCGTGCCATACATAACACAATTGCCTTGCGGCACTCTCACTATAACCTGAAGCTGATGAAGAACTGATGAAGAAGCTATCAGGTTGTTGTGAAGCCCTCAACTTCATAAGAACTTCACAACTTTGGGGTATACTTACCTGTGTGGATTTCTCCTTATACTTCCTTTTTAGTAGATGATGTTAGCCAGGCACCAGTTAATCCAAATTAACAAAATAATCCGGCCATTCTAGGGGCCGGGGAGTTTGAACAGACGAAGAGTTGAATCACGTATGAATCACAGCATCCTCGTGGTGGACGATGACAAAAAAACGGTTGACCTGCTTCGCCTATACCTGGAACGAGAAAAGTACCGGGTGCTGGCGGCCTATGATGGGCAACAGGCCTTGATGCTGGCTCGCCAGAAATACCCCAGCCTGGTGATCCTCGACTGGATGCTGCCAAAGGTCGATGGGCTTGATGTCTGCCATATCCTGCGTGCAGAATCGAATGTGCCCATCATCATGCTGACCGCAAAGGCGACCGAAGAGGATACCTTGCAGGGGCTTAACCTGGGTGCAGACGACTACGTCACCAAGCCATTCAGCCCAAGAGAGCTTGTTGCGCGTGTGCGCGTCATGCTGCGACGAGCCTACGCGCAAGAGGAGCCCCCTGAAGAGCTGCACATCGGGCCGCTGCTCATCGACTTTCGCGCGCACGAAGTATGGCGCGATGGAGAACGTATCGACCTGACCCCCAAAGAGTTTCGCCTGCTGGAAACGCTTGCCAGGGAGCCAGGGCGCGCTTTTAGCCGGTTGGAACTGGTGCAGCGCGTCTTTGGCCTGGATTACGAAGGATTCGAGCGTACCGTAGATGTGCATATGATGAACTTGCGTAAGAAGATTGAACCTTCTCCCAACGAGCCTATCTACCTGCAAACGGTCTTCGGCGTTGGCTATAAGTTCAGGAAGGAAGGGACATGAAATGAAACTGCTGCGTAGCCTGCGCGTCCGCCTGCTGCTTATGTTCATGTTTGTAGTCATCGTGACGCTGGCCACAGTCACTTTCATCCAGCAACAGGCGACTACCACCGCGTTCAGGGATTATACGAACAATGTCAAACAAATCTATCCAGTGCGTAAAGATGTACTCCCGATCATTGATAATATCCTCGCTACCTATCAGAGTGGAAATCTGAAGGGTCTGAAGGCTCAGATGGCAGAGGTGGCGATGGAGAACGAGGTACGGGTTATTTTAGTCGATTCCAATAAACGTATTGTCTTCGACTCCAATGAATTCACACCAAAGACTGATAAAAATGCATCCAATGCTCCGTATGCATCCGGTACAAGCATAACACAACTGACCCCGGCTCTCCTGTCGACTTCCTCTCTGCCAACCATACTGATCTCGACCAATGTCGCGTCGTCGCGCCTGGCTTCTCCTCCGCTCCCATCAGATACGACCTCCAAAACACTGTCGCAAGATTTCCTCAATACCATCGCTCATTCGTTCTGGCTGGTGATTGTGCTGGCATGGCTGCTGGCCTTGCTGTTGACCCTGGCGCTGAGCAATCACATCCTCAAGCCAGTTCGTGAGTTGACGCGTATCGCTAATCGCATGGAAAAGGGTGATCTCAGCCAGCGCATTCGCATGCGCACAAAGGACGAAATGGGCGCGCTGGCTCATGCTTTCAACACCATGGCCGACAGCCTGGCACGCTCGGAACAACTGCGGCGCAACCTGGTCAGCGACGTGGCGCATGAATTGCGCACGCCCCTGACAAACGTTCGCGGCTACCTCGAAGCGCTCAAAGACCGGGTGATCGACCCAACCAGCGAAATAATCACCTCGCTCTACGAAGAATCGCTTCTATTGAGCCGCCTGGTCGTCGATTTACAGGAACTCAGCCTGGCCGAGGCTGGCCAGCTTCACCTGGCGCGCAGGCCGCTGGCCCTGGAAGAAGTTGTCGTCAAGGCCGTATCTTCATTGCAATTACAAGCCGAGCAGAAGCAGCTTGCGCTGCGTGTCGAAATGCCTCCCTGCTTGCCCAGGGTCGAGGCCGATGCGGAGCGTGTCGGGCAGGTGCTGCGCAACCTGGTCAGTAATGCCATCACGCACACACCCCCTGGCGGAGAGATTACGATTCGCGCTCGAGCCATCAACGGAGAAGTGCTGGTCAGCGTGGATGACACCGGAGAGGGCATAGAAGAGCAGCATCTGCCCTACATTTTCGAGCGCTTCTACCGCGCCGACGCTTCTCGTTCCCGCGCAACCGGCGGCATCGGCTTAGGGCTGGCTATCGTGAAGCAGGTCGTGGAGGCTCACGGAGGGCAGGTGGAAGCAGAGAGTGCTCCGGGATGTGGCTCATCCTTTACCTTTACCCTACCTGTAGCCTATGGAAACAGTCACCTTGATCAGATGCAAGGTACTTCCCTGGTATGAAGCGCTTCCATCTATCTACATCATCTAATCGCATAGGGTACCACCCTACACCATTCACTGAGCAGAGTGATGCGAAGTATGGATCAGCAGTGATGGGCCACTTTTGTGCCAGGGCCAGAGTCGGTATCGGCGTACTCAAGTGAAATCGGCCCGACCCGTTTGTTCGCTGTGAGTTGGCCCTGGTAGGGGGCTTGAAATGTTCCCGATGTTGGGGCGACATCGTAGTAATCTCGTCCAATAGCGATGGTGAGGTAGTGCAGGTTGGTCTCACAGCCGTGGGTTGGATCAAATGCCAGCGCGATGACTTCGCCGGGCCGTTCGAGCGCTGGAAGCAACACTTCGACCCAGGCATGTGTACTCCCCTCGCCCAGCAGATGGCCGGAGACATACCGGGCAGGTAGCCTGCAGAGGTGGCAAAGAGCAAGCATGACATGGGCGTAGTCCTGGCAGACCCCGCGTCCCAGCGAAAGCGCCTGGGCGGCTGTCGTATGGATATCTGTTACTCCATGTGAATAGTGGAGCGCGTGGTGAACCCAGTCGTTGATACGCCGGGCCAGGTCTGCCGGCTGTCGTCCCTGATCCCCCGCAGCCAATGTAGTCGCGACCTCTCGGAGGGCATCGTCGGGTTGCGTAAGCGCCGAAGGTTCAAGGTAACGCGGATCGGAGAGCGCGGCGTGAGGAAGGATGTGCGGCCCATGGTCTGCAAATCGCTCGACGACGATCCATGCTTCAAAGTCAATGGATCGTTCGATATAGGGAATGGACAGCTCTATTACCTGGTTCGCGAACTCGTCGACGTGGTTGGATGTCTCGGCGATATGTGCAGAGATATCCAGGCGATGAGCTATACGCTGCTGATCCCCGTAAGTGTCGGGTGGGACAATCAATAAACGCTGCCTGAGATCGTAGACGGGGCCTGGGTAGTCATAACGAAAATGTTGATGGATCAGGTATGCTGTGCGTCGCACACGTTTCCAGTCGATTCCTTTGAAGTCAAGAAGATTGAGGGTAGCAATCCGAGTTTCGATATCCACCGGTTCCTGGTTCATCCTTCTCCTTTCGTCTGGCCTGAGCACGCAGTGCTAGCTGCGCAGCAGCGTTGGCCAGACGGATAAGTGCCGAGCTGCTAATCTCCTCTCATCATAGGAGCCTGGGCGTCCACTG
>Ga0070699_100004182_pt1 | contig 12771 bp, 12 predicted proteins | sample KBSK1503metaG_FD_65473 | JGI IMG/M metagenome (GOLD analysis project Ga0070699, IMG submission 65473) | Corn, switchgrass and miscanthus rhizosphere microbial communities from Kellogg Biological Station, Michigan, USA - KBS K1-50-3 metaG | ecosystem: Host-associated > Plants > Roots >...
CGGTTGAGCCGCACCACGGCGATGTCAAGCGCCGCTCGCGGGCCGGTCGAAGGAAGCTCCTCCAGGTCGAGGGAGTCCTCGGCCGGAAGGCGTACGTCGACGTGTGGCACCACGCCCAGCGGCGAAGTCCATGGGCAGGCGACCGCAGGCCGGGCGACAAACGGTGGCAGCAAGAGAGGCGGCCGCCGGGCCGCCTCTCAGCGCTTCAGTAGCTCTGCACGAAGACGTCCGGCTGGTTCTCAACCAGACCGGCGGAGGTCGTCACGACGTTGCGGTTGTCACCCCAGGTCACGAACTTTGTAGTCCCATTGGACGCGATGTTGTTGTAGTCGCCCATGTAGCAGAACGAGATGATGGGGTCCTGGTTGGGGTTGGTTTGGTCGATGGGGAAGGGCACGCTGCTAAGTGCAGTCTCGGCCCCACCGACCGGTCCACCTGTGGTGGTCGCCAGACTCAGATCCTCCTTGTTCGTCCGGATCAGGTCAACCGGGGCAGCCGGGACGCGCTCGTACCACATGGCATGTAGGCCGGTGGCATCGGCGGTAATCCATGGCTGAAAGCGGTCGTTCATGGTCGTCGTATTGGGCGCAGCGCTGATCTGCTGCGGCGTGCTCCAGTGCCGGTTTCCGTCTCGGGAGAAGCTGAGGAAGATCCTGGTGGCATTCGAGTTGTCGCCACCGACGCCATTCGGCCGGTCGTTCCAGACGGCGTAAAGCACTTCGTGCTGGTCGATGGTCGTGCTGACCAATTCGAAGTTACGGGCGTCGTGGCCCGACTCCGTCTCGATGACCTCACGCAAGTCGCTGGAGTTGTTGCAGGCCACGATCTTGTCACCCGACCCCTTGGTGGGGGCGATCGTGGTGATACCCATCACCATACCAACGCCGACATCGACTGTGGCCATTCGCTCATTGCCTGCCGTGACCGAGAAGTCGGTGCACCCCTCTGGAACGCTCTCGAACCACGAGACGTAGGCAGTGTTCGTGCCGGCAAGCGGAACCGGATTGGAGCCCTGGGCGCAAGCGAGGGCCCCGGAGACCATCGTGGTCCGCCAGTTCAGGCCGTCTGTGGAATCGGTCAGCATGATCGGGCTCTGAGGGTTACGCGAGAAGAAGGTCCAGGTGATGTAGAAGTGGAGCTTTCCGCTCGCATCCGGTGCCACGGCCAGGTACTCCTTGTCCGCGAAGAACCGGAACGCGCTCCCTACGTCAACTGGAACGGAGACGAGCTGGAAAGTGTTCGACCCCGCTGGCATCTTGTAGAAGCTGATCAGCGAGTGGGCCCCCAGGCCGGTGGAGTTAAGGGCGAGGCTGGCGAAGTAGAAGTTGCCAGCTGCATCGTGGGCCACTGTTGGGTCGCCGATCGGCTGGACATCTGGCTTCCAGGGGAGGTCCCCCTCGTCGACGAAGCTTCTGGCGCCGTCGATCGAGACGGAGTAGCCACTGAGGTTCAGAGCCGGAATGCAGCAGACCAGCGAATCGTTGAAGCCGACGACGACTTTGCTACCTGAGACGGCGACGCTTGTCTCACTCTGCGTGTTCTGCGGCGACGCGCCGTCTTCAGCCAGGCAGTTCACCTGCACGTTGCCGCTGGCACTTGGTTCGGCGGCGCACGCGGTTCCCTGCCGCGAAGGCCCCGATGGCGCCGTCAGGCTGCCATTTAGGAGCCTCACCACGAGTTCTCCGGCCGCATCGACCCGAGGATGTCCGGCCCAGTCGGGACTCTGCGTCCCGCTGCCGGCGCTTGTGACGGTACTCACCACGAGCATTGCCAGGGCCGCCGCAGTTGGCAGGATTCCCTTAGCGAGTCTCCTCATCTGTCCCTCCTTCTTTGTTCGGATTCGTGAGTCGGCCATATGACTCTCATCAAAGGCACTCCTTCGGCCTTCGGGGGAGGGCGAGCGCTACCTCGCCCTCCCTGTGACGAAGCGCTAGAAGCTGCCAGTGAAGACGTCGGTGCGGTTCGATGTGAACGACGTGGCACAAGAGAAGTCGTTGCAGTTCACCTGGACGAAGAACGGGTGGAAGGCCGTGCCTGCGCTGGCGAACCCCTCGTAATCGCCCACGAAGAAGCCACTCGCGAATGGTGCCGCCAACATATTGAATGGACCCGAAACGTGCGTGTCCGCCACCCCAGTGTCGATCCCTCCCGCCGCGAGCTGGGCTGGCGTGAACGTCTTGATCCAGTAGTCGGTCGGCAGGGTTGTTGTGTTGTCAGGCGTCAGCTCGCGGAAGTCGTAGTACGTCACGGCGACCTCGCTCGACGTGTTGACAGTGACCACGGGCGTGAAGGCGGGCTGCCCCTTTGGGGTGTTGACCCGGATAGGCGTGCTCCAAGTGGACCCGCCGTCAGTCGACGTCGAGATGGCGACCTGGTCGAACTTGCCACCGCTGAAGCGAGCGTCCTGCCACACAATGTAGAGCTGACCGGTGCTGGGATCGATGGCGGGCTCGGGGATGATGTCGCCGGTGCGGATCGAAGCGCCTGTGTTCGGGTCGCTCACGAAGACCGTCCCTAGATTCGAGATGAGCTGCGGCGCCGTCCATGTCTGGCCGCCATCCGTGGACTTCTGGAAGGCGACGTTGAAGCCGTGCTGCCCCGTCGAGTTGCTGCCCGTCCCGTTGATGGCGTCGAAGAAGTCGTACAGGGCGTGCGGGCGGCTGGCAGAGCCGGGATCGACCGCAATCACGTTGCCGATCGTCTGGTTCTCCTGCGGCGTGGGTGCTGAGACGTCGTTGATGATCGTCGGCGTGCTCCAGTTCTTCCCGCCGTCGGTCGTCTTGGAGAAAAGAGTGGGACCGGTGAACCCAAAGAAGTTGTGCAGCCCCTCGTCCGGAGGCGTGAGCGGCGGGTTATTGTTCGGCGTGATCAGCCGGTCCCAGACCACGTAGGCGGTGCCGGGGATGGTGGGGTCGGCCGTGACCGACTCCTTGTCGCTGAAGAACTTGAAGCTGCTGTCGGCGATGATGGACCTCAGGTTGCCCCAGGTCTTGCCGCCGTCGCTGGACGTCGCCGCCTGCACGGCGTTGAAGTTGTTCGACAGATCGAATGAAATCGCGACGGTGTAGGCCGTGCCGTCAGGGCCGATTGAGACCCACGGGTCGGACGCCCGCGGGTACACGGACGCAGGGTTAGCGCACTGGCTGAAGGGGAGCGTCGTCTGGCCCCAGGTCTTGCCCCCGTTAAAAGAGAAGCCGGCGACCAGGCCGTGAGCTCCACCGTCCGACCACCGGTCCTGCTGCCAGGCCCCGATGAGGTTGCCGGCGCTGGCCGGGTTGGCCGCGAGCGAAGGCTCCTCCTCAGCGTTCGTGTAGTTGATGCTTCCGCTGACCGCGCCCGCCGTGCAACTGACGTAAGGGCTCGGGTTGACCGACACCTCCACCAGTGAGGAGGCGAAAACGTTCGTCGATGCGGCCACCATCAGGCCGCTCATGATCGATAGCGCCGATATCAGTCGCCTCAATATGATCCCTCCTTTGCCTAACTAAATCCCAGGGTCCGCCCGGTTGATGGTGCCGAGCACCTGCTGCTGATAGAAGAGCGGCGTTCCCTGATCGGACGTCACGCCCGAGGCGTAGTGGGTCGATACAGTCAACGTGTAGATGTTGCTGCCTGAGATCGCCATGCCGAAATAGTCGCCGATGAACGAGATGGGGCACGGATCGGCGTGCGTGGGGCACGCACTCTGTCCCTCGCCGCCGAGGGTCCGAAGGTCGGTTGTCGTGCCGTCCGGGTTCACCAGTAGCCCGGGCTGCTGCGGGTCCCAGGTGAATTGGCTCGCCCTAATGTTCGCACCGGACGGGACGGCACCCGCGCCAGAGTCCTTCAAGGCCTGCACACTGAGGTTGATGCAAAAGTTGGTCCGGCCCTGGTCTTGCGGGATGATGCTGGGATCTTTCGGGCAGGCCGCTCGCCGGTCATAGAACGCGACGGCCACGGCGCCACCCGGTCCCGCAGCCACCTGGGGCTGGAACTGGTCAGTCGGGATCCCGGCAGCGTCCACATTGTCATTGACCTTGGAGGGCTTCGACCAGGTCAGGCCAAAGTCCGCGGACTGCGTGAAGAAGACGTCGTACTGCGTGCCGTCCCATTTCTGATAGGCCATGTAGAGGTGACCAGGAAAGTCGGGTGACGCCGCGAAGCCCATGGGCACGCCATCGCGGAATGTGGTGTTCGGCAGGCGAGTGTTGAGCTCGCCGTTGGCGATCAGGGTGGTGCTGGCCGCGAGCACTGGCGTGCTGAAGGTCAAGGCGTCATCAGTCGAGCGGGTGACGAAGAAGTCGGTCGTGTTCTGGTTAACGTTCCCGAAGTTGTTCCAAGCGATGTAGACCGAGCTGTCGGGGCCGACTGCCACAATGGGAAAGCCGTTCTTCTGTTGGTCGACGCTGGCGCTGCCGACGGTCTGCGCGGGTGAGAAGCTAAGACCGCGGTCACGAGAGGTCGCCTCCCGGACCTCGGTCGCATTGCCCGCACTGTTCCCCAGGTCCCAGACCGAATAGACATGGTCCTGGAACTTGCTCCCCGCGAAGTGGTTGACCGCGATCCACTGCTTGTCCTCGAAGTGGAAGCTGAACGAGCTCGAGTTGGGCACCATCTCCAGGGCCTGGCCTCCATTGCCAGTCACCCAATGAGCGCCGAGATCATCGCTGAAGGAGGCGGTGATCTCGCCGTTCGGATGGAGGTTCGTCCAGAACGCGTTGAAGGGCAGCATCGTCTGGTAGACCCTTCCTTTGGTGTCGAAGTCGACGTTCGGATCGGTCATGTCGGTCCAGCTGGGCGGCATCTGCTGGGTTCCGGTCGTGGCGCACTCGTAGCCCTGGACAATGTTGTTGGTCGTGGCGCTGGGGTTGGCGCCCGGGATGTTGTAGCTGCCTAGGTGGAAGCCGTAGAAGGTCGAGAACTTCTCGAAGAAGAACTTGGAGCTCCCCACCAGCGTTTCCGTCCCCGGCTTGACCGCGATCTCGGATTCCGAATGGTTCGCGTTATAGCTCCCGAGCCGGCATGCACCCTCGGTGGGGAAGTTCTGCGGATAACCGCCACCGGTGGTAGGCGAGCTGACAACAGTGTTGCCTACGCTCACCGACGACGACCACAGGCCGAGGCCGTTGCTAGCGACCCCTGCTGCCGTAGCTGGCGGGGAAACGAGTAGGGCCAGGAGTCCCGCAAGAACGAGCCTGGACGGGTGTCGAACCGCTGCTTGAAGAGTTCCCCTCATCCGCTCCTCCTAGGGCAAACACCCACTGCCGCAGACGATCACCCTCCGCGGCTCCCTCTGTCGTGTACCCAATGGGGTACACGATCAGTCTGGGCTCGGCGATGGGCGACCGTCAAGCGCGCTCCGAAGCTCGTGGATCTCGGATGATCTGCTGCCATGCCCCCGAGCCTGCTCTTGGCGCGCACGCTGCCGTCTCCATCCTGAGCCCGAGGATCCAATCCTGCGCCTCGCCGCGAGAACCGCCGCTGGGGCTTAGATACCGAAGCCGGGAGGGCCGAAGGGCCGGAGGGTCTCAGAATGCGAACCCGAGCGAGGTCCTCGAGCTTAGTAGCGGAACAACGCTGCCTGCTGCCGCTGGTCTTCCAAACCCTTCTACCTCCTCAGGCCACCCTCCGGTGCCGCCAACGTCGACGGCGGTGAAGGGTGAAGGTTTCAGCCGCCGATCGGAAGAGGGCAACTGGTGTTGCTGAGCAAGCGTCCTCCTGAGGCCCCAGCCACCAAGTTCCAGAGCAGGGTCGGGCCAAAGCGACGCACCCCGGCTGCGGCTGCCACTCCAATCGCCTCCAGTGCGTCACGTGCAGCCGAGCCCTACGGTTCGATGGCCTCCAGCTCGGCATCCCAGCGATGGGCCAGGGCGGCGAAGTCGGAGCGGACCTCCTCGGCCCTCGCCTCGAAGCGCCGCAACCAGCGCCGCACTGTGTCCGCCGGCACCCCCGCGGCAGCTGCCACCCGGGCCCGACTGGCACCCTCCACAGGACGGGCAACCAGCGCCTCGCCAATGTCGCGGCCAGGTCGGCACGACGCAGCAACATCAGCACCGCCAGCAGCACGTGGGTGACCAGGCAGAGGCGGCAGCGGGAGCAGGTTCTCGAGGAGGAGGCGCTGGTGACTACGGAGGGCGCTGGCGAGGGTGGCCAGGAGGAGCCGAAGGAGTTCGATCATCCGGGGCAGGGTCGCCGATCGTGACTATCCCGCGAGGGCCGGCACGACTTCTCCCCCCTTAGCCCGGTCTGAGAGGGCCGCCGCTGAGTTCGGATGGACTTTCGGCAGCTCATCGGGTGGGCATAGACCTGCCCGTCCACGGCATAGGTGACCCACTCGCCGAACCGGGAGCCTGGACGGCGGCCTGGTCGAGCACGGTCTCATGCGGGTTCCAGCCGGTCCGGGCGGTGTCGTTCTTCCGGGCCAGGACGGCGGTCTTGGGCGGCGCCCGCGGATTGTCGACCGCCGGCAGGACCGACGTCGTGACTGGCAGCCCGAACCCGAACGTGTGGGGAAAGACCGTCACCGATGCAGTAACAGCCTGCACGGATAAGCTCACGGATGGCCAGCACGGCATCGGCCATTGCGTCAGTGCCGCTGCCAAGCAGAAGCGGGTGGAGGAGCGCGCCGCCCACTCGGCGAGCGCGGCGCGCGAGAACAGGCCGACCGGAGCCTCGACCTCACATCCGACCGGAGCCTCGACCTCACATCCGACTGGCGCTTCAACCTCGCATCCGACCGGTGTTCCGGCAGGACCGCCCACGAACATCCCGCCGGCCTCGGGCGGCGGCCACCCCGCCGGCCCTCCGGTGACCCCGCCTTCTCCACGATAGCTCAGAGCATGCCGCACCGACGCCGCCCGGTCGCCTCCAATTCGGGACGTCCCTGCGGGTTGGGTGGGAGGGCGCGCGCGGCCGCCTTCCCACCTCGGCCGTCCTCAGTGCTGGCTGGCAGCGGTTGACATCGTGAACTCGGATGTCGTGCTCAGGACCGCATCACCCGCCTCGCTGAGCACGGCCCCGGGGACCGGAAGCGCTTGCTTGTTCGTGAACATCAGCTTGTGGAACAGGCCGCTTCTGGGCTCGCTGCCCACTCCTAGCGCGCCGTGGGCCGTCCCGACCGCGTTGAACGAGGTCGTAATCTAGAGGGGCACTCCACCAGCGCAACGGGCGCTGACCTGCTCGACCGCGACCCGGCGTCAAATCGCGATCCGCGCAGCTCGAGGACCAACCTCGCTCGGGTTCGCATTCTGAGACCCTCCGGGCCTTCGGCCTTCCGGGCTTCGGTATCTAAGCCCCAGCGGCGGTTCTCACGGCGAGGCGAAGGATTGGATCCTCGAGCTCAGGATGGAGATGGCAGCGTGCGCGCCAAGAGCAGGCTCGGGGGCATGCAGCAGATCTCGGATGACCTGCTGCTTGACGCGCCGATATGGCGATCAGCTGACGGGGGTGACTCCGAGCGCGACCAGGGCTGCCACGGCGGCGTCGCCCGTCGCGTAAACCACGGAGCGGGCGCCGGTATCGCCGAGCACGCCACTGGGCGGCGCAGCGACGTCGCCCTCGTAGAAGCGGTCATTGGGTGGGTTGGCGCCGGCGATGTCGCGGATCAGCACCCGATGCTCGCACTCGATTCCCATGATCTGCGCCGCCGCCTCAGCCACGAAGGTGCCGAGCGCGTCGAAGTCCCCAGCTGCGGCCTTTACTGCGCCCAGGTAGGCGCCGATGAAGACATCCTCGAGCTGCTCGCCGAATGCCAGCATGTTGGAGGCGTTGTCGAAGGTGCCGGCCGGAAAGCTGAACTCCGAAAACGGGAAGCTGAGGTGAAGGCTCTGGAGGGTGCCCAGATGGGACGTCTCTTGTTTAAGCGCCGCGTTGAAGTAGACGCGGTGCGCAGAGTTAAGGAGACTACCCTTGGCCTGATCGGCGGCGACGCCGAACGCAGTGCGTATTCCGAGAGCGTTGGAGTAGAAGGCGATCCCGATGCGCTCGGCACCGACTGCAGCGTTACCTAAGTTGAGGACGTCGGCGTCCGTGGAAGCGAACGCGGTCTGGATCCTGCTCATGAGTGCCCCGCCCACGGCAGCCCCCCCGCCAGCCGCCATCAAGCGCGACATGAACGTTCGTCGCGTGCTTACTGACTTGAAGAAGGCCGCCCGGCCCAGGATGCTCTCGGCGCGCTGGGCGGCGTCAGACGAAAGACGATTGGCCATGTCTTGGCCCTCCCACTAGCCGGGCTGAAGAGCCCGGCGCATACCTCTATACGTAGGATGTGGCGGTTTGGGTCATAGACCGCGATGGCGGGGCGAGGCCGGAGTCGTCCGAGCGAGAACGGCGCACCACTGAGAGTACTGGGCCAGCTCGCCCACATTGCCCGGTGACGACGAGCCCATCCCCGTCGACGACGGCTCGCGTCGACAGCGAGGCCGGGCTAGCGTCTTCAGGCGCCTTTTCCCCAACGCTCACCACCCGCTTCGCCGAGCTGCTGGTCGCAACTGCAACCTCCGAGATGGAACTGCATAGGGCGCTTACGGAGGACAGCGGGATCAGCCGCCAGGACCTGTCCACAAGACATCGTCGAAGCTCGGCCCGCGCTGCAGACCTCAGACCTGTGGCTGCCTAACAGACCCCCGCAACGGATCTATGAAGCTGCTTCACTCAAGGGACCTCGGCGACGTGTGCATCAAGCGCGATCCGTTGCGTGTGATTGACGGTCCCGTTCGGACACGCCGGCCTCGTCGAAGGTCGCCATCTCGTTGAGGATCCCGACGGCGGCGTCCAGCAGCGGCAGCGCCAGCACGGCACCGGTCCCTTCGCCGAGGCGCAGGTCGAGGTCGAGAAGCGGCTTCAGGCCCAGACTCGCGAGAGCAGCGGCATGACCGAGCTCCTGTGAGCGGTGGGCGGCGATCATGTAGTCCTTGGCGCCGGGTGCGATGGCCGCCGCGCACATGGCGGCGGCTCCTGAGATGAACCCGTCCACGATCACCGGCCGCCGCTGGCAGGCCGCCTCGAAGATCACGCCCACCAGCCCGGCCACCTCGAGTCCGCCGATCGCTGCCAGCGCGTCGAGCGGGTCATCGAGCGAAGCGCGATGCAGATCCAGCGCCCGCTCCACCACGACCAGCTTCCGCGCCAGCCCGTCGTTGTCGACCCCGGTGCCACGCCCGACCACCTGACGCGGGGGCAGCCCGGTGAACGCGCAGATCAACGCGGCGGAGCACGTGGTGTTGCCGATGCCCATGTCACCGGTCAGCGCCACATCCAATCCCTTCGCCAGCTCTTCGCGGAACAGGCGACGCCCTGTTTCAACCGCTGCGATCGCCTCATTGCGGGTCATTGCCGGCTCCCGGGCGATGTTCCCGGTACCGCGGCGGACCTTGACAGCTCGGAGGTCAGGGTGAGGAGGCAGGTCCGCGGCGACACCGAAATCGGCCACCACCACGCGCGCTCCCATCTGCCTCGCCAGCACGTTGATGGCGGCGCCGCCCGCCAGGAAGTTCAGAACCATCTGCGATGTGACTTCGCTCGGGTACGCACTCACACCCTCGGCGGTGACACTATGATCGCCCGCGAACGTGAAGACCACGCGCTGCGCCAACGGTGGGTCGAGGCGCCCGGCCATACCGGCCAACCGCACTGACAATTCCTCCAGGCGACCGAGGCTTCCGGCCGGCTTGGTCAGCCGGTCCTGGCGAGCGGCGGCCTCGCGCATGACATCGGCGTCCGGCGGGACGATGACGATCGGCGACCAGCCGGCGGCCAGCATGTCTTCCATCTTGTTTCCCCACTCCTCCACATGAACGAGATCTTTGAGCGCACGCCGGGTTTCCCAGCCCACCGCCTCGAGGAGCGGCCGGGCGGGAAAGGCGTCTGGCCAGCCGAGGCAAAGGATCGCCAGAGGGCGCACGTGCGGAGGGATCGCCAACGCGCGCTGGACCTCGCCCGGGTGGAAGAAGCTCACCCACCCCAGACCGAGGCCCTCGGTGCGCGCCGCGAGCCAGAGGTTCTGAATCGCGCATGAGGCGCTGTGAGCGTCGGTTTCGAGGTCGCTGTAGCGCCCGAGGACGTGGTCTCCGCCGCGGGTTGGGTCGACGGTGACCACTATCACCACGGAGCAGTCCCCGATCCCCTCCACCTTGAGCCGCATGAATTGCGAGGCTCGCTCGCCTTCGGCACCCATTGCGGCGGCCGCCGCCTGTCGTTGCCGCTCAGCGCTCTCTTGCAGCAGTCGCCGCCGACCGGCGTCGCGAACCACAACGAAATCCCAGGGCTGCATGAAGCCGACAGAGCCCGCGTGATGGGCGGCCCACAGCACTCTTCGAAGGACTTCGTCGGGAACCGGATCGGGCCGGAAGTGGCGGATGTCGCGGCGCTCCGCGATCGCCTTGTAGACGGCGAGCCGCTCGGCCTCGCTAAAACCCCCCTCCGTGATCGCGACGTCAGGATGCTGTTGCTCGAGCCTCATCCAAGCCACTCCCAACTTCTGGTTCCACCAAAGCGCGGCGGATCGTCGCTTCGAACTCGCCAGCGCGGTCGGGATGTGCGCACGTCACGCGGGTGCCCTCACCGTGGACGGTTTCGAAGCCGAACGCGGCGCCAAACCTGCGCTCCAGCACATCGCGGACCCGGTTACGCGAAACGTCGCAGACCATCACCTCGGTCGAGCTCTTGAATGTGCACATCTTGAATTGCCTCCTGATTTCAGCCGCCGACCAGGCTCGGAAACACTCCCGACCGGCCGAGAATGAAGACGGTCCCGACAGTGACGCTCGCCACCCCGGTGAGCACGCCCAACGCGACCTGGATTGAAGGCCGCCTCGTGGATGCAAGCCGGCCACCAAGCCATAGCGCCGCCACACAAAGATCAGAGGCGATCAGGCCGCCCACGAAGGCGAGCAGGACCCGGCTTGCGAGGCCCTGCGACCCGGCCGCCGCCGCGCTGGCGAAGAGAACGACCTGGGTCGGTGTCTCCGCTCCGGTGCTGTGCAGCACCCCGACGCTGAAAGCAGTCCGGTGAGATAACGGCCTGGTGGCGTCCCAGTCGACCCCCGACCGCCGCCTCAGCCAGGCCCGCCTGACCAGGTCGATCAGCAGCCGCCACCGGGTCACGTACCGGTAGCTTCCGCGCTGGCGCCACACCTGGCTCAACACGAGCAAGCCGAACGCGATGAGGGTCAGGCCGACGACGACCTCGAAGATGCGGTCCAAGCCGCCTGGCAATCGCACGCCCAGCATCCCGACCATCGCGCCCAGAAGCACGATCACCGTGGGCCAACGCAGTACCAGAAAGCCAGCGCCAAAGACCGTCTGCCGCGCTGGCCCTGTGAGCCGACTAGGTCCGCGAGCGCAGTCACGTGGTCCCAGTCGAGCCCGTGGCGGGCGCCAAGAAACAGACCGGTGGCTGCCACCGCAGCGATGGGCCAAAGCGTCATCGAGCCACCTCCCTGAATGTGTGCAGGGGGATCGAGATCCCCGCGACTACGAGATGAATCTCATCCGCGACCCGTGCCAGCTCCTGGTTCAGGCGGCCGAGCGCATCAGCGAAGCCGCGTCCATATGGGCTGAGCGCGACCGGCGCAAGACCCACCTCCGCGGAAACGCACACGGTGTGTCCTGACCGATTGATGAGGGGTGCGAGGTCGGCGATGCATTCGTCGGCAAGAGAGCGCGCTCGGAGGGGGCTCCAATCGACGTCGGCGCCGCCGGCCTCCTCCATCTTGTTGCCGAGCCATCCGCTGATCGAGTCGACCAGAACGGCATCGCCGTCGTCCACCGAAAAAACGGCATCGGCCAGGCGCAGTGGTTGCTCGATGACGGTCCATTCCGCCGGACGCTCGAGGCGATGGGCTTCAATCCGATCCCGCATTTCGGAATCTGCGGCAACGCCGGTAGCGAGAAAGGTGACGTGAGCACCGCAGGCGCGAGCTCTTGCGATCGCGAAATCGCTCTTGCCGCTGGCGGTCCCGCCCAGAATCAAGATCAACAAGCGCTCACCTCTACCTTCAGGGCGGCGCCGATGGCGAGTGGCGCCATCCAAGCCTCTTCCATCGACCTTCGCGTCAGTTGGTGGAGCAACACGGCCAACGGTCCGCGGTGCGCGACCACCACTGCAACGCGGTACCCGTCCAGCCGGCAACGGAAGTGCGCCACTCGAGCCTCGAGCGCCTCGAAACGCTCGCCGAAGCCGCTGGGCACGCAGCGTAGGTCGCGCTCCCACGCCTCCGCCTCGTCGGGCTTCTCGGTCCAGAGGTCCCCGAGCGCTCGCCCCTCCCAGGTACCGAAGTCGATCTCGCGCAGTTCCGGGCACACGTTCACCGCCAGTCGAAGACTGGCGGCTATCCGCTCGGCGGTCTCCTGCGCGCGCTGCAGGTCGCTCGAGAAGACACGCTGCACCCCTTCAGCCGCAAGACGCTTCGCCGGCCGCGCGACCTGGCGCTGCCCACGCGTGCTGAGCGGCGGATCCCCACGGCCAATCGCCACCCCAGGCGGCACGTCAGCCTCGCCATGTCGCACCAGCCAGATCGCCGTCACGGCTCGAGACCCACGATTCGATCCAGAGCAGCGATGTCCAGGTGGCGCTCGAGGGTGTCTGCAAGCATGTCGTAGGGATCGGCCGGCACCTGCAATGGCGGGGGGAGGCTCACTCCCTTTCGGTCGGCCAGCGACTCGAGCACCGCACGCCTGACTCGGCGGTCCTCCAGGAGTCCGTGCACGCTGGTACCTGCAGTCCAGCCATCCGAAGAGGCGCAGCCGTCATAGCGACCATCAACCTCGAGCACCGGCCGCTCCTCGCCCTGC
>Ga0070699_100004183_pt1 | contig 12770 bp, 10 predicted proteins | sample KBSK1503metaG_FD_65473 | JGI IMG/M metagenome (GOLD analysis project Ga0070699, IMG submission 65473) | Corn, switchgrass and miscanthus rhizosphere microbial communities from Kellogg Biological Station, Michigan, USA - KBS K1-50-3 metaG | ecosystem: Host-associated > Plants > Roots >...
GGGACGGTCTACTGCGCCACCAAGGCGGCTGTGCGCGCGTTGACTGAAGGGCTGCGGATGGAACTGCACTCCCAAAATATCCGCTGCACGATGATCTCACCTGGCGCGGTTGCCACAGAACTGCCGGAGAGCAGCTCGGACGAAGCGACCAGAAAGAATTTGCGCGAGTTCTTGAAAATGGCCATCCCGGCCAGCGCGATCGCGAGAGCGATCGCTTACGCAATCGAGCAGCCGGTCGAGGTGGAAGTCGATGAGATGGTCATCCGCCCAACCGTACAGGATTTCTAACGCGGAGGTAAACGCGAAGCATTGGCTGGTTCGAGGTGGTCAAGGGGCAAGATTCTATGGGCAAAAGACTCGCAGTACTGGCAATTCGCCTGTTTGTGTCTATTAACCTTCTGTATGCCGCCATCTTTCTCAAGTTTGCAGGGGTGCCCGGTTCGGTGAGCCTGTTCACGCGGATGTCGCAAGTGGTCCACGGGTTGGTAACTCAGCCTGTATTCCGGCTAGGGTCAGGGGTGTTCGAGACTGTGGTGGCGGTTCTGCTCCTGATCCCGAAGACAGCCAGATTGGGAGCGGGATTGACTGTTGTGTGGATGACTGCCGTAATTCTCAGTCACATTTTCGTGTTGGGATATGGCTGGTTCTTTGTCGATGCTTTCATGGTGATGGTGCTGGCTGTCATTTATCTCTTGCTGACACGCAGGTACTCCCATTGAGTTTATGGATATGCCGAAGGAGTCAATCCCAGGAGAAGAAATCATGGGGACCGACAACACAATTAACTCATTCACAGGAAAGGAAGATCATTATGGGCACAGCAGAAACAGGACTCGAAAAAGCTATAGAGGTTGAAGTCGATCCGCGTCTTTCGCGCGGTGTCAAGGCATTCTTGAGTGTACTCAATTCGTCGGGCGGTCCGCCGCTTGAAACATTACCTCCGCTCGCAGCGCGCGAGGTGCTGGTCAACGCGCAGGCTTCAGTTTCAGTTGATCTTTCAGGCATCGAAGAGTTGGAGAAAACCATCACGGCTGATGGCTACACGATCAAACTAAACGTCGTGCGGCCGGAGGGCGTCACAGGCCGACTCCCGGTCTTCATCTTCATACACGGAGGCGGCTGGGTGCTGGGCGATTACCCGACGCACAAGCGTATGATGCGTGACCTCGTGGTTCTTACCGGCTTTGCCGGTGTCTTTGTCAATTACACGCGCACGCCTGATGCCAGTTATCCACAAGCCATCAATGAAATCTACGCCGCGACGAAGTGGGTAGCTGAACATGGTGACGAAATCGTTGTGGACGGAAAAAATCTCGCCGTCGTCGGCAACAGTGTCGGCGGCAACATGACTGCCGTAACCGCGCTGAAGGCCAAGGAGGAGGGTGGCCCGGAAATCAAACTTCACATCATGATGTGGCCGGTCACGGACGCGAATTTCGAGAGACAGTCATTCACGCAGTTTGGCGAGAAACGTTTTCTCACGACGCCCCTGATGAAGTGGATGTGGGACCTCTACACTACTGACCCGAAACAGCGCAAAGAGATCTACGCATCGCCCCTGCAGGCAACAGTTGCGCAGCTTAAGGGATTGCCGCCGGCGCTGATTCAGGTCGCAGAGAGCGACATTTTGCGCGACGAAGGCGAGGCGTACGGGCGCAAGCTGGACGAAGCCGGCGTCAAGGTTACTACGGTGCGTTACGACGGAATGATCCACGACTTCGGCTTGCTCAACGGCTTAGCCGAAGAGCCGGCAGTTCGTTCTCTGTTTGAGCATGCAGCTGCGGAGCTGAAGAAATATCTGCAACCAGCTGGTGATGGGCGCGCCGCGAGTGCATAGAGTGCCGACCAGAAGGAAGACGCTAAAGCTCTGCGAAGGTCAGTAACAAGACTTGGTTGTTAGATAGAAGCCCGAAGTGGCTCAAATACGTTGAATGGCCGAAGTGAATCTGCCGAGTGCTGAGGCGCTCGGCATGTGCGGCTAGTTTGATTCTGAATAACTAAGAGGGAGAGACGTTATGGCAAAGAAGCAAATTGATTCAAGAACCGAGCGGCGAGTGAGCGCTCAACCGCGCCTCCACCAGCGCGCCCGCGAACTCCAGGCCTACGGTACCGTAAACCATGCGCTGCCACTCGACCTGGAAGAGCCAGTGCGAGTGCAGGTAACCAATCAATTGAACCAACTGCTCGCGGATACGATGACGCTTCGGGATCTGTACAAGAAGTGTCATTGGCAGGTGGCCGGTCCGACCTTCTACCAATTGCACCTGCTATTCGACAAGCATTACGGTGAGCAGAATGAGCTCGTTGATTCAATCGCCGAGCGGATTCAATTATTGGGTGGTGTCAGTCTGGCCATGGCGGCTGATGTGGCTGAGACCACGCAAATAGAGCGCCCGCCTCGTGGTCGGGAGGAAGTCTCAGTTCAACTATCGCGGTTGATCGACGCTCATCAGATCATCATTCAGCAGACTCGGCCATTGGCCCGCCGGGCGGCTTGAACTTGGTGATGACGGCACGAACGATCTGGTGATCAGCGAAGTGCTACGCACCAATGAACTGCAGGTCTGGTTCCTGAGCGAACACCTGGTTGACGTGCCCCTGGTGGAAGCAAGAGAGCGGTCGGCAGCCGCCGCCGGCGCATCGTAGGCGACGCATCTTGCAATTTTCGAGTACTTAGCGCTTTGGGGCTCTTGTATTCCTTCGAAGCCACTGAGTTTCCGACGATGGTCCAACTCGCATCGCTCTTCAGCAGTTGGAACGGACTGCCAGTACCTGAGCACGAAGGTCTTATGACATAAGTGATTTAGGATGGTCTAGGATGCTTTGGGCCATTTTAGCGTCTTCAATGTTCGCGGATTGTTCGCGACCGCCGAGTATCTGATTAGTGCTCGGCCCGGACGCGGTAATCAGCAGTTGATTTTGGACGACGAAGCCCTGCTAACCCAAGTCAGCCAAGATTTACTGACGTCCTCCACGTCTATCAATCGCCGCCTGCTTCGTCGGAACGAAGGTGCATGACGACGGCGCAATGACGGCTGTTGGCGTGATCTTCAACGCAGTCATGTTGTTCTTTGTGAGCAAGCTGTTGAATGCGACGAGATCCGTGTCGAGCATCGTTTTCCACGCATTCGCAGTTGCGGTGTATTCCTTGCAACCGGATTCCAAGGTGTCGATCTGCGCTTTAGTCGGCGCCATGTCGATCCCATTCTGCGTTAGCGGGCCGAGGATCGTGTTGTAGATACCGTTGATTGCGTAGAAGGGCAACACGCTCCCGGGCGCGCGTGCGGGTCCGCCAAACCCACCACCACCGCCGCGTCCGCCGCGAGGCACGACTCCGCCAATCGTCCCTAGTTTCGTATCAAGAGCGGTCGCGGCAGTTGCTACATCAGCAGACAGCGAGCCGCGCGGGATCGACGCCAACTGCGCGCGAACCGCCGTTACTTCATTGTTAGCGACATAACTCTCCTTCATGCCTTGGATGGCGGCTATTGCTAAACGATTCTGTGCCCGCAGCGCTGACATCACCTCCGAACTCTCGCCGACACGCGGATCGTTGTGGACGACGAGGGTCTGATTGTACGTGGCACCATCCACCAACAGCTTAACGGTGTACGTGCCCGGCAACGCGAGCGGGCCATGCGGTGCTGGCGTGACCTGGCCCGGCGCGGAGTTCATCTGGTTATTGATGTCAGGGTTGAAGCCGGGCGGATCGTCGTAGCGAAGGTCCCAGTTGATGCGATTTGTGCCGACGTTAGTAGAGAGGGCGCGCTCAGACGAGGGCATCAGCCAGTAATCGGGATACGGCGGTCGATCATACATGGGTGGCTGGGTGCTGGTGATCGTACGGACGAGGTTATTCGCCGAATCGAAGATCTGCAGCTTGATCTCATCGGCCGGTTTCTTGCTCAGATGATAGTAGAGAAGCGCACCGTAAGGAGGATTAGGGGCGTGCGGCATCTCGAGGTTCATCGGCTGGTCCCAGTTGGCGTTCGCTCGAGAGCGAATAGCATCCCCAGGCTTGAACAGATATGCCGGCGTCGATGCAATCTGCTGTGCCTTCGCCGCGATCTCGCGCAGCGGACTCATATCGTCGAGCACCCAGAATCCGCGGCCGTATGTACCGATGACCAGATCATTCATGTGATCGTTAGTGTGGAATACCATGTCACGGATCAAGGTGCTGGGCAGATTAAGCCGTAGCGACTGCCAGTGATCGCCATCGTCGAACGACACGTAAACTGTCGTCTCGGTGCCGGCAAAGAGCAAGCCCTTCTGTTTGGGATCCTCTCGAATGACGTTCACCTGACTCCCCGTTCGTTCATCAGTCGGAAGGCCGTTGACGATTCGCGTCCAGGTCTTGCCGGCGTCGTGCGTGCGATAGATGTGGTGCTGGCCCGCCGGTGTTGGACCTCCGCGGCTAAAACCGATAAAAGCGAGCACGTAGGCCGTATTTACATCGTTGTGTCCGGCCTCGACGGTGACGAAGTTGGCGCCTGCCGGCAGATCGGTAAAGTTCGTCACGTTGTTCCACGTTTTGCCGCCGTCTATCGTGTTGTAGATCTGTCCCGAGGTGCTGCCTGACCAGACGACTCCCCGCTTAACAGTCGAGATCGAGAAATCGGAGATCGAATGGCGGACCGCAAACGGAGACGGAGTTGCCCCCGGGGCCGGCGTCGGAGTGGGGCTAGGCGCGGCGCCGCACGGTACCATCGACTGACCTTTCGGTGTGGTCAGATCGGGACTGAACGCTTGCCACGTCTGTGCACCGTCGCGAGTTACGAGTATGCAGTTGTAACCAACGTACAGCGCCTTTGGCTCGAACGCTGTGTCAAATCGTTTCCAGAAGTCACGAACCTCAGCATACAGGTTTCTGTTCGTGCCGAAATTGGGCGCGACGTTGCCCCACTGCCCAGTTGCAAGATCGATCTTGATCATCCCATTGCCCTGACCTGTGCCATAGCCGACACCGTAAACCGTCGTGGGCTCGAGCGGATCGGGCACGACAGTGCCGAATTCGGATGACGGCAGGGGATACCAATCTACCTGGGTGATTTGACCCTGATCGCTGCGGCTGCGCGTCATGATTGCGCCGGTGTCTTGCTGCGAACCCATGACCCAGTACGGATAACGAGCGTCGGTGTCGATTTGGTAGATCTGAGCGATTGAGATCTGGTAATAGCCGCTCCAAGTTTGACCGCCGTCGAGCGTGATAGCCGGGCCCTGATCAAAGCCGAAGAACATACGTTTGTTGTCGGTCGGGTCTATCCAAGCAACGTGCGGGTCCTCGCCACCTGGAGCTCCCTTGAACGCGCTAAATGTTTTTCCACCATCGATCGATCGATAGATAGTGGTGGCGATCGTGTAAACGATGTCGGGGTTTTGTGTGTCGACCCAAACACCCGAGCTGAACGAGCCTTGGCCATTCGTAATGCGCGTGTCACCCGAGGCCATGTGCTGCCACGTTGTGCCCTGATCGTCGGAGTGATAGAGACCGGAGCCACCCTGAAGCGGGCCGCCGATGACGTAGATGCGTTTGCCATCGGTATGCATCGCGATCGCAACGCTAATGCGGCCGTTGTACTGCGGGAGCGTGTCGACCTTCTTCCACGTCTTGCCGGAGTCGGTCGATTTGTAGAGCGCGGTGCCGTTCGGTCCTTGGGGGGCACCTCCTCCGCCGAAACCAAACCCGCCAGTGTTGCCTTGTGACGTCGCGAAGATCACGTTCGGCATGTCGAACGCGTACTCGACGTCGCGTGTGCCGTTCGCGTTCTCCGGCCGCAGTGTGTTCTCCCATGTCTTGCCGCCGTCGGTGGTCAGGTAGATACCACGACCGTTATGGCGCGCGTCACCCTGCGTCGACACCACTACGCGATTAGGATCTTTCGGATCGACGACCATTTTATTGATCTTGGTAGTGTCCTCGAGGCCGATGTGCGTCCACGTCTTACCGGCATCGGTAGATTTGTACATCCCGTCGCCGAGAGATCCCTGCACTGAATCGCCCGTGCCGGCATACACAATGTTGGGGTCGGACGGCGCGACCTGTATCGCGCCGATGCTGTCGACGTTTGTGAACTGATCGAAGATCGGAAACCACGACACGCCTGCGCTCGTGGTCTTCCAAATGCCGCCAGCGGGTGCACCCAAATAAAACACGCCGGGTTGACCAATCGCACCGGTGACAGCCGAGACACGCCCGCCGTGAAACGGGCCGATGTTGCGCCAGCGGAGACCAGCAAAGAGGTCCGAGTTGATCTGCGAAACCTGCTGCGCACTTGCGCCAAATGTCAGGCAAATCACAACGATGAACACGGACCACAAGTAAGCAGGACGATGATTTAGGTGAAGGATCATGGCAGGCTCACACTAGACGCGTTTCCTCACGAGGGCAAGCGGACGACGGAGTCGGCCAGAAAGCGCAGCAGAATTCCGGTATACGCGTATTGTACGCGAGCGTCCAGGACTTATGGGATCTCGTACCCACCCTGGACCAATCATCTTACGAAACACGCTCCCGCCGCTCGCGTCCAACGATTTTTTCACTCGCGAATGCTACTGGCGACGATCTTCATCGACGATCGAATTTGTGCCAGTGAGAATGCCGTAAACCCGAATACTAAACCAGGTTGGCAGGGGCTCAGTGAATAAGCCGACAGAGGTGGAACGTCGATACCCGCTGCGGCGAGCGTTCTTGAGATTCGTACGTCATCAGTTCCTGGCTTTAACCATCCAGCCGCGTCCATTCCAGACTCAATAGCCGGAAACGAAAGCCATTCGGTCGTGTGCTTGTTTGCTTCATCGAGAAACACTTCCAGTCGTTCGCGGTATAATTCTCGCATGCGGCGCACGTGCGTGGAAAAGAACCCTTCTTCAATAAATACGGCCGCGGTAGCTTGATCGACAGCTGACGATCCACCATCCTGGATTTCTCTGGCTTTCCGAAAAACTTCCACGAGGCTTCCAGGTAAAACCAGATATCCTAATCGCAATGAGGGGAACAACACCTTGCTGAATGAACCGGTGTAAATCACAGAATCATCATCGGTGAGTCCCTGGAGAGAAGGAAGTGGGCGGTCAATGTAACGAAACTCTGAATCGTAATCGTCCTCAATGATCCAAACGTTGTTTTGGCGAGCAAACTCCAACAAAGCCAACCGTCGGTTAAGGCTCATTGTCGTCCCCAACGGAAATTGACGTGATGGCGTGCTGTAGATGAGACGTGGCTTCGTGTATCCCTCAGGAATAGTTAATCCCTCGCTGTCAACAGGAATCGGCACGAGACTGGCCCCCGCAGCCAGTAACGCTGCTCGGGCGCCGAGATAACCTGGATCCTCAATCCAAACAGGGTCCCCGCGATCGATCAACAAAGAACCCGTTAACGAGAGTGCTTGTTGCGTGCCGGCGGTGAGGATAATCTGCCCGGCAGTGCAGCGAACCCCGCGCGCGTCCCGCAAATAGGTTGAGAGCGCGCGCCGAAGCCGCGGTAAGCCGGCCGGATCACACTCTCCAAATAATTCTCTTGGTTTAGATCGCAGTGCATATGAACGAGCACGGTTCCAGTTTCTGATTGGAAAATCTTCTACGGCCGGTTGGCACGGGTGAAATGGTCGGACTTTGCTACTTGAGTAAGCCGGTGAAATGCCTGTCGGGGAAAGGCTTTCAGCGCGCTTTGAAATTCGTAATTGGCGGCTTCGCCTGAGGGTTAGTTTGCCAGCGCGCGTGATTAGGTGCTCTGGGCGTGTTTGGAGCTTCGCCACATAGATTCCCGAGCCGACGCGGCTGTTTAAGTATCCCTCCGACACTAATTGATCCATCGCATAGACGATAGTATTCCGGGAGACTCCAAGCTGATCGACAAGGTCACGTGTCGACGGCACTCTAACACCAGGTTTCAATTGTCCGGAGATTATTAGTTCTCTGATCTGCCGGTAAAGCTGGGCTTGCAGCGAGGCCCGCTGCCTGCGATCGAGACGCACCATGTTCAGGGTTGCAACTGGCATTGCCGAATTGGACCCATCGTAGCAACTGAAATTGGCTCTTGTATAGCTCCAATAATGGAATGATTATTTGGCGCCATGAGAGAAACAAAATTCTCCTTCGTGAGGGAAACCCCGGTTGCCGAGGCCGATGAGGCTAAACGACATTTTCGGTCAAGACTGACTTTCGAAACCGATGCGTGGGATGTCAAGACGGACTTGGAAAGAGGGAGTACTGACTTTGTGGTGATTGACACGCGAAGTCGCTCTGACTTTGATGCTAAACGAATTGTGGGAGCGATCAACCTACCTCACCGGTCCATGACCGCGGAAACGACTGCACACTTGCCGAAAGACAAGGTAATGGTGACTTACTGCTGGGGGCCCGGTTGCAATGCTTCCACAAAAGGTGCTCTGAAGTTGGCGACACTCGGATTTCGCGTCAAAGAGCTCATCGGGGGACTCGAGTATTGGATCAGAGAGGGTGGCCCAATCGAAGGGACACTCGTAGATGAAACCGATCGCGCTCGTGAGTTATGCAATGAAGATTAATATTGTAATCGTACTACTGCTTCTGGTGCTTTCGACCGTTGCCTTTGGCACGCCCTCAAAAGGGCTACCATTCATTAACGATGACTATGAAAAAGCGCTGGCGCAAGCGAAGCAACGCAATCTTCCGCTCTTCGTCGACGTGTGGGCACCGTGGTGATCCACGTGTCACCTGATGCGAGACCTGTTGGCCCACGCCGACCTCGCCAGGTACGCCGGGCAGTTTGTCTGGCTCGAACTCAGCTACGATGACCCCGCCAACCGCAACTTCATGATTAAGTACGGCGCGACCGCTACGCCGACATTTTTTGTGATTAGTCCGCGGGACGAAATTGTCGTTGCGATGCAAGCGGGCGCCATGTCTGTTTCGGAACTGAAACGATTCCTCGATCGAGGCGCAACTGCCGTCTTCGCGAGTGGACAAACGCCGGCTGATGCAGCTCTCACTCGCGGAGATATGCTGATGACCCAGCAACCGGCTGAGGCTGCCAACTCGTACCGGCGAGCGCTGCAGCTAGCTACCGACGATTGGCAACATCGGGAACTCGCGGAAGCTTCATTGGTGCAAGCACTCCAGGACAGCAAGCAGTGGCATCAATGCGCGGAAACCGCCGCGAGTGATGCCGCTACGATGAAGAGTGACGTGTTATTCGCGCGTGCAGTAGTGAGTGGAATGTGGTGTTTAGCCTCCGCTGATCCCGCCCCCTGGGTCGATACCCAACTTAAGACGCTTCAGCCCATGGCCGAGGAAGCGCTGTCCCTTCCAATCACAGTTCGTGATCATCGCGATTCGATTTATCGCACACTCATGTACATTAAGGTTGCACACAAAGACCATGCGGCGGCACTCAAATGGGGTGATCGGTGGCTCGCGGAGTTAGAACAAATAAAGCCCAGAAGCCAGGATGAACGCTCCGCGATCGACATTGCCCGCGTAGAAAATGTGCAAATCGCTGGAGACCCGGCTCGGATACTGCCGGCGCTTCGAGCTTCTGAGAAGGCGATGCCGAACAACTACATTGCCTCGCTGCGGTTGGCTGAAATGGAGGTGGCGGCTAAACAGTACGAAGAGGCTATAGCAACGTGTCACCGCGGACTGACTCGAAGACCGGGGGCTTTTGGGACAACCTGGTTGCTCGAAATCGAGGCGGAAGCTCTCGAGGCAAAAGGACGAACCACTGAAGCTCGTCAACTACTCCATGAAGCATTGAGGTTTGCTGACCAGATTCCAAGCGGGAAGTCGCGCGAGAATGTTGTTGCAGCCATTAACAAGATGTTGGAACATCTCAGCTATTCCGGCAAGCCAACTTGACGTAAAGAATCCTTGAGACGTGATCATGACTTTGGAAGTTTCACGGGATTTTGTTTTGTGGTGTGGTGGTCAGACATTGTTTTAGCACGTCATCGCTGGTTAAAGACCTCAGAAACTGAACCAGGTCAATGGTTCGTAGACATTTCCTCAGCAGTTGATCATTTGACGAGACGCGGTAATTATGTATTCGACCAGGCCACCGAGAAAGAGCAGAATGACGCACTTGCCTATCGGTTTTCCGTCCATCGGGCAGCAGCACTGCATCGTGACCTCGAGCTTGATGAAGAAAAGACCGCAATCGAAGAAGGTAAAGTTCTTAGCGAAGCCAATTACCGCGAAACTATGAGTACTTCGATCGATGACGGATCAGCAGCGGTTTCTTCTGGGACTGTTGATGGAGCGCAGACTACTAAGTTCTCTCACTCCGTTGATATGGCTTACCGATACTGTGAGCTACTCGCCCGATCGCACTACGAAAATTTTCCCATAGGTTCTTTTTTCATCCCCAAGAGTTTGAGGAAACACTTCTATTCTATTTATGCCTTCGCCAGAACGGCCGACGATTTTGCGGATGAGGATTTCGGTGAAGGATACGGTGAGCAACAGCGGCTGGACCTGCTGGCAGAGTGGCGCGAGATGCTCAGGAAGTCATTTGCAGGTCGCGCCACCCACCCTATCTTTATTGCCCTTGGCGAGACTCAAAAGCAATTTCATCTGCCGATAACGCTGTTTGAAGATTTGCTTTCGGCGTTTACTCAGGACGCTACCACTCGGCGATACCAGAACTTTAAGCAGTTGTTAGATTACTGCCGCCGGTCGGCCAATCCGATTGGGCGCTTGATTCTATTGTTGTTCGGCTATCGAGACGAGCAGCTTCATCTATGGTCGGATGACATTTGCACCGCCCTCCAACTGACGAATCACTGGCAAGACGTCGAAATCGACCTGCGCAAAAATCGAATCTATGTGCCTGCGGAAGACCTCACCCGATTTGACCTCAGTGAGGAAGACCTCAAGCGGCGACAGGCAGGAGATGGCTTTCGGCGGTTGATGGCATTTGAGGTCGCGCGGACGCGAAACCTTTTTAATAGCGGGCAGCCGTTATGCTTCTCAGTAGGGTGGAGGCTCGGCCTTGAGCTTCGCGCTGTGTGCCATGGAGGCAGTCGCATACTCGACCGCATCGAGAAGAACCAGTATGACGTGTTCTTGCGCAGGCCGACAATCACCTTTACGGACCAGGTACGGATTCTTTTCGTCGCGATGATAAAGGGGGCCTTGCGCCAATCCTAATCGGCAATCCCCGAGGTCAGGAGTAGACCACAAGCGTTGCCTAAGCGTGTGGCAATAATCGGAGGCGGTTTCAGCGGGCTTGCGGCCGGGGTGGCGCTCAGCGGGCGCGGTCATGAAGTCCTATTGCTTGAGCGCCGCGACCACCTGGGCGGCCGGGCATACTCGTTTATAGATTCGACGACCGGCGATGTGGTTGACAACGGTCAGCATCTCTTCATGGGTTGCTATCACCGCACACTGGCCTTCCTTGAAAAGATTGGATGCCGGGACAAGCTGAGGTTTCAAGATTCACTGCGAGTGGATTTTCTCGACCGCGAAATAGGCTTAATCAAGTTCGAGTGCCCCCCGCTTCCAGCGCCGATGCATGTCATGGCCGGGCTTTTCAAGATGAAAGGACTGACTCTGGCAGATAAGCTGCGCGCGGTCAATGTTGGGCGGGAGATTCGAGGAAGGCGGAAGATTTCTACAAATGCGGGGCAGACTAATCGAACAGTGGCTCATTGGCTCGACAGCCTAGGTCAATCGAATAGAATAAAGCAGCGCTTCTGGTACCCATTGGCACTGGCAACGCTGAATGAAAGCCCTGAGACGGCTTCGGCCAAGATGGTGATAACAGTCTTACGGGAAGCGTTTGGACGGGACCGAGCTTCGGCCAGCATCGGGATTGCGCGCGTCGGGCTGAGCGATCTTTACACGGGAGGTGCTTGCGCCTATATCCGATCACGCGGCGGTCATGTGCGAACAGGCGCGTGGGTAAGAAGGCTGGTAATCGAACGAGGCAGAGCGGTAGCTGCTGAGTTGGGTAATGGCCAAAAGATCGAGGCTGATTATTTCATTAGCGCCGTGCCTCAGTTCTCTTTATTGGATATGCTACAAGACGAACTCCGAGACCGGGAATTTGCTCAGGTTGCCCTGCTTGGATCATCCCCAATAGTCTCGATTAACCTTTGGTTCGACAGGCGAGTCATCGACCGTGAATTTGTCGGATTGTTGGGCACAAGGATTCAATGGCTCTTCAACAAAGACTTGATCATTTCCACCGGCAAGCAATCTAATCAAATCGCCCTCATCATCAGCGCAGCCCGGAATTTTGTTGATTGGGCCAAGCCCGCGCTCGTCGAGATGGCGTTGGCCGATCTGCGCGAACTCGTTCCCGAGAGTCGCTCCGCAAGACTGCTTCACAGCGTAATAGTCAAAGAACGCAATGCCACGCTCGCGCACACTGCCGACTCTGACAGGCTCAGGCCTGGCGCGCGCACTTCCATTCAGAACTTTGTCCTGGCCGGCGATTGGACGGACACGGGGCTGCCGGCCACGATTGAGAGCGCGGTGGTGAGCGGGGAAACGGCGGCGCGAATCATCGACCCAGAAATATAGGGGGGCTCAATCGGTTGAAGGTTGGCCGCAACAGTGGATTGCGGCAGGGTTTCGAGCCTGAGCGGAAGGCGGCTTGAGGATCCCGGTCTAAGCAAATAGCACTAGCCACTCCTCAACTTCATAAGCCTAAATCCCAAACACTTGTATGAAGACCTTGCGATGATTCGGCCCATCGAATTCCGCCATTAACACACTCTGCCAGCGGCCGAGCACTAGCTTACCTTCGGCTATAGGGATCAATAGACTGCGACCAAAAACTACATTCC
>Ga0070699_100004184_pt1 | contig 12769 bp, 18 predicted proteins | sample KBSK1503metaG_FD_65473 | JGI IMG/M metagenome (GOLD analysis project Ga0070699, IMG submission 65473) | Corn, switchgrass and miscanthus rhizosphere microbial communities from Kellogg Biological Station, Michigan, USA - KBS K1-50-3 metaG | ecosystem: Host-associated > Plants > Roots >...
AGCCCGAGCGGAGACGATGAAGCGAGGTGAGGACCTGCTGGTCCACCGTCTTCACGGGGACCGGGCGGATATCCTCGTTGCGGCTCGCTTCCAGGATGCCCTTCGCGTCGGTGCGGTCTGTCTTGTTGCGGCGGATGTAGGGACGGACGTGGTGCGGAGGCAGAAGAACGATTCGATGGCCCAAGGCCTGCATCTTGCGTCCCCAGTGGTGGGCCGATCCGCACGCTTCCATGACGACGGTCGCCTGCGGCTGCTGCGCCATGAAGGCCAGGAACTGCCCGCGCGGCAGACGTTCCCGCCGGCTCACATGGCCGGGGGCGGTCGGAGATCGCCAGCTCGAAAACAGCCTTTGCCACGTCCACTCCGATGCGAGTATCGTTCGACATGATGGGCTCCTCCTTTTTGCTCTCACCAGCAGCGACTTTGGCACTAGATGCCGACTAAGTCGCAGGAGGAGTCCATCTCATCATTGCAGCTGACGGCCCCTCTCGGCGCCGCCCGACACGATTGGAGCAGCGCCTCGCGCTCGCCATTCGGCGAGCACCGGCGCCGCAGCTGAACGCAGTGTTAGGCGGCTGACCGGAGGAGGCGACGGTCTGCATGAGTGAAGGAGAGCTGTTTCTTGTCGCCGAGATACCCGGCTTTACTCCGCAAATCGGCCGTCCTGTCTCGATGATGAACTATGCTCGATCTACCACGCTCTCTGCAGTGGCAGGTTTAGGCGTGGACGAGCTCGACTACCTGCATGACCCGCAGAGCAATTCTATCGGCACGCTCCTCTCGCACATCGCTGCGGCGGAAGTTGGCTATCAGGCCGCGACCTTCTATGGCCGTGGTCTAGACGAGGAGGAGAGGCGCGAGTGGGGCGCTGCTCTGGATTTAGGTGAGAGAGCGAGACGTGAGATCAAAGGGCACGAACTGGATTATTACGTGCGCAGGCTCGAGCAGGTGCGTGGAAAGACGCTCGCCGAACTCGCCCGGCGCACGGACGAGTGGCTCAAGGACTGGACATCCTCCGGTAGCGGGCAGAGGGTGAACAATCACTTCAAGTGGTTCCATGTGTTGGTCATGAAATTAACCATAGAGGGCAGATTCGCTGGTTGCGCACACGCGCCACGAGACGGCCAGAATGACAGCTCGCGAACCATCGCCGCCTAACGACGAGATGCAGTTGACGGGCGGCGAAGGAGGCAACGCACCAGGCCTCGCATTGCGTGCGCGCGTCATCATTGCGCGCCGCCCGCAGCTGATCTCGGGGTTCTACGGACATCGAGCACGCCGGGGGTAGAATAGGTTCGTGCGGTTCAGGGTCGAGATCGAGCGCGAAGAGGACGGGCGGTGGCTGGCCGAAGTGCCTGAACTGCCCGGCGTCCTGGCTTACGGCGCTTCTGCGTCTGAGGCTCAAGCCAAGGTGCAGGCTTTGGCCCTTCGAGTTGTTGCTGACCGTCTTGAGCATGGCGAGGCGGGTCCAGACCTCATCGACATCTCCTTCAACGCTGCGTGACCAACTGGCCGAGCACACGGGCACAACGTGTGCTGGCGGCGTTGACTCGGCTCGGGTGGTCTTTGAAGAGGCAGTCAGGCTCTCACCGCGTGCTCTCGCGAGTTGGCTCTCCCGATTTCGTCTTTGCGTTCCATGACGGCGAAGAGGTAGGCCCACGCATGCTGGCTCGTATCGCCAAGCACACCGGACTCAAGCCGGAGGACCTGTGATTGACACGGCCGTAGAACAATGAGATGCAGCGGACGAAGCACGGCCCGACGGGAGCTTCGCCGCTGATCTCGGTGTTCGCCAGACCTCAGCCGAGCGGAGATGATGCACGAAGACGTCATGTTCGGCGCTTTCGGTGTGGTTCTCATCATCGCTGTCATCGAGACGATCGCGACCGTCACATGGTGGCCTTCGTTCTACAGGAACGCGCCGTCCTTGTGGAGAATCGAGCTCGCCGCCGCTGAGACCGCCCCTGAGCTCGCCATGCTGGCCGCCGCTAATCACGGTCGCTGGCGCCCACTCGTCTTCAAGCGGTTATCCGACAGTGAGGTCGCGTTCCGCGAGTCTCTCATCAGCTTCCGCCCCGCTGTGGGCTTGGTTGGCTTAATGAGGGAGAGTGCGGGACTGGTTTCAATCACGACGCGATGGAACTGTTGGCTGGTGGGCATGGGCTTGTTGGCCGCCGCAGACGCGATCATCGCGCGTGATATCGGTGGGCTATTCGTGGTCGGAGTTTTGGTTGGTCTGTTCGCAATGCAGCGTCGTAGGCTGAACGTGATTGGGCGCGGCATGGCACGGAAGGGCGAGTAGAACGGTCGCCGCTGTGGGGAATGGCTGGCGAACAACAAGATGCAGCAGACGAGGCACGGCTACAATGGAGCCTCGCTGCTGATCTTGGTGTTGGGCCGACATGAGGGGGAGGGCGCGATGACGGCACAGGTGGTCGGAGCTGGCGAGCGAATCACCGCGCAGCTCCTGACCGCCGTGCTTGCGATTGCGCTCGCCGGCGTGATCACGTGGATCGTCTCGTACTCTCTCGTCCTTGGATGGATAGGACTGGGACTCCTCACGCTGTCTCTGCCGGTAGGTCCAGCCTTGGCTGTCGTTGCCACGCAGCGTCTCCTTCCAGCAGTGTCGAGGCCACGCATTCTGCCGGTCGTGTTGGGTACCTGGATCGGGGCTGCATTCGCGGTCACGGTGTACGCCTTCGCGCCGAGCCAGTGGATCGGGAGCCACCACAGTGCGCTCGCCGCCTTGGTACCGGGTGGCCTTCTGGGTGCGATCATTGGAGCGTCGGTGCGTCGGCACGACGCCAACTCTGCGTGAACGGCCGCTCCCATCAGCGGGGTGCGGCCCAACAATGCGCTGAAGCTGACGGCGCCGAGCGAGACGGAGCGCCGCAGCTTAGCGCAGTGTTGGGCGGACGTTGGCTGTGCCACGCAGGCTCAATCGGGCTCTCCCGACTTCATGTTCGCGCTCCACGACAGTGAGGAGGTAGGCTGACGAATGCTTGGTCGCATCGCCAAGCACACCGGGCTCAAGCCGGGGGGCCTGTGATGGACATGGTGCCGGAGAACCACGAGACTACAGAACGACGAGCTGACGAGCCACGGCTCGAGTGGAGGCTCGCCGGCTGATCTTACACGGACAATGGTTGGAGCTACAGATGGCTCAACGAGAACACGTCGACCAACGAGAGAGCATGATCGATTGGGACAAGATCGACGAGGTCACACTCGCTCTGATGCACCTGACTACCTTTGAAGACCATGGGGCCATTCGCTCGTGGAAAGGCCACGACTGGGATGTCCTCAACCGGCTCTTTGAGCGAGGCTGGATAAGTGACCCCGTCAGCAAGGCCAAATCGGTCGTTCTGAGCGCTGATGCCCGGAAGCGGTCCGAAGAGCTGTTCCTGAAGCACTTCGGGAGAGCCGTGTAACAACGCGCTGTACCTGACCGCGTGATCTCGCGCCCTGGTGACACTCGGCCCGGGGGCATGCGTCTTCCGGCCGTCTTCTCACCGTTGAGAATGTGTGGCCTCGATTCTCAGAGTTGAAGAAACATCGCCTTTGGCAGGCTCCGAGATCCAACGGCTTAGAGCAGATCGGCTTCTGGCCCGGCCATTGCTATAGGTAGGGCTCGCACCCGCACGCCTGGTACCCAGCGTGTTGTTGGTGCGCGGTCGCTCGTACGCAGCACATCGGCGCGGCCGATGTCGCGTTGACGGTGGCCTTGAAGGGGGTTGCGATGCTGACAGAGGCCAAGGCTGCCGCGAGTCAGGCCGTCGGTCTAGATCAGCTCTTGACGACCAACGAGGTCGCTCGGCTGCTACGAGTCTCCCGAGTGACACTCTGGGAGTGGCGGCGAAAGGGACTGGTCCCAGCGCCGATCAAAGTCGGGCTGAACCGGCTTCGCTGGCGTGCCCAGGATGTTCGGAAGTACCTGAATCAGTCGACCGGCCTCCCGGAAACCCGGCGGTCCAGCAGGAAGACCAAGAAGGGATAGCAGGCGGCTCGACGACAAGGGTGCCCTGGGCAAGAGGGCTACCTTTGCGAGCGCGAACCTGCAACACCGATGCAACACCGACGGGCCAGCCCGCCGGAGACTTACGTGTAAGTTATTGAAGAATTTGGTCGGGGCGCCCGGATTTGAACCGGGGGCCTCTTGGTCCCGAACTAAGAAAAGCCGCTCTCTCCCGCAATCGGACGCAAGCCTCCGCAACGCCCAGACTTGCGTTCTACACAGGACTGGCTTGACCGGAATCGCTTGCTGCGGATTGCAGGCCATGCCATAGTCTCGCAGCACTCGTGGAGCCCCGGTGGAGCCCCGGGAGGCCTGGGCGAGTGCATGGAGGGAGCGCATGGCGAACAGCCAAGAGGCCCGTGGAGCCCCGCAGACGATTGTCAAACTCACGCCGCGCAGCGTCAAGACGCTTCCCGCGGACGGCGGCCGGCGCGATTTTCGGGACTCACTCGAGCGCGGCCTGATCCTGAGGGTCACGCCCAACGGCGCGCGCTCCTTCTCGCTCGACTACCGCTTCGGCGGCCGGCGCCGACGCTACACCATCGGCGACGTGGAGGACATTTCCCTGGCCGACGCTCGCGAGCTGACGAGGCAGCTCAAGGGCAAGGTCGCCACCGGGGTCGACCCGCAAGCCGAGAAGCAGGCCCTGGCCGCGCGAGAGCGCCAGGAGAAGGAGGAGCGGCGGCGACGCGCCGAGGCGCCCCTCTTCGGTAGCGTCTGCGACGCCTTCGTCACCGACCAGTCGAAGGAATGGCGGCCCTCAACACGCAGCGGTTGGGTGCGCTTCATCGAGGCGGAGATAAAGCCGGCGCTCGGCAACAAGCGGCCCGAGGAAGTCACGAGCGACGACGTGCGCGCGCTCATCGAGCGCATCGAGCGCGGCGTGCCCGGCAAGCGGAAGGCCGCGCCCATTTCGGCTCGAAGGTGCTTCGAGGTCCTCCGGCGGCTCTGCGCCTGGGCGGTGTGGAAGAAGATCATGCCCGCGTCCCCCTGCGAGGCGGCCCGGCCATTCGACCGGCGCAGGAAAGGCGGCAAGCGCAAGGCGGGGCAAAGCAAGCCCTACAAGGACGAGCAGCTCCGCGCGATCTTTGCCGCGAGCAAGGGAACCCAGATCGAACACTTCGTCGACCTCATCGCCCGCACGGGCGTCCGGAGCCACGAGGCCCAGTCGGCGCGGTGGGATGACGTCGACCTCGACCGCGCACTCTGGCGCGTGCCGCCCGAGATGCACAAGGTCGGCGACGAGACGGGCGCGGCGCGCCTCGTGACCCTGAGCCGCGGCGCTCTCCGGGCCTTCAAGGCCGCACGCGAAGCCAACGAGGCGAGCAAGCGCGGCGACTCCCCTTGGGTCTTTCCCGCCAACACGACCCGCTGCGAGGTCTGCGAGCGCGACGGCCACATGGGCAAGCCCAACAAGAGCACGTCGGCCGTGAAGAAGGCCGCGGGCATCACCGACCGTGGCCTGCTCCATCGGTTCCGCGACACGATCAAGACTCGCATGTCGGAGCACGGCATCGACGGCCGCGTGTCCGAGCACATCCTCGCCCACGTCGTTCCCGGCATCGCCGGCACCTATGACCACGCGGAGATGCTTCCGCAGAGGCGCGCCGCCCTGCGATGGTGGGATGGCGAGCTGGATTCCATCCTCGCGGGCGCGCCGGAGGCCGCGAAGGTCGTTCCCATCGCGCAGCGGCGGCCATGAGCGAGCGCCGCGCGCCTGGCTGGCGAACGCCGCCGAAGTCTCGGGACGAAGCCGTCGAACGCATCATCTTCGAGGCCGAGAACGAGCAAGCTACCGACGACATCCTCGCGGAGCAGCGCGCCGGCGCGGGCCTGCCCGGTGACCTGCTCCGCCAGGCGTATCCCACCGTCCGGCGGTTCGGCGACGCGTGCGCGGAGTTGGTCAGGATGCTGCGCAAGCCCACTTTCGCCGACCGCGTGCCGGGACCGCTCGGCGGCTGGCCGAAACCGGATCTGGCTGACCGCCTCGCCGACCTCCTGCGGGAGGTGACGGTCAGCATGAGCGCGCCCGTCCGTGGCAAGCGCGGCCGCCCGCGTGAGGGCTGGCGCACGCGCCTCGTCGACGAGCTGCGCCGCCTCGGCGTCAGTCGCACCAAGGCCCGGGAGATGCTTGCCGCGGAGAACCTCCGCCCCCGTCCTCTGCCGCGCCACAAGTAAGCCGGCCCGCGTAAAAATCCTCCACTCGTTCCTTTATTTCGCGGCGCGAGCCTCGCATATTCCCCGCAAGCGCCCATAAGCGATGGGCGAGAGGGGGAAGGGTGAAGCGAGGTCCACTGACTGACGAGCAGAAGGCGCAGCGCAAGGCGGCGCGCGAAGCGAACGCCAAGAAGCGCGCGGACCTGCGAGCGCAGCGACGCGCCGAGGCGCTACGGTCGGGTGTAGGGGTATTGCGCTGGAGCGACACGAGCACCGCCTGCAGCGTGCATCCCACAACGCTCTGGAGATGGGTCAAGGACGGGAGTTTCCCTGCCCCGACGCACTTCGCGGGCGGTGTCGTCGGTTGGCCCGCGGCCGTCGTCGCCGAGTGGCTCGCGAAGCACGTGAAGGGCGCGGCTGCCTAATGGCCACGGCGCCGACCTCGCCGAGTCGGCTTCCGGGCGACGGGAGCCGGCGGCTCGGCCGAGCAGTGACGCTCATGGCCGCGGTCGCGGAGCTTCGGATGCTGGCTCGCCCCTTCCGCGACGCCGCTCTCGACCATGCGCTCGCCCAGGCCGAAGGGCGCCTGGTCTTCCACGTCGCGATCGCTCAGCGGTCGAAATGAGCGTCGCCCGGGTCCAGAGCGTCGAGGTCGGGCCGGGCCGGCTCGCGGAGCCGTCCGCTCGTGGCCCTCGCCCCTGGATCCAGACCGCGCGCGAGTTCCTGGCCGTGCGCGACGAGCCCTTGACCTACGCGATAGGAGAGCTGGTCCCCGCGGGCTGTCTCTCGCTCTGGCACGGCGAGCCCCGCGTGCGGAAGACCTGGGCCGGACTCGAGCTGACAATCGCGAAGGCGACGGGCACGCCGGCATTCGGCTTGCCGCGCTTCGCCGTCGACGCCGCGGGGCCGGCGGCCTACTTCTCCCAGGAGGACGCCGCGCCGCGCGTGCGCGATCGTCTCCGGCGCCTTCTGGCCGGCCGCCGCATCGAGGACGCCCCGGAGCTACTCCACGTCAGCGTCCACGCCGGCATCGACCTGGAGCGCGAAGACTGGCAGGAGACGCTGGCCCGAGACGTGCGGCGCCTCGGCCTCCGACTCCTCGTGCTCGACCCGATCCGACGCTTCGCGGCGAGCGCCGACAAAGGGCCGTCCGAGGTGAGCGCCGTGACCGCAGTCCTGCGCCGCCTCGCGTCCCAGGCGGGCGTGGCCGTGGTGATCCTGCACCACGACGTGAAGCCGACTCGGGACGGTCGCGACGACCGGCGCCGATCACACCGCGCGAGCGGAGGCGATTGGTTCGCGGCCGCCGACGCCCCCATCGCGCTTGAAGCTGCCGGAGCCGCAACCGTGGCCTATCCCGAGGACTTCAAGCATGGCCTCGACCCGCGCCCCTTCCGCTTCCGCATCGTCGAGGCCGGAGACGGACTGCTCCTGGCCGGCGACGACATCCAGGCAGGCACGGAGAGCAAGGACATCGACCTTCAAGAACGAATCTTGAACCTGCTCGCAGAGCGTCCGCGCATCAGCACGCGCAAGGTCGAGGCCGGCATGAAGGGCGTCTCCAACGGCGCCGTCCGCGACGCGCTCGACGCTCTCATGGGCGAGGGCAAGGTCGATCGAACCGAGGGGCCGAAGAGGAGCTGGCTATGGTGGGTCGGAGCCTCCTAATAGGCAGTGCGGCGCAGTGCGGCGCAGTGCGGCCGCCGCGCAGCTTCACGAGTGCGGCGCTGTGCGGCTCCCTTACAGGGAGCGCCGCACTCTGGCCGCACGCAGGCTCGTGGAGCATGCACGCCGCAGTCAGAGGCCCCACCCAGGCTCCCTACGCGGCCGCGCTCGGGCTCGCTTCCGCCGGCCCAGGCTCAAAGCCGCGGATAGGAAACGGGGCGGGCTTGGCTCGCAGCCAAGAGGCGCGAGACGACGGATGAGCGAGTCTGTCAAGACTGGCGCGGCCGGAATGAATGAAGCGATGGGCGCGGTCACGCCGAACGCCGGCCAGGGCTCCGCGGGGGCTCCGCGAGAGCGAACCGAGCCCTTCGGATCGGCTCCTGCGGCATCTGTGCTCCGCGGCCCGGACGGGCGCTTCCTACGAGGGAGCGGGAAGCCGGCGCGCCGTCGTCGCGGCGCGCAGCCGGGGAACCTGAACGGGTGCAAGTACCCCTGGCGCACGCTCTGGCGGCGCGGCCTTGGGCTTCTTCGCCCCGAGGACGAATGGCTCCGGCCGCTCCTGGCCGACTACTCTGCGTCGCTCGTCGCAGACCGCGGCGGCCCTGAGGCTATGACGGCGGGCGAAGCGCGCATGATCGAGCTGGCCACGCTCTCGCGCGGCTGCACGATGCTCGTCCTCGCCGAGGCCGCGAAGGCGGGCGGGATCGTCGCCAAGCGCCGCTCTGCTTCCATCGTGCAGAGCGCCACCGTGACGCAGCGCTTCGCCGACCCTGACTTGGCCGCGGCGCTCGCCCGCTTCATGCAGGTCGAGTCGGCGGCTCCTGCGTGCCATCGGCCTTGACCGGCGCGCGAAGCCCGTCCCGAGCTTGCGGGAGATCCTCGCCGCGCGAGCGGCCGAGCGCGAGGAGCCGAGCGCATGACCTGCGGCCAGTGCCAGCGGGAGTTCGCGCCGAAGCGAAGGCACGCTCAGTTCTGCTCGGGCCGATGCCGGGCACGGGCCTCTCTTCAGAGGCGCATAGAAAGCGCAATGCGCCACGCCGGAGAGTCCTGGCGGCCTGACCCGAGGTTCTATCGGCCGGAACGCCCTGCGGGGCGTCTGCTTCGCGGCGCGGGCACAGCGGAGGGCGCGGCATGAGCGGCGAGCGCTTCGTGCGCGTCTGTCCCTGTCACCGCGAGACGGTCGAGTGGCGGTCCATCCGGTGTCGCACTTCCGCCGAGTGGCCGGTCTGCCCCGTGTCGCGAGCGGAGCTGCTCGGCTGGCTGATCGTCGACCTGCGCCGCTCGGGCGCGGTCATTGGCCTCGGCTTCCCGGACAGGCCAGGCGCCCTGTTCGCGGGCTTCTTCGAGCGGAGGGCGGCTTGACCATTGTCGAGGCGCTGCGCGACCGAAGGCTCTTCGGAGCGCTCCCCCGCTTCCGCGACCTCACGACATGGGCCGCGGGATGGCTCGTCTTCCTGAAGGCCTTCTACGGCCTGCCTCTCGACGGCGCGGCCGAGCGGGAGGCCTTCCGCAAGCATACCGGCCGGAGCGAGCCGAGGCCTGGCGGATACCCCGAGGCCGTCGCAATCGTCGGCCGCCAGTCGGGGAAGAGCGCGATTGCGGCGCTCGTCTGCGCCTTCGAGGCGGCCATGAGCCGCGACCGGGGGGCCTTCGCGCTTCTCGTCGCGCAGGACGAGCGCGCCGTGCGGCGCACGCTCTTCGCCTACGCGGCCGAGCCATTCCGGGAAGTGCCCGCCTTCCGTCGCGAGATCGCGCGCGAGACGGCCGACACCCTGGAGCTTGCCTCGGGCGGGTCGCTTGCCTGCTATCCCTGCCGGCCGGCGGCCGTCCGCGGCGTGCGCGCGGCCGTCGTCGCCGTGGACGAGCTGGCGTTCTTCACGGCCACGGACGGGAGGCCGACCGACCGCGAAATGCTGCGCGCTCTGCGGCCCTGCCTCGCGACGACGGGCGGCCGGCTGCTCATCTTGTCGAGCCCCTACGGCCAGAGCGGCGCGCTCTGGGATCTGCACCGGGCGCACTTCGGCAGGGACGATTCCGCGACGCTCGTATGGCAGGCGAGCGCGCCGGAAATGAATCCGACGCTCCCGGCCGACTACCTGAAGCGCATGGCCGAGGACGACCCGGAGGCCTACCGCTCCGAAGTGCTGGGCGAGTTCCGCTCGGGCGTGGCCTCGCTCTTCGACCCCGAGGCGCTCGACGCCGTCGTCGTGCCCGGCCGCCGCGAGCAGCCGCCGTCCGCCGGTCTCTTTCGCAAGGCTTTCACGGACACGGCATCGGGGGCGCGCGCGGGCGCCGACCGCTGGACAGTCGGCATCGGCCATCGGGCCTTGGAGCGCGTCGTCGTGGACGTGGTCCGTGCTTGGGCTCCGCCCTTCAACCCTTCGTCGGTGGCCGCCGAGGCCGCGGAGCTGCTCAAGAGCTACGGCTGCTTCGAGGTCGTCGGCGACCGATACGCGGGTGAGTTCCCGCGCGAATTGTTCCGCTCGCACGGCATCACCTACATCCCGGCCGAGAAGGACAAGTCGGCCCTCTACGTCGAGCTGCTCTCGGTCGTGAACAGCGCCGGGCTCGAGCTGCCCGACCTCCCCGAGCTGCTGCGCGAGCTTCGCGGCCTGGAGCGCAGGCGCGGAGCATCGGGCCGCGACCGGGTCGACCACCGGCCGGGGGCGCATGACGACCTCGCCAACGCCGTGGCCGGCCTCGTGTCCCTGCTGCCCGCGGGGGACGCCGTCGCCTGCGGGCCCGTGGGCCTTCGGAGGGACGGGAGCGAGAGCGAGGGCGACGACGACGGCGGCGACCGTGTCGGCGCGGTGGCGGATCCTGGCGGCTTTTTGAGCCAGGACAGTCGAGAGCGAAAACGAGGATGGAGGTTTTGAAATGCTGAGCGCGAGAGAGCTTGAGCGGGTATCGGCGGCCACGGCGGCGAAGCCGGGCCAGCGGGTGTACGTGCGGAGCTCGATGCCGGGCACGTCGTACGGAGACGTTGAGCTGGAGGGCGGCCGCGTCGCCACATTGACGGGCGCGCCGAATGACGGCCGCCTCATTCGGATGGGCACGCTCGTGCCGCTCGGCAACGGCGTGCCGACGTCGCGGTGCGCGGAGTGCAAGGCCGAGTTCGTGACGTCGTTCCTGCCGATGCACATGCGCCGCGCGCACGAGGCCCCGCCTCGGCGGGTCCTCGACGCGGAGCCGGCGCCGACGAGGATCCTGCGCTGTATTTCCTGTGCGGGGCGGGTCGAGTTCAAGACGAAGGCGGAGTTGGACGCCCACCATCTGACGCACGGGCTCGATGGCGAGGGCGAACCTGCAAGACGAGGGGAGGCGTAATGAGCGACCAGAAGAAGCACCGCCTGCGCCGCCTTCGCGTGAAGCGCATCGACCTTGTCGACCGCGGCGCGAGCTACGACGCCGAGACGGGCGAAGGCGCGCACGTCCTGCTCTACAAGGCCGCCGAGCCGGCGAGGAAGATGGAGCCCGACTCCGGTGACCTACACACGCCGGGCATCCTGCGCGTGCAGCCGGCGGCACGCGAGAAGCAAGACGGCAACTACGTCGCGGGCGGCGGCGACGACGAAGGCGACTCGACGCTCTGCCGCAATTGCGGCTCCGACGTCCAGAAGGACGACAACTACTGCTCGGGCTGCGGCGTGCGCTTCTTCAAGGGCTCGATGCTCAACAAGGTCCGCAAGACGGTCGCGACGGGGGCGCTGATGCCTCCTCACGGCCAGAGCACGCTCGCCGAGTGGGACGCGCATCTCCAGGCACGCGCGGACGCGAAGGGCCTTCCGCTAGAGAAGTTCTTGGAGACGGTCGAGGGGCAACAGCTCTGGGCGCAGCGCCGCGAGGCGTGGCGACGCGGACTCAGCCAGCCCGCGATCCTGCATGGAGACGGCGAGACGTCGAAGGCGGCCGACGACGGCGACGCTATCGACCCGGTCGCGCTCGCGAGGTTCTTCAAGTCGCATCCGGCGGACTACGCGGCATACCGCCGAGCTGGCGCGGCGTGGGAGCCGCCCGCGGAGGTCCTCAAGCGCAACGTGCCGCCCGCTCCCGTGCCCGTCGCGCGCCCCGACGAGGGCGAGCGTCTTCGAAAGCTCTTCCGCGACCGGCCCGAAGAATACGCGCGCTATCGCAGCGCGGCCTACGCGGGCCAGCCGTGGACGCCGCCCGAGGGAGACGACGCGGCATGATCACCCTTCTCGCTTCGGCTGCGCGCGCCGTCTCCGGCTCTCAAGCTCTCTGGCCCGCGAGCGGCAACCCGCCGTCGCCGATCCGCTGGGAGAAGCTCGAAAGCGGCGTCTTCGTCCTCGACGTCTCGGCGGCTGCGGCCGCGGTGGGCGACACGCTCGACGTCTATCTCCAGAGCGCGGCGAATCCTGAGGCCGGCGCGGCGAGCGCCTTCTGGGACGACTTCGTGCACTTCACACAAGCGCTCGGCAACGGCGGCGCGAAAAGGTTCCTCGCATACTGGATCAGGGACTACATCCCCACGACCGGCGTGAAGGCACCGCAGGACGCGGCCCTCGCGGCCGGCGTGCAACAAGGGCCCTACGGCGAGGGCGGCCGCGTGAAGTGGGTGATCGCCGGAGCCTCGCCGAGCTTCACGTTCTCGCTCGGCCTGAGCGGGCTGAAGTATCGGTGATCACGCCATGTCGCAAGGACGGCCGAGCGGGACGGCGGTCACGCTCGGCAGTCGCCCGCGTTGGTCGCATCGCGGCGCTGGCCGCCCGGGGAGTCTTCCCCCGCCACGCGGCCTACGCGGGCCTTTCGGATGCCGGGGAGCCGCGGCCTGACGGGTCCTCGGTGTCGTGCCCCGCACCCGGTCGTCGGGAGGCTGCACCCGGCGGCCGGGCGCGGGCGTCGCTCGTTGTGCGCTCGCTTTGAGCGGAACGCGAGGCCTCTTAGCTCTTCGGCATGTTGGCGGACATTGTC
>Ga0070699_100004185_pt1 | contig 12766 bp, 7 predicted proteins | sample KBSK1503metaG_FD_65473 | JGI IMG/M metagenome (GOLD analysis project Ga0070699, IMG submission 65473) | Corn, switchgrass and miscanthus rhizosphere microbial communities from Kellogg Biological Station, Michigan, USA - KBS K1-50-3 metaG | ecosystem: Host-associated > Plants > Roots >...
CGCCACACCTCGGCGACCTCGCCGACGTCGATCGTGTATTGGTAGGCCCAGGGGTCGCGCAGCGGCGCGGTCTCCGCGTCGATCTCCCCCTGGTGCAGGCCCTCGTCGGCGTGCTTGATGATGGACAGGCCCTCGGCGATCGCGGCCATCATGCCGTACTCGATGCCGTTGTGCACCATCTTGACGAAGTGCCCGGCGCCGCTCGGCCCGCAGTGCAGGTACCCGTGCTCGGCGGTGCCGTGCCTGGTCCGTCCCGGGGTGGGCTCCTCACAGCTCTCGCCCGGGGCGATGGTCATGAATATCGGGTCCAGCCGATGCACCGGCTCGTCCTCGCCGCCGATCATCAGGCAGTAGCCGCGCTCTAGGCCCCAGACGCCGCCGCTGGTGCCCACGTCCACGAACCAGATGCCGTCCCGCTTGAGATCCTTGGCGCGCGGGATGTCGTCCCGGTAATAGGAGTTCCCGCCGTCGATCACGATATCGTCGGCCTCGAGCAGCGGCCGCAGTTGCTCCAGGGTGGACTCGACCACGCCGGCCGGCACCATGATCCACATGGCCCGCGGCTTGTCCAGCTTGGCCACGAAGTCGGCCAGGCTCTCTGCCCCGGTGGCCCCCTCGCCGGCCAGCGACTTGACCACGTCCGGGTTCCGGTCGTAGGCCACGACCCGGTGGCCGTCGCGCATCAGCCGGCGGCTCAGGTTCGCGCCCATCCGGCCGAGCCCGATCATCCCCAGTTGCATCGGCGTGTCAGTTGGCATGGCCGATCAGTCCTCCATCGTTGTCAGCACGCGTTGTCAGCGCGGGGTCAGCGAGCCTTGAGCGCGCGGTAGCGGCGGATGAGCGCGTTCGTCGACGAGTCGTGATCGAGCGCGGGCTCCTGCGCGCTCGTCAGCTCGGGAATGATCTTGACCGCGAGGACCTTCCCGAGCTCCACTCCCCACTGGTCGAACGAGTCGACGTCCCAGATCGTCCCCTGCGTGAACACGCTGTGCTCGTACAGGGCGACCAGCGCGCCGAGGATCCGCGGGGTGAGGATCTCGGCCAGGATCACGTTGGACGGCCGGTTCCCCTCCATCACCCGGTGCGGCACCACGTTCTCCGGAGTGCCCTCGGCCCTGACCTCCTCCTCGGTCTTGCCGAAGGCCAGCCCCTGCGCCTGGGCGAACACGTTGGAGGACAGGATGTCGTGGTGGTCGCGGATCGGGTTCAGCGTCTTGCCGAAGCCGATCAGGTCGACCGGGATGATCGTGGTGCCCTGGTGGATGAGCTGGTAGAAGCTGTGCTGGCCGTTGGTGCCCGGTTCGCCCCAGAAGACCGCGCCGGTGTCGTAGCCGACGTGTTCGCCGGTCAGCGTGACGTGCTTGCCGTTGGACTCCATGGTCAGCTGCTGCAGGTAGGCCGGGAACCGCTTCAGGTACTGCTCGTACGGCATCACGCCGTAGCTCTGCAGGCCGAAGAAGTCGCGGTACCACAGCGCGAGCAGGCCCATCAGCACCGGCAGGTTCTGCTCCAGCGGCGCGGTGCGGAAGTGCTCGTCCATCTCGTGGAACCCGGCCAGCATCTCGCCGAATTGCCCGGGCCCGAGCGCGATCATGTTGGACAGGCCGATCGCCGAGTCCATCGAGTACCGGCCGCCGACCCAGTCCCAGAAGCCGAACATGTTCGCCGTGTCGATGCCGAACTTCGCGACCCGTTCGGCGTTGGTGGAGACCGCCACGAAGTGCTTGGCGACCGCCTCTTCCGAGCCGAGCGCGGCCACCACCCAGTCCCGCGCCGAGGCGGCGTTGGTCAGCGTCTCCAGCGTGCCGAACGTCTTGGACGAGATGATGAACAGCGTCTCGGCCGGGTCCAGGTCGCGGGTTGCCTCGGCGAAGTCGGTGGAGTCCACGTTGGACACGAACCGGAACGTGATGTCCCGCGTGGTGTAGTGCCGCAGCGCCTCGTATGCCATCACCGGGCCGAGGTCGGACCCGCCGATGCCGACGTTGACCACGTTCCTGATCGGCTTGCCGGTATGGCCCTTCCACTCCCCGGACCTGACCCGGTTGGCGAAGTCGGCCATCCGGTCCAGCACCTCGTGGACCTGCTGGACCACATCGGCGCCGTCAACGACCAGCGACGCGGTTCGCGGCATGCGCAGCGCCACGTGCAGCACGGCGCGGTCCTCGGAGACGTTGATGTGCTCGCCGCGGAACATCGCGTCCCGGCGCTCGGCCACGCCGGACTCCCCGGCCAGCGCCACGAGCAGCCGCATCGTCTCGTCGGTGACCCGGTTCTTGGAGTAGTCCAGGTAGAGCCCGGCCGCCTCGGCGGTCAGCCGCTCGCCGCGGCCCGGGTCCCCGGCGAACAGGTCACGGAGGTGATGGCCGGAGATCTCCTCGTAGTGGCGCTTGAGCGCCTGCCATGACTTCCGCTCAGGCAGTGGTGTCCCTGGCATGTGCCGTCTCCTCCGCGTCGTACCGGTCCCACGGATGTTCTCCACGGAATCGTTTCATGCCCACGTCCGCAGCCGCCTCCGCCCCGGGGATAACAATGCCCGAACTCGCAGTAGCCCCCGCCCGCCTGCCGCTTCCCTGGTCCGCCCCGCCGGGCGCAAGCACTTCCGTGATGACAGCGGTGCCTGGTGCACCAGCGCATCAATGAGGCAGCAACTCGCGAAAGATCTTGGTGGAAAAGGGCTCGGCGGTTGATCCGGTGCACGATAGTCCCCCTTGTTCACCGCCAAGCCCGGATCAACCACGGAAAAGCAACCCATGCCGCAACGGGCACCGCGTGCCGCACACCACCCGCACCATCCTTACCCCAGGCCCCTCACGTCCCGCCTCCTTAGGTATGAAAGTGGCAACCATGACAATCCCTCGCCTGGCGCAGGATCCAGTGGCTACGGCCGGGCGGACCTGAGCCAGCTGGCCAGCTGGACGCGCGAGGAGACGCCGAGCTTGCTGTAGATGTGCTCGATGTGCGCGTCGACGGTGCGCTTGGAGATGACCAGCCGCCCGGCGATCTCCCGGTTGGACAGCCCCTCGGCGACCAGCCCGGCGATCTCCCGCTCGCGGCTGGTCAGTCCAGCCGACCCACCCGGCGCTGCCCCGGCCGACCTACCCAGCGCTGCCCCGGCCGACCTACCCAGCGCTGCCCCGGCCGACCTACCCAGCGCTGCCCCGGCCGACCTACCCAGCGCTGCCCCGGCCGGCCCCGGGCCTGGCTGCGGGTGCTGGCCCGGGTGGGGCGGGAGGTCGTCGGCGCCTTCCGCGGCGAACTGGACGATGGCCGCCAGCGGGTACCCGGCACCCCGGCAGCACAGCGCGAGATAGCGCTCCTCGCCCAGCGCGTCCCGCACCTCCTGCCGGGCGCGCGCGTGCCGTGCCTGGGTAGTTGTGCTGCTGCCGAGCCGGCTGCCCACGAGCTGCCACAGCGAATCCGCCACGCCGAGCAGCCACGCCGCCCGGGTATACCGACGCTCGGCCACGGCCAGCCAGGCGATGCCCTCTAGCGCGTAGGCCGTGCCCATGGTGTCGCCGATCTCGTGCTTCATCTCCAACGCGGTGCAGAACGCCTCCCCGCTCCCCGCGAGGTCGCCCTTCAGCAGCAGGCAGAACCCCTTCAGCGCGAGCAGGTAGCTCTGCTGCCACCGCTCCTCGCTGCCGGCGCCCAGGCGGTCCAGCCCGCGGTTGCAGCGGGCCAGTCCCTCCTCCACCTCCCCGGCCGCCACGTGCAGCGAGCCGGCCTGGGCGTCGAGCGTGATCAGCACGCTGGTGTCGCCCGCGGTCAGGGCGTATTCGTAGGCCTTGACGCCGGCCACCGCCGCGTCGTGATGCCGGCCGGCGAAGGTGAACGCGGAGCTGAGGTACAGGTAGCCGCGGGCGCAGGCGCCTGTGTCCTGGAGTTGCCCGGCGACGGCGAGCCCCTTCTCCAGGCTGGCGATGCCGTCCCCGGTCTTGCCCTGCAAGCTGGCCAGGTAGCCGGCGTTGATCAGCGCCAGCGCGCGCTCCCGGGACGGACCCCAGAACAAAGGCAGCACCCGGCCCAGCCAGAACCTGCCCTCGCCCGGGGCGCTGGCCATCTGCCAGTACACCGACAGCGCGTTCGCCAGCCGGGCCGCGTCCCGCTGGCGGCCGGGCGCGGCGAGCGCGTAGTCCAGGGCGGCCCGCAGGTTGGCCTGTTCCGTCCATAGCCGCCGGTAGCGAGGCAGCTGATCCTCGGCGGTGGGGTCGTCGGCCAGGGCTGCGGCCAGGGCCATGTGCCGCGCGATGTGCCGGTCCTGCAGGACCGCCTGCTCGCCGGTCGCCGTCAGCTTCTCCGCGCCGAACTCCCTGATCGTCTCGAGCAGCAGATAGCGGGTGCCGTCGTCGTCGGCGCGCAGCACCACCGACTTGTCGACCAGGCCGATCAGGGTGGCCAGGACGTCCTCGTCGTCCAGCGGCTCGCCCGCGCACACCTGCTCGACCGCCGCCACGTCGAACGAGCCGGCGAACACCGTCAGCCGCGCCCAGAGCAGCTGCTCGGCCGGGGAGCACAGGTCGTAGCTCCACTCGGTCGCGGCGCGGATCGTCTGGTGATGCGGCAGGGCAGCGCGGCGCCCGCCGGTCAGCAGCCGGAACCGGTGCTCGAGCCGGTCGGCCAGCTGCTCCAGCGGGATGGCCCGCAGCCGCCTGGTGGCCAGCTCGATGGCCAGCGGGACCCCGTCCAGGCGGCAGCACAGCCTGATCACACAGCCGCGGTTGGCGTCGGTGACGGTGAAACCTGGCACCACCGCCGCCGCGCACTGGGCAAACAGCTCGACCGCGTCGCCGTCGCCCGCGGTCCGGGACCACCGGTCAGGCACCGGCAGCGGCGCGATCGCGCAGGTGTGCTCGCCCGGCACGGCCAGCGGCTGCCTGCTGGTGGCGAGCACGGTGACGGTGGTCGCCCGGAGCAGGACGTCGGCCAGCATGGCGCACGCGTCGACCAGGTGCTCGCAGGTATCCAGGATCAGCAGCATCCGCTGGTCGCGCAGGTGCTCGAGGATCGCGTCGAGCTGGGACCTGGGCTCGGTGCCCGGTAGCCCGAGGCTGGTCGCCACGGTGTCCGGCAGCAGTTCGGGATCATGCAACCCGGACAGCTCGACCAGGCACGTGCCGTCGGCGAACTCGCCAGACAGCAGGGCCGCGGCGCGCAGCGCGACGCGGGTCTTGCCGACGCCGCCCGGACCGGTTACGGTGACCAGCCGGGCGCTGCGCAGCAGGCCGGCCAGCGCGGCCATCTCGCGCTGACGTCCGACGAACCCGGTGACCTCGAGGGGCAGCTCACCGGGCCGTTGCCTGGTTAAACCTGCAGACATGCCGTCCTCGCCGCGGGTCGGGGGATATACGCACGTTATCGCGGATCAGTGCATCGTCACCAGCAGCAGGAGGATGTCGTCGCAGCCACGGTCGCCGACGTGCTCGTCCAGCCGGACGACCAGGGCGTCGAGCAGGTGCCTGCGATCCGGCCCGGCGGCACGGATCGTGTCCGCGGTGACCTGGGCCAGTGGGAAGAACCGGCCCGTCCCGTCCCTGGCCTCCGAGACACCGTCGGTGTAGAGCAGCAGCTGGTCGCCGTCGCCGACCGGGATCATGCTCGCCCGGCACCACCCGTCGGCCAGGTCCAGCAGCCCGAGCGGGGGCGCCGCGTACGGCTCGATGAACACCGCGGAGCCGTCCCGCAGCAGCAGCGGCGGCGGGTGGCCGCAGCAGACCAGCTCGGCCCAGGACCCCGCGGCCGGGACGGCCCCTTCGGCGGCCGCGTCGGCGACCGGGAAGTTCACCAGCAGCGCGGTGACGAACCGTTCCGGGTGCCCGGAGCGGGCGATCAGCGCGTGCAGCCGGACCGCGATGCCGCCCAGGCTGGGCTCGGTGCAGGCGAGGTCGCGCCAGGCGTTCAGCACGGACAGGCCGGTCCGGTTGGCGGGCAGGCCGGTGCCCATGACGTCGCCGACGAGCAGGCGGACACCGAATGGCGTGACCATGACGTCGTGGATATCGCCGCCGCCGCCCTGGGTGGCGGGCAGATGGCGCGATTCGACATACAGCCGACCAACATGTGTCGAGGTCGGAAAGTTCATGTGGAATCTCCGGGAGGGAACACCATCGATTGTAGTCAGCCAATAACAAACTGTTGCGCGAACCAGGAAGTTCCCTTCCGCCGCTAGGCGGCTACGTCGCCGCGCTTATTTCCCCGCGGAGGCGCCCTGATGCGGGCGGCGGCCGTCCTGCCAGCGCTTATGCCGCTCGGTGAACTCCTCGTCCTGACCCAGCCTGCGCAGCATCTGGCCGCCGTACGCGCGCAGCGTGACCGGGAGCAGGAAGCGCACTTCGCCGTCGGGCTGCCGGTCGGCCAGCAGCAGCGAGCGCTCGGCGAGCAGGCTGAGGCCGGCCGCGACCGCGTCGGCGGGCAACTCGTCGCCGGCGCACACGTCCACGGCGTCCCGCGAGCCGAACGGGCCAGTGAACACCGACAGCCGGGCCCACAGCAGGCGCTCGGACGGGGTACACAGCTCGTGGCTCCAGCCGATCGCGGCCCGCAGCGTCCTGTGCCGTCCGGGTTCGCCCGCGCTGGCGCCGCCCGCACTGATGCCGCCCGCGCTGGCGCCGCCGTCCAGGCTGGGATGACCGGCCTCCAGCCGGGCGAGCAGCTCGGCCAGCGCAGCCGCTGGCGGCTGGTCCCGCCCGAGCCTGGCCAGTTCGGCTGCTGCCAGCTCGATGGCCAGCGGCAGCTTGTCCAGCTGCACGCAGATCGAGGCCACGGCGGCCCGGTGCTGCGGCGCGACCTCGGCCCCGGCCTGCGCCGCACGCCGCCCGAACAGCTCCACCGCGTCCGCCAGCCGCAGCGGGCGGACCGCCACCGTCGCCTCGCCCGGCACCCGGAGCGGTTCCCGGCTGGTCGCCAGGACCTGCATCTTGGGGCAGGGCGGCAGCAGCGCCGCGACTAGGGCGGCGCAGGCGCCGAGCAGGTGCTCGCAGGTGTCCAGGATGAGCAGCAGGTGCCGGTCGCGCAGCTGGTCGACCAGCACGTCGAGGCGGCCGCGGGTGTACTGGTCGGGCAGCCGCAGCGCCGCTCCGATGGTGTGCGGCAGCAGCGCCTCGTCCCGCAGTGCGTCGAGCCGCAGCAGCAGGCTGCCGTCGGCGAAGCCCGGGCCGGCCGTGCGCGCCGTCGCCAGGCTCACCGCGGTCTTGCCCACTCCGGGCAGCCCGGTCACCGTGACCAGCGAGGCGCCGTCCAGCATGCGCCGGATCGCGGCGGCCTCGGCGGCGCGGCCTACCAGGCCGGCCGGGTCGAGCGGGCCACTAGACCCCGGCGGCTCGCCTGGCATCGGGCCTCCAATACGTACCGGTACCCCGTGTTCGCGGGGAGTGCACAGTTTCGCAGGATAATGGTCCCGCGCCGCCTGTCAGGGTGACATCTGTACTAATGCCTATCTGTCATACCTAAAACCCGGGCCGCATCCAGGCCGGCCGCCGTGGGCCAGGTCCCGCCCGTACCCCGCACGTCACCGGGCCGAACGGGCCTGGGTTCCCGCCCGGCCGACGGCCCGGTGCCCCGGCAATCGTGGAACATCGCGGAACTGCGCGGAACCTTATCACTATCTGAGACGCGGCTGTAAAAATGCTGAGACGACTTTGAACCGCCTGCCACCGCCGAACGTGCCCAAATGGGGGAGTATCTGCCCGCATGGGAACGGGGGAGCATCATGCGAGTCCGACTGCTAGGACCGGTTGATGTCATAGACGGCGGCGAGATCCTGCCGGTCAGCGGCCTGCGGCGAAAGGCCGTCCTGGCCACCCTGGCGCTGCACGTCGGGGAGGTCGTCGGTACCGGCCGCCTGGTCGACGCCGTCTGGGGCGAGACCGCGCCCGCCGCGCTGAACACGCTGCAAAGCCACGTGTCGTACCTTCGTACCGTGCTCGGCAAGGCCGCCATCGTGGCCCGGCCGCCCGGTTACCTGCTTGGTCTCGGCGACGACGGCACCGACGTGCTGCTGGCCGAGCGGCTGCTCCGCGAGGGCGCGCAGTCTCCCGACCCGGCCCGCGCCGCCACGGACCTGCGGGAGGCGCTGGCCCTGTGGCGGGGGCGGCCGCTGGCCGACCTGACCGGGCTGGCCTGGCTGGAACAGCAGGCCGGGCGGCTTGATCTGCTCCGCGAGCAGATCATGCACGCGCTGTCCGAGGCGAGGCTGGCCGCCGGGGAACACCGGCAGCTGGTACCCGAACTGGAGCAGGCGGCGGCCGACCACCCGCTCGACGAGCAGGTCCACGCCCAGTTGATGACCGCGCTGTACCGCAGCGGACGGCAGGCCGATGCGCTGGCCGTCTACCAGCGGCTGCGATCCACCCTGGCCGAGGAGCTCGGGCTGGCGCCCGGCCCGGCCCTGCGCGAGCTTGAGACGGCCATCCTGCGGCAGGACGCGACGCTGGACGCGTCCGCCCCAGCCGTCAGCCTGCGGCCAGCCGCGCCGCCCGTGCCTGCTGTGCTGGTCCCGGCGCAGCTGCCGCCGCCGGTGGCGGCGTTCGCCGGACGGGACGCGGAGCTGGCCCGGCTCGACGCGATCGGTGACGGCCAGGCGGACGAGGCCTCCGGCGTCACCATCGCGGTGATCACCGGCACTGCCGGAGTGGGCAAGACGGCCCTGGCGGTGAACTGGGCGCACCGGGTGGCCGCGCGGTTCCCCGGCGGCCAGCTGTACGTCGACCTGCGCGGGTTCGATCCGGCCGGGCCCGCGCTCGATCCCGGCCAGGCACTGCGCCGCTTCTTCGAGGCGCTCGCAGTGCCGCCGGAGCGGATACCGGCAGGCCTGGACGACCAGGTGGCGCTTTACCGCAGCCTGCTGGCTGGCCAGCGGGTGCTCGTGCTACTCGACAACGCGCGCGACGCCGGGCAGGTGCGCCCGCTGCTGCCCAGCTCGCCCGGGTGCCTGGCCATCGTGACCAGCCGCAACCACCTCGCTGGCCTGGTCGCCGGGCACGGCGCGCACCCGCTGGGCCTGGACCTGCTCACCCCGGAAGGGGCGCGCGAGCTACTGAGCCGCCGGGTGGGCGCCGACCGGGCCGACCGTGAACCCGACGCGGTCTACGAGATCATCGCCGGCTGCGCGCGCCTCCCGCTGGCCCTGACCATCGCCGCGGCCCGCGCCGCCACCAACCCGCGGTTCCCGCTCGCCGTGGTCGCGGCCGACCTGCGCGAGGCGGGCCACGCGCTCGACCCCTTCGACGGCGATGACGTGGCCACCGATATCAGGGCGGTGTTCTCCTGGTCCTACCGCGCGCTGAGCCCGGACACGGCGCGGGTCTTCCGGCTACTGGGTTTGCACCCCGGCCCGGACATGACCGTCTCCGCCGCGGCCAGCCTGGCCGGGATCACGCCGGACCGGGCCCGCGCCCTGCTGGCCGAGCTGACCCGCGGGCACCTGGTCAGCGAGCGCCGGCCCGGCCGCTACGCGCTGCACGACCTGCTCCAGGCCTACGCCACCGAACAGGCGCGGGACCACGACGACGCCGCCGCCCGGCGCGCCGCGGTGGGCCGGCTCCTCGACCACTGGCTGCACACAGCGTGCGCCACCGCGACGCTGCTCGACCCGTTCTTCGCCCCGGACACCCCGGGCCCGCCACTGCCGGGGGCCGTCGTCGGTGCGCCCGCCACCGCCGAGGAGGCGCTGAGCTGGTTCACCGCCGAACACGCCACGCTGCTGGCGGCCGTGCCGCTGGCCGTCTGGTCCGGGCTGCCCGGCCACGCCTGGCGGCTCGCCTGGGCGCTGAGCACCTTCCTGCTGCGCCGCGGCTGCTGGGACGACCATGCCCACGCGTGCCAGGCTAGCCTGGACGCCGCCCGCCGGGCCGGTGACACGGCCGGGGAAGCCCACGCCCTGCTCCTGCTCGCGCTCGGCGATGCCCGGTCTGGCCGCCGCGACGCCGCCCCGCGGTTCCGGGCGTCGCTGCGGCTGCTCGAGGCGGTGGGCGGCTATACCAGCAGCCAGGTGACCGCGCACAGCAGCCTGATCTGGATTGCCGAGCAGGAGGAGCGCTACGGCGACATGCTCGGTCACGCTGTGCGGGCGCTCGAGCTGTCCCGGGCCGCGGGGGATCAGATGCTGGAGATCATGAGCCTCAACGACGTCGGCTACAGCCACGCGCGGCTGGGAAACTACGGGCAGGCCATCGCCTACTGCGGGCAGGCGCTGGCCGGCAGCCGGACCGCCGGGGAACGCAACTGGGAGTCCGCCGCCTGGGACAGCCTCGGCTACATCCACCACAAGCTCGGCGACCATCAGCGCGCCGTCACCTGCTACGAGCGGTCCCTGGACCTGTGCCGGGAGCTCGCCGACCGGTACAACGAGGCGGGCACCCTCGATCGTCTCGGCGACGTCCACCACGGCGCGGGCGACGCGCGCGCGGCCGGCTGGGCCTGGACTCAGGCGCTGCGCACGCTGAACGAGCTCGGGCATCCCGACAGCGACCGGGTCCGGGCCAAGCTCCGTGTGCCCGACGGCAGGCTGCCCGCCGTCATCTAGCTCCCGTCAGCTGGCTCCCGTCAGCCAGCGCCGTTCCCGGCCAGCAGCGCGGCGGCGTGATCGGGCACGTAAGCCTGCATCTCCCTGGGCGCGCGGACGTACCCCTGGGACGGCGGCCGCGGCGGCAGCTTCAGGTCCGGCTGCCGCACCTGGTGGTAGGGGGTCGTGCTGAGCAGGTGGGCGATCATGTTGATGCGGGCGCGCCGCTTGTCCTCGCTCTCCACCACGTGCCACGGCGCCTCGGGGATGTCGGTGTGCACGAACATCTCGTCCTTGGCCCGGGAGTAGTCCTCCCACCTGGTGATGGACTCCAGGTCCATGGGCGAGAGCTTCCAGCGGCGCAGCGGGTCCCCCAGCCGGCCACGGAACCTGCGCTGCTGCTCGGAGTCGCTGACCGAGAACCAGTACTTGCGCAGCAGGATGCCGTCCTCGACGAGCAGCCGCTCGAAGATCGGGCACTGGTGCAGGAACCGGTGGTACTCCTCCTTAGTGCAGAACCCCATGACGTGCTCCACGCCCGCCCGGTTGTACCAGCTCCGGTCGAAGAGGGCCAGCTCGCCCGCTGCGGGCAGGTGATCGATGTAGCGCTGGAAGAACCACTGCGTGCGCTCCCGCTCGGTCGGCGCGGGCAGGGCGACGATCCGGGCCGCGCGGGGGTTGAGGTACTGCGCCACCCGCTGTATCGTGCCGCCCTTGCCGGCCGCGTCGCGGCCCTCGAAGATGACCACGATCCTGGCGCCCTCGGTGCGCATCCACTCCTGCATCTTCACCAGCTCGCCTTGCAGCCGGTACAGCTCGGTCTCGTACAGCTGCCTGGGCAGCTTCTGCGTTCCGCCGGGCTGATGCGCCGCCTTCTTGCCGTGCCCACTTCCGGCATCCTTGACCTTGCCTGGCATCCCGCGTCCTCCCTTGTCCGTACGTTGTCGCCGGTGCCTCCCGGGAACCCCCGCGGCTGTGCTGGCCCGGGGGGACGCCGCTCCGGAACCCCCAGTTAGTATGACCGGCGTGAGTGACGAAGAGCTATACCGCCAGTATGAGACGGTCAACCTGTACCGTCGCGGCCCGGGGGCCAAGGTCGAGCTGAACCGGCCAGAGCGGATGAACGCGTGGAGCCGGCAGTTCTCCGCCGACCTGCGCGACGCGATCAAGGAGGTCACCGAGAACCCCGAGGTCCGGGCGGTCCTCATCACCGGCGCCGGGCGGGCCTTCTCCAGCGGCGCCGACCTGAAGGAAGCCGCCGAGGACGCCGGCGGCGGCACCGTCGACGTGTACAAGATCCTCACCGAGCGGTACCACCCGCTGATCACCGGTATCCGGCGGATGCCCAAGCCGGTCATCGCCGGGGTCAACGGCCCCGCGGCCGGGATCGGGCTCTCCCTCGCGCTCGCCTGCGACCTGGTGGTGGCGGCCGAGTCCGCCTACTTCTCGCTCGCCTTCGTCAACATCGGGCTGGTGCCGGACGGCGGCTCGTCGCTGTTCGTGCCGTCCCGAGTGGGCTTCGCCCGGGCCGCCGAGCTGGCCATGCTGGGGGAGCGACTGGACGCCCGCAGGGCGTTCGACTGGGGCCTGATCAACCGGGTCTGGCCGGATGCGGAGTACCAGGCGCAGGCGCAGGCGCTGCTCGACCGGATGGCCGCCGGTGCCACCAGGTCCTACGCCGGGACCAAGCGCCAGCTCAACAAGTGGCTGTACGAGCACATGGACGCCCAGCTCGAGTTCGAGGCGGGCATCCAGAAGGAGATGGCCGCCTCCGGCGACTTCGCCGAGGGACTGGCGGCCTTCGCCGAGAAGCGCCCGCCCCGGTTCAGCGGGGCCTGAGCCGGCCGGCCCAGCGAGATCTTGGACACGCCTCAGCTCGAGCGGGTCTACCGGGCCGAAGCGCCCCGGATCACCGCCGCGCTGGCCGCGCGGATCGGTGACGTCGGGCTGGCCGCCGACGCCGTCCAGGACGCGTTCGTCGAGGCTCTCGAGCACTGGCCCACCGCGCCGCCGCCCAACCCGGGCGGCTGGCTGGCCACCACCGCCCGCCGCAAGGCGATCGACCGGCTGCGCCGGGCCCGGGCCGGTCAGGAGAAGCTGGCCCTGCTGGCGGCGACCGCCACCGATATCGGCCCGGAGACCGAGGCGGCCGACGACGACCTGCTCGGCATGATCTTCGCCTGCTGCCATCCCGCGCTGCCGCGCGAGTCGCAGATCGCGCTCACCCTGCGCGCCGTCTGCGGCCTGACCACGGCCGAGATCGCG
>Ga0070699_100004186_pt1 | contig 12766 bp, 13 predicted proteins | sample KBSK1503metaG_FD_65473 | JGI IMG/M metagenome (GOLD analysis project Ga0070699, IMG submission 65473) | Corn, switchgrass and miscanthus rhizosphere microbial communities from Kellogg Biological Station, Michigan, USA - KBS K1-50-3 metaG | ecosystem: Host-associated > Plants > Roots >...
GGCACGAGCCGCTCGTACACCTCGGCGGCGGGGAACGGCACGGCGAGCCGACCGGGCGCGTCGTCAGCAAGCACGCTCACCAACCGTTCGAACAACCGATCCAGATCGTCCGCCACGCTTTCCGTTTCCCCTTTCCCGTTTCCCCTTTCCCGTTACTTCACGATCACGACCCCCTTCATGAAGGGATGCGGCGTGCAGTGATAGGAGTATGTGCCGGCCTTGCCGAAACGATGGATGAAGCTGCCGTTGGACGCGATGAGGGGCGAGCCCGACTCCGTGCCGTCGAAGGTGATCGTATGCTCCACGGGATCATTATTGACCCAGCGCACCGCTTGTCCGACGGAGATCGTCACCGTATCGGTGCCGAACTTGTACGCCGCCAGGCGTACCGTCGTCGCGACCGGTGCCGACACGTCGCCGACGGCGGCGGGGCGCGGCATGCCGTGGAACCAGGGGCCGAATCGCTTCAGGTGGATGGGGATCGTGAACTCGAAGCCGTAGAGGCGTTGGCTCTGGCCAATCGAATTGCCCTGGATCGTGCTCGTCAGCGCGTTGCTGACCTCCAGGCTAAACGTGTGCGGCGACCCTGGGATGACGACGTTCAGCGCGGCGCTCCACGCCGCCCGGACGGTGGGACTCACAAACGAGCCGATGTCCGCGCTCAGCGCCACGAAGTGGTTGACCCGCGCGACCACGCCACCGCCGAAGGCGGCACGAGCCCCCGACTGGCCGAGGGGTTTTCCTGCAACGCGCGCGGCGCCCTGCAGCGTCAGCGGTCCCGTGGTCCAATCGGCGCCCAGCTCGCCGTCCGCGCTCTTCGCCAGAAAGTTGTATGCCGGCGTGACCGACAGGTGGAGCCCCTCCGTTCCCTCGGGACCGCCCCACATTCGCCAGCGGGCATACAACTGCGTCTCGTTCGACGACTGGGATCCGGATCCCTGCTCGATGAGGAACGAGTGGGTGGCGAACTGTGCGCCGAGTGCGACGTTCCGTACGATTCCGGTCGCGAAGGTGAACGTCGGATCGTTCACCACGGTGTGCTGCGGTCCCGGCGCGACGAAAAAGCGGTGGACGAAGTTGAATTGTAAGACCCCGGGATCGACCACCCACGTGCCACCGAGGTTGGCCGAGCGATACATGAGCGATTGCGCCGACAGCGGTACGGCCGTAGCGACGAGCAGAGCCAACGAAGCGTGTCTGATCACGGATCCTCCCTGGTGTTCATTCCGCACTCCGCATTCCGCATTGGTTCTAACGCCATTCCTGCACCCACCTGTCGTACAGCACGGGCGTCACCTTTCCCTGCGCCAGGACCTCGATCCCCGACGGGTCGCGGTACGCTTTGCGATAGAACACATGCGTCACGCCCGAGTTGATGATCAGCTTGGCGCACATGATGCAGGGCGAGGCGCTGACGAACACGACCTTGTCGCGCACGCTCCCGGGCGCCTTGACCAGCGCATTCATCTCGGAGTGAATGCAGCCGCAGCTCCCCGGGACCGCGGAGTCGCATTTGTTCGGCAAGCCCCGGGCGTTGCCGTTGTAGCCGATCGCGAGCACGTTCTCGAGCTGCTGATCGGTCACCACCGTCCCCACCTGGAGCCGGACGCAGGTGGAGCGCTTGGCCAGCTCCTCCGCCATGCGCATGTACACCTCGTACAGGGGGATCCGATCGACCGGCGGAGCCACGGCTCCATTCGGCAGGAGGTTGAGGGCGTGGGTGTTCGCGGCCACGCCGTCCCTAGCGACGCTCATGCAGCTCCTCGTCGGGATCGTAGTCCAGATAGTGCCGACGCGCCCGCTCTTGCGCGAGCCAGGTGTCGAAGCCCGACGGCACCAGGCCGTTGGAGCGCTCCTGGCGCTCCGCGGCACGCATCGCGAGCGCGTTGGCGTATTCGTTCTTGGCATGGCCGGCGTGACCGCGCACCCAGCGCCACTCGATGCTGTGGCCGGCCGCGGCCTGCACCAGCTTCTGCCACAGGGGGAGATTCTCGATCGCGCCGCCCTTGCGGCGCCAGCCGCGGGCGATCCATCCGGGGACCCACTCCGTCATTCCCTTGATCAGGTATTCCGAGTCCGACACGTAGACGACTTGAGCGCGCTTCCATTGCCGGTGCAGCCACTCCAGCGTCGCGATCGCGCCCGCGAGCGCCATCTTCTGGTTGGTGGTGTCGGGGGAGCACTCGTACAGGTCCCAGCGCGCCACGCTGTCGCCCGCCGGAGCCTCGACCAATGCCGCGTTCCCGCCGGGGTTGGGCGGCTCCGTTCCGTTGCCGAGGCAGCTCTCGTCCGCATGCACCAGGACGGAGGTGGCGGGTGCACCGGCCATGTCAGGGCTGGATGACCACCGGGATGTCGGTGTGCCGCAGGATCTCCTCCGCGTGGGACACCACGACGGCGCTGGGCCGGCCGTCGACGTGGGTCATGTGAGCGCCGGCGAACAGGGAGTCGCAGTGCGTCCGCTTGATCACCTGGGCGACGACCTCGCCCGGCTTTCCGGGCTCGACGTGCGTGACGAACGGCACCCGTTGCATCGACAATGCCGCCTCGGCCGCGCCCACCACCAGGAGCCCGGCCTCGCGGTCGTCGCTCGCGTGGATGACATGGATGGTGCTCTCCACCACCGTGGCGAACTGGATGGCGAGCTCCAGTGCCCGCTGACTCGTTTCGCGCCCGTCGAATGCGACCGCGATCGAGCGCATGGGCGACGGGACGCCGCCGCACACGATGACGCACCGCTCCGCGATACGGATCAACGAGACCACGGTGGGCCCCAGCGCGGACTCTTTCGTCGTGACGCCGCGACGCCCGACCAGCACCGCGTCGGCGGTCTTGGCGAGCGCGGCCAGCTCGACGTCGGCGTCACCGTCGGTCGCCGCGGTTTCGACCTTCAGCCCGGCCGCAAGGACGCGCTCCCGCGCCCGGTCGAGCATGGCGGCCCCGTCCGCCCCGTGCCTGCCCTCGCGCACGTACGCCACGATCAGCGTGCTGCGAAACCGCTCTCCCAGGACCACCGCCTGCTCGAACGCCGCATCGGCGCGCGGGCTGCCGTCCAGTCCCACCAGCAGGCGTGTGAACACGGTTACGGCAGCACCGCGAACGACTCGAGGTCGTGCAGCGGGAACGCCAACAGCTCGCCCGTCATCGGCAGCCTGCCCTGGAGCGCCTCGTCGCGTGCCACGGTCTCGAGCCGCTCGGCCACGACGACGTATTCCGTGCCGCGGCGTCGCAGCGCCACGCGGCGCCGCTCCCGCACCGCCCGCTCGAGCGCATCGAGGGCGTCGGGCGTGAGCCTCGTGTATTCGGGGATCGTGCTCGTCCGGTGTCCGCTCATCACCGCACCGCGATGCGGCCAGCGCCGCCGGCGACGACTCGGCCGATCACTCGGCCGATCTGGGCCGCCGCGAGCGTGCCCTCGCGCCCGAGCGCGGCCACGAGCGCGTCGGCCCGGTCAGGGGCGACGGCGATCAGCAATCCCCCCGACGTCTGCGCATCCGCGAGCAGCAGGCGGGTCGTGCCGTCCACCGTGTCCGCGAAGGCGACGGCGTCCGCGACAGCCGCGACGTTGCGCTCGCTGCCTCCGGGGATCGCGCCGCGCTCGGCGGCCTCGCGCGCCCGCGGCAACAGGGGCACGGCAGCCGCCGAGAGCTCGGCCGCGACGCCGCTCGCTTCGAGCAGCGTGCGCAGGTGGCCGAGCAGCCCGAAACCTGTGACGTCGGTCGCGGCGTGCACGCTCTTGCCCATGGCCAGCATCGCACGGGCTGCGCCCGCGTTCAGCGTCGTCATCGCGGCCACGGCTGGCGCCACGTCCGCCTCCGTCAGGAGATCGCGCTTCAGCGCGGTGGTCAACACTCCGGTGCCGAGCGGCTTGGTGAGCACCAGCACGTCGCCCGGCCTGGCGCCGCTGTTCCGCACGATCCGGTCGGGATGCACTTCCCCGATCGCGACCATGCCGTACTTCGGCTCGGGGTCGTCCACGGAATGCCCGCCGAGCACGAACGCGCCGGCGGCGCGCGCCACGTCGGCGCCGCCGCGCAGCACTTCGCCCAGCAGCTCGAACGGCAGCCCCTCGCGCGGCCAGCCCACGAGGTTGAGCGCTAGGAGCGGCGTCGCGCCCATGGCGTACACGTCGGAGAACGCGTTGGTCGCGGCGATGCGCCCGAAGTCGTAGGCGTCGTCGATCAGGGGCGTGAAGAAGTCCACCGTCGCCACGATCGCGCGATCGGGTGCCACCTGGAAGACGGCGGCGTCGTCGCGGCTCGAGGCGTCGACGAGGATCCGGGGATCCGTCGCGACCGGCACGTGGCGCAAGACCTGCGCCAACTCGGCTGGGCCGAGCTTGCAGGCTCAGCCGGCGCCGTGCGAGTAGCGCGTCAGCCGGATGGCGGCCATGGAAATGGTAGACATACGGTCTACCGAAGATACCCTATCCCAGTCTCCAGGCGAGAATGGCGCCGGCGACCACGTAGCGCGCCGTGTCCATGAGGCCGACGACGATGTCGCGTTGTCGCTCGGCCCACCGAACCGGGTATGCCGCGAGCAGGCCGATCAGGAGGAACAGCAGCCACCAGCCACCGCTTCCCAGCGAGTCGAACCACAGTGATCCGAGCAGCGTCACCACCACGGCTTCCAGCAGACGCCCCGCGACGGTCCAGCGGTCGTACGCCCAGACGAAGTACCGTGGACCGACCACCACATCCACGCGATAGCCGATCGGCGGAGCTGCCACGAACCACGCCGCGACCGCCAGCCACGCGAGAACGAGCCGCGTGAGCGTCACTTCGTGCCGCGCGCCCCGGGCGGCACGTACCCCGGGCCGCGCAACCCCCGTCCCGGTCGGGCCGTCGTGACCCTGCCGTGGTCGAGCACCTTCTTGCCGTTCACGAACACGTAAACGAATCCCACGGAGGGCTGGTGCGGTAGCTCGAACGTCGCCTTGTCGGCCACGGTGGCGGGATCGAACACGGTGATGTCCGCGGCCATGCCCGCTTTCAGGAGACCGCGATCCGAAAGCCCGACGCGCTGCGCCGCGAGCGCGGTCATCTTGCGTACCGCGAACTCCAGCGGGAACAGCTTCAGGTCCCGCGCATAGTGGCCGAGGATCCGGGCGAACGTCCCATAGGCGCGCGGGTGGGCGGATTGCGTGCCGAACGGCCCGTCGGGCGCCACCCCGCCGAAGTCTGTGTTCACCGCCACCCACCACGTCTTCATGGCCGTCTGGACGTCGGGCTCGCTCATCACGGCGTACACGGCGTCGGTGCGATGGCCGTGCTCGGCGAGCACGATGTCGAACAGCGTCTCGACGGGATCGCGGTGACGTTGGGCGGCGATCTCCTCCACGGTCTTTCCTTGCAGGTATCGCAGCGAGTCCTGGAACGTCCCCGTGATCAGGACGCCGTCGCCGCCGCCCGCCTCATAGTAGAAGCTCTCCGTCGCCTTGGGGTTGACCATCTCGTCGTGCAACCGGGCACGGGTAGCCGGGTCGCGCAGCCGCGCGAGCAGGGAGTCCCAGCCGCCGCTCTCGGCCCAGGACGGGATCGACGCGTCGAGCGCCGTGGCCGCGCGCGTGTACGGGTACTGATCGGCCGTGACGTCGAGGCCCGCCGCCCGGGCCGAATCGATGCGCGCGACGATGCGGGGCATCTGGCCCCAGCTCTTCCGGCCGGACACCTTCAGGTGGGAGACCTCCGCCGGGATCTCCGCGTCCCGGGCGATCTGGAACAGCTCGTTCAGCGCGTCGTCGATGCGCACACCCTCGTTCCGCATGTGCGACGCGTAGATGCCGCCATGCCGCCGCGCGGCTTTGGCCAGGGCGATCAGCTCGTCGGTCTTTGAGTAGCTCGCCGGCGCGTACTCGAGCGCGGTCCACAGGCCCAGCGCACCCTGTTCCATGAGCGTGTCCACGAGAGCCGTCATGCGCGCCAGCTCCGCCGCCGTGGGCGCGCGGTTCGCTTTTCCCACCACCGCGAGGCGCACCTGGGTGGCGCCGACGAATGTGGCGATGTTCAGCGCCGCGCCCTGTTTCGCGAGCTGCGCGAAATATCCGTCCAGGTCGCGCCAGTCCTCGCGATAGTGCCATTTCTTCATGGCATCCGAGTCGTCGAGGACGAGCTGATCGGTCAGCGGGGCCACCGAGCCCCCCTCGCCCGTGACCTCGGTCGTGATCCCCTGTGTGATCTTCGAGAACACGCGGTTGTCGATGAGCGCATTGATCTCGGACTGGCCCATCATGTCGATGAAGCCCGGGGAGACGACCAGCCCGGCCACGTCCAGGGTCTCGCGCGCCTGTGCCCCGGCCAGGAATCCGACGGCGGCGATCCGATCGCCGCGGAGGGCGACGTCTCCCCGGTAGCGCGGATTGCCGCTGCCGTCCACGACCCACCCGTGCTTGAGGATGACGTCGTAGGCACCGCTCCCGTTTCCCGTTTCCCCTTTCCCGCAGGCACCGATGATCGCCGCGACGGCGAAGGCGAGTCTTACTTTGCCCATGTTCTCCTCAGCGAATCCGGGTGAACGATCCGTCCCCGTATCATGACGAAGGCGATGCGCCGCGTCGCGGCGATGTCCGTCGCCGGATTCGCGTCGAGCACCACGAGATCGGCGACCTTGCCGGGGATGACCGCACCCAGCGAGTCGGCCCGCAACAGCTCGGCACCCTTGCGCGTGGCCGCCGTGATGGCTTCGACCGGCGTGAGGCCGGCGCCGACCAGGAGGCTCATTTCCTCGTGCAGCGAGAGCCCCGGCACGAGCAGCTGGTTCGCGGCGTCCGAGCCCGCGGCCACGAGCCCGCCCGCCCGCTTGAACTCGCGCACGAACTGGTTCTCGCGCGCCCGCGACCGGCGGAACGCCTGCAGGTCGCCCGCACGCCAGCCGCTGCGCCGCAGCAAGCCGGCGACGTCGCGCACGCTCGCCACGGTGGGCGGCACGTCCTCCATGCCGGGGCGCGACAGCAGCGTGGGGTTGTCGAGGCGGGAGAGCATCTCGTGCAGCACCAGCGTCGGCACGATCGCGACGTGCGCGGCCGCGAGCCCCCGGGCCACGCGCTCGAGCGCGGCGGAGTCGAGCAGCGCCCATCCCGCCTCCTCCAAGGTCCAGCCGCGCAGGAAATCGTCGTGCGCCCGCAGGTAGGGCCCCGGGTTGCGGCTGGCCGCCTGCACGACGCCGGCCATGTGCTCGAGCGACGCGACGCCGGCCCGGGCCGCGGTCAGGGCGTCGATCTTGCCGAGGTGCGCCGCCACCGGAAACCGCAGGGTCGATGCCTCGTCCAACAGCGGCGGCAGCAGGTCGGCGGTGAACTTGGTGTAGATCTTGACCAGGTCCGCCCCGGCGACGGCGCGCTGGTCGACCGCCTTGCGCACGTCGCCGCGGCTGCGCACCGCGGTCGCCGTGGGGTACGTGGGCGGTGCACCGTCGATCATGGCCCCGGAGGTGAACATGCGGGGGCCCAGCACCGAGCCGAGGTTGAGGTCGTTCTTGAGCGCGATGGACGAGTCCGTGCTCGACGCGCCGAGGTCGCGCACCGTGGTGACGCCCCAGGCCACATAGCGCTCGACCGCCCAACGCTCCACGTGGGCGTGCGCGTCGACGAGCCCCGGCACCACGGTCTTCCCGATCAGGGTCATCCTGAGTGCGCCGCGGGGCACCGGGACCTCGTTCACCCGGGCCACGGCCTGGATGTGCCCGTCCTTCACGAGGATCACGGCATCCTGCACCGGCGCGCGGCCCGAGCCGTCGATCAACGTCGCCCCCTCGAGCGCGATGACGCCGTCGCCGGGCGGCTTGCAGCTCGTGAGCGCAAGGACCGTCAGGAGAACGAGCGCGCTGCGGGAGGGGCGAAGCGTCACTTCGGGTCTGACGACGTATGGTCGTGGAGGATCTGCCAGCGGTTTCCCCGTCTCTCGAGCACGAGTGTGAACGGCCCGCTCGCCGTCACCGAATCCCGCCGCAGCAGCTTGAAGCGTGCCGTGCAGAGCGCGAGATCGGGTGCGAGCGGGCGCACGCGGACCTCCTCGAACGCCAGCGAGTCACGCGACTTGCCGGGGGCGAAATACGTCGTCTGGTAGCGGTCGAACAGCCGCTGCCAGCCGTACATCACGTGACCGGCCGAGACGTAGCTTGTGAGCGAGTCGTGCGCATAATCGCTCATGAAGCCCGGGAGGTCGCCCCGATTCCAATCGGACGCGCTGCGTCGCAGCAGCGCCGCGATGTCGGCCTGCGGATCTCCGGCGGGCGAGGGGGGGGCCGCACAGGCCGCCAGTATCACCGCGCACCACACACCACGCACCGCGCACCTCCGTGCGTTTGGGGCTTCAGAACGTAGCACGGGAGCGTCTCGCGGAGATGGGCCCAACCATCCGAAAGACGCTCCCGCGGAGTGCCGTCGACGGCTGTTAGCGGCGACGCCGTCTCGCCGTCTTCCTCCGTTTCGTTTTGCCGCCGCGCTTCGCCTTGGCGCGCGGCCGCTTCTTCGCGGCCCGCTTCTTCGCCTTGGGTCTCGCCGCCTTCCGCTTGGCAGCTGGCTTGCGCCGTGGCGACGCCATCGGCTCGTCCATCATCGGCGCTGGGGTGGGGGGCGTCGGCGCCGCCGGCGGATACAGCGGCTCCATCATCCCTGGGCCGGTCCAGCTGCTCTCCGAAAAATCGGTTGGCTCGAGCATCGGACGATCTCTCCTCTGCTGGTTGTCGGTGGGCGTGGCCTATAGCTTACCGCGGGAATGCTGTCACGCAAGTGCGCCGCGCCGAGACCGCGGCCCCTGGATCCGGTGCGGGCCGGTCGCGACAAGTTAGCTTGACAAGGGCACTTACGAGCACTTACGTTCGCGCCGCTATGATGGTTCGCCGTTTCCTGCTCAGCGCCGCGCTCGCGTGGCCCGGTGTCGCGCTCGCGCAAGCCGTCACCGAAGTGCAGGTCGCTCCGCCCTCGGTCACGATCAAAGTGGGGGAGCGGAACGGGCTCCTCGCCACGGCCTTCGATCGCGTCGGCAACGTCATTCCCACCGCGCGCGTGATCTGGTCGTCCAACAACGTTGCGGTCGCCAAGGTCGACAACAACGGCACCGTCACGGGTGTAGGCGGGGGTGTCGCGATCATCGAGGCGCGGGTCGGGGCTCGCAAGGGCACCGCAGCCGTCCAGGTGGTGGGCAGTCCCCCTGCGGCCGCCAACCCGACGACCCAGCCGGCCGCGCCCGCTCACCCCACCGCGGAGCCGGCGGGGGCCCCTGGACCGGACCCCCTCGCGGGCCAGCCGGCCGGCACCGGTCCCGCGGCGGTCCTGCGCATCGAGCCCCCGACGATCTATCTGCTCCCCTCCGAGAACACGCGCGCCGCGCCGCGCGCCCTGAAGGACGACGGCACTCCCGCCGCGCCGGTCCCGGTCACGTGGAAATCGCTCCGGCCTGACATCGCGAGCGTGGACCAGAACGGGGTGATCGTCGCGCTCGCGCCGGGACAAGGCACGGTGCAGGTGACGAGCGCGGGCGGTCTCACGGCCACTGCCCCGGTCGTGGTACAGCAGGCCGAGATCGCCGTGCAAGAGCCGATGCCCATCGTGATGTCGCCCGGGGACGTCGACACCCTGCACGTCGCGGTCCCGTCGCAAGGGGGGCGTCTGGTCAGCCCGCTCGCGCTGCAGTGGTCGACGGCGGATGCGACTGTGGCGCGAGTCAACCTCACGGGAATCGTGACGCCGGTGGCGCCGGGACGCACCACGCTCACAGTCGCCGGGCTCTTGCAGACGAAGACCGTGGAGGTCGTGGTTCATCGCACCGTGGAGCAGCTGGCCGTAAGCCCCACATACAAGGCGGACGTGCCGCTGCCGATCCAGGGGACGGTGAAGTTCACTGTGCAAGGGCTTGCGGCCGACCGCACCCCGGTACCCGAAGCGCAGTTCCGCTGGACCGTGGGTGACACCACGCTGGCGGGTTTCGATCCGGCATCGGGTACGCTCACCGGCAAGCGTGCGGGAAAAACGACGCTCACCGTGAAAGGCCCGGGTCCCGGACTGAGCGTCACCTGGCCGATCCGGGTGATCGCGGCTGGCCTCAAGTTGTCGGCGTCCCGTCTGGGCGTGTCACTCGCCCGGCATGTGCCGCTGCGGGCGAGCTTCGCCGACGAATCGGGCGGCGTGATCGGGCCGGCCACGGGCGTGTCGTGGGCTTCGGACAATCCGTCGGTCGCGACGGTGGCCGAGGACGGCACGGTGGCGACCACGGGATACGGGCACGCCCGCGTCACCGCGACGGCGCCGGGTGGGCGGCGCGCGGTCGCCGAGGTGTTCGTGCAGGGCGAAATCGTGGTGGCGAGCTCGCGCTCGGGACGGTTCCAGCTGTACGCGGCCGAGCGCGCCAACCTGGCGCAGCTGCGCAAGGTCATGGACGACACGGCGACCGCGACCGAGCCCGCGTTCTCGCCGGACGGCTCCCGCATCGCATTCACCTCGACCCGCGACGGGCAGCCCGAGGTGTACGTGATGGACGCCGACGGGACCAATGCCCAGCGGCTCACCAATTCGCCGGGCCTGGACGGCGACCCGTCGTTCAGCGTCGACGGCCAGGCGGTCGTGTTTCACTCGCAGCGTACCGGCCACCGCCAGATCTACGTCCAGCCGATCACCAGCTCCGTCGCCGTGCCCCTCACGCAGGAGCCGGCCGACAACTCGCAGCCGAGCATGTCGCCCGACGGCGAGGTGATCGCGTTCGTGTCGAACCGCGAGGGCAACAACCACATCTGGCTGATGGCGAAAGACGGCACCAATCAGCATCCCTTCACGCGGGGCCCGCAGACCAAGGAGAGCGCCCCTCACTTTCTGCGCGACGGCACGCTTGCCTATCTGGTGGAGCAGAAAGCCGGGGGGCGCACCTCGACCCAGGTGGTGAAGGCGGATTTGACGACCGGCAAGATCGGTCCGCTCGCGGAGACGGATGTGATGGTCACGGATTTCGCCGTCTCGGGCGTGGGCGACCTGGTGGGCCTGGTGGTGGCGGTGCAGAAGAACGTGCTCCGGGTGTACATCCAGCCGATCGGTGCCGGCGGCGCTCCGGTGGCGATCCCGACCAGCGGCGCCGAGCAGATGGTGTCTCCCGCGTTCATGCCGTAGCGGGCGCCCACGCCATGCGCGCCTGGGTGATCCGCGCCACGGGCGGCCTCGACCAGCTGCAACAGAGCGACGTCCCCGACCCGCCGGGTACGGGCTCTCCCCCCCTGGGCCCGCGTCAGGTCCGCGTGGCGCCGCGGGCCGCGGCGCTCAACCACCTCGACCTCTTCGTGGTGCGCGGGCTGCCGCACCAGTACCGCTTCCCCCACGTCCTGGGCGCCGATGGCGCGGGCGTCGTGAACGCCGTCGGCTCCGAGGTCCGGTCGCTGCGACCGGGCGACCGGGTCATGATCAATCCGGGAATCCCCGACTATACGTGCGAGTACTGCCGCGCCGGCGAGCAGTCGTTGTGCCGCAGCTACGGCATTCTGGGCGAGCACTTCCCCGGCACGATGGCGCAATATGTGGTGGTCCCCGAGCAGAACGTCGCCACCATCCCGACACTGCCGACACCGCTCACCTGGGCCGAGGCGGCGGCATTTTCGCTGGCGACGCTGACGGCCTGGCGCATGATCGTGACGCGTGCGCAGGTCGTCGCCGGCGAGACGGTATTGATCTGGGGCATCGGCGGCGGGGTAGCGCTCGCGGCGTTGCGGATCGCGAAGCTCAAGGGGGCGAGAGTGATCGTTACAAGTTCCAGCGACGCCAAGTTGCACGAGGCTCAGACGCTCGGCGCCGATGCGACCCTCAACTACAAGACTCAGAAAATTTCCCAGGAGGTTCGCGCCCTCACCGACAAGCGCGGTGCCGACGTGGTGATCGAAAACGTGGGCGAGGCGACCTGGGACGAGTCGCTGCGCTCGCTTGGCAGGGGGGGACGGCTTGTGACGTGCGGTTCCACGTCCGGCCCCCACGTCTCGCTCGATCTGCGCCGGCTGTTTTGGCATCAATGGAGCCTCATGGGCTCGACCATGGGGAACGACGTGGAGTACCGCGAGATCGTGCGTCGGCTGGGCGCGGGCGAGCTGCGTCCCATCGTAGACCGCGTGTTCCCGTTCACCGAGGCGCGTGCCGCGTTCGAGCGGCTGGAACGAGGGGAGCAGATGGGGAAGATCGTGGTCGAAATCGGTCCGTGAAGCCCTGGCCCGGCGAGGCGCTCCGCTTCGCTCATGCTGCTGTCCAACAGCGTCTGCCGAGCCCGGGCTTCAAGCGCCGGACCAATCCTAGCCAGGGTCGATCAACCGATCGTCAACCGCGTGTGTAAGTGACGCCCCGAGCCGGTGTTAGGGGCCGCAATCGCGTTGCCTTTCCCGGTCTAAGTGATTATTTTTTAGCAACTTAGGCAACTTCCCCCGAGCCCGAACCTGCTTTCATGACCGCACCCAACGCCCGCGAGCGTATCCTGCCGCGCCTCATCGAAGACGAGATGCGGGAGTCGTTCCTCGACTACTCGATGAGCGTCATCGTGCAGCGGGCGCTGCCCGATGTGCGCGACGGCTTGAAGCCCGTGCACCGACGCATCCTGTACGCGATGAACGAGCTGGGACTCGTTCCCGGCCGCCCGTATAAGAAGAGCGCCACGGTGGTCGGGGACGTGCTGGGCAAGTACCACCCCCACGGCGACGTGGCGGTCTACGACTCGCTGGTGCGCATGGTGCAGGACTTCTCGCTGCGCTACCCGCTGGTGGATGGCCAGGGCAACTTCGGCTCTGTGGACGGCGACCCGCCGGCCGC
>Ga0070699_100004187_pt1 | contig 12764 bp, 15 predicted proteins | sample KBSK1503metaG_FD_65473 | JGI IMG/M metagenome (GOLD analysis project Ga0070699, IMG submission 65473) | Corn, switchgrass and miscanthus rhizosphere microbial communities from Kellogg Biological Station, Michigan, USA - KBS K1-50-3 metaG | ecosystem: Host-associated > Plants > Roots >...
GCCGAGCTCCTGCTCGACGAGGCCGACCGGCCTGACCAGCACGAGCACCGTCGCTTCGTGTTCAAGCCCGAGCTGGTCGCGCGGGCCAGCAGCGGCGCGGTCGCCAGTCCCGGGACCGCCGCCGGCGAAGTCGTCTCACCCGTCCCAGCCTGACCACGCCGCGGCCGGGGACGGGGTGCCGCCCCAACGCCATTACGCTTCCAGGTCGGCGGCTCCGTGCACGATCTCGGGATACACGTCCGCGCCCGGCCGTAAGTGTGCGCGTCAGCGGCCGGGGGCAGCGAGGGCGTCGCCGAGGGAAGTGCGCCAGTATAGGACCTCGCGGCCGGCCCGCCGGCGCAGGACGGCGCCGGCATCCAGCAGTATCCGCAGGTGGTTGCCGACCGCGCCGGGCGGGAGCCCGGTGAGCGCGGCAAGCTGCGTGGTGGAGCGGGGCTGCTCGAGAAGCCGCAGGACGCGGGCGCGGTTCGGGCCGATGAGACGGGCCAGGCCGTCCGCGCCGGCCCGCGTGCTTCCGGTGTCAGCGAGCGCGCCGGACACGGGGTATACGAGCGCGTACCGGTGCGGAAGTTCCAGCATGTCCCAGCCGGTATAGCTGTGGACGGGCACGAAGTCGAGCTGCCGTGCCTGCGACAGGTCCCGGTCCGGGAGGAACTCGTACCCGTTGATCTGCAGGCGCCCGCCGCCGAGCCAGGAAGAATACGGAGCATGTCCGTCACCGCGTCGCGCAGGCCCGGCCGGCCGAGCGCCGCGGGCAGCGGGCCGACGGCGTGCTGGCCGATCTCGTCCCGGATCCGGTCGTCGTCCCAGGCCGCGAGCTGGCCGAGTTCGTCGGCGAACGTGGCACCGCCGCCGAGCGGCGGCAGCCCGAGGAAGTCCGCGATCCAGCCTGGCACCTGGCCGCGCCGCGGCGTCCACATGCGCTCGGCTACGACGGCGCGGAGCTTGTCCTCGGCCAGCATGGCGAGGCAGGCCTCGCGGTGCAGCGGCGCGACCGGATCATTGAGCCGCTCCGGCTCCTGCTGGCCGCGCCTTACCTGCTGTTCTTCCTCAGCCCGCCCCCCGCGCTCGCGGTACCGCTCGGCTTCCTCGCCGCGGCTGGTTATGCGGCCTCACTGCCGCTGCAGGACCGCCTCATCCGGCATACCGACGAAGCGATCCAGGGCCAGGTCCTGGGCCTGCACATGAACGGCATGATGACCTGGCAGGCCATCGCAGCACTCATCGCGGGCGCAGTCGCGTCCTTCCTGCCTCCGGCGACCGCCATGGGCACGATGGCGGCCGCCTCGACCACTGTCACACTCCTGCTAGTCCCCTGTCTGCGCCGGTCCGCTCCCGCAGCGCGGACCACCATTCCTCGTTGGGCCGCGCCGCGGTGACGGCCGCGCGCCGCGCAGTAAAGGCGGCTACCTGCGCCCCGCCCGCAGCCCGACGGTGACCATCGGCAGCGTGAACTCGCCGTGCGCGGTCTCCGGCTGGCTGCGCAGGAAGTCGCCGATCCGGGCGAGCAGCCGGGCCCGTTCGGCCTCCTCCATGACCAGGAGGTGGGAGTGCGTGCCGATGGTGGCCAGCAGGGAATCGGCGGTGCGGACCTGCCCGTGCCCGAACTCGCCCACCTCGGCCGCGCCGAACAGGTCCGAGCCCTCCTCGAACAGCCGCTCCTGCCGGGACTGGCCCGCCCCGTCGCGCCACCTCGTCAGCGTGATGCTGGACTTACGCTTGCTGATCTCGGCCAGCCGGGCGACCCAGCCGACCCGGTCGTCGTCCACGTTCCACAGCCCGGCGAGCACCCCGCCCGGCCGGAGCACCCGGGCGATCTCGGGTAGCGCGCGGTCCATGTCGAACCAGTGCATGGCCTGCCCGGCCAGCACGGCGTCCAGGCTAGCATCGGGCACCGGGATCTCTTCCGCGCTCCCCGGCACCGAACGCACCGCGGGCATCGCCCGCCGCAACTGGGCCAGCATCTGCGGGTCCGGCTCCACCGCGGTCACCTCGGCGCCCAGGCCGGCCAGCGTCGCGGTCAGCTTGCCGGTGCCCGCGCCGATGTCGGCGACCCGGACCGGCTGGCGGTCCCGGACCGGCTCCAGCGCCCATCGGACCGCGTCCTCGGCATAGCCGGGACGGTGCTCGGCGTAGGCGGCCGCGGCGGCCCCGAACGACGAGCCGTGCAGCAGCCTGTCCGCCGCCTCGGCCTCGCTCTCCGTGCGGTTCGGGTTGTCAGGGGTGGTCTGCTCGCTCACCCGAGCGAGCCTATTCGGCCGGGTGCCTGGCGTCGTAGGCGGCCCGGGCGGCGTCGATCTCCTCCAGGTGGCTGTCCGCCCAGGTGACCAGCTGGCCGATGGCGTCGAGCAGGGTGCGCCCCATGGGGGTGAGCGCGTATTCGACCCGCGGCGGGATGACCGGGTGGATGGTCCTGGTCACGATGCCGTCCCGCTCCAGCCCGCGCAGCGTGACGGTGAGCATCCTGGCGGTGATGCCGTTGACGCCCCGGTGCAGTTCGGTGAACCGCATCGTGCCCCGCCCCAGCAGGTCGATGACGTACATCGACCACTTGTCGCCGACGCGCTGGAGCACCGCCCGCGCGCGGCAGCTCGCTGGCTCGCCGGCCGGTCCCGGTTCGCCGTTCCCCGCCGGATCGCACGCCGCCTCAAGCGGCTCGCGCTCCGGGTCGGCTGGCCCGGATTCCACGACATTCCCTCCCTGGTATCACACCAGGTTACTTCCCTGAGCTGGGACGTCCTAGTGCTTGACGCTTCAACCAATTTATACTTACTATAAGGAAGTAACACACGCGAGTAAAGTCGCGTACGACAAAGAACCTTCTACCTGGAGGAAATATGAGTGAGACCGCCGTGGAGATTCCCGGCTACGTTGCCGGGACGTGGACGATTGACCCCGTGCACTCCGAGGTGTCCTTCGTCGTCAGGCACATGATGGTGAGCAAGGTCCGCGGCCGTTTCGACAAGTTCGAAGGGACCATCGTCACCGCGCCGGACCCGCTACAGTCCAGCGTCACCGCCACCGTTGAGCTGAGCTCGGTGAACACCGGTGAGCCCAACCGGGACAACCACATCCGCAGCGCCGACTTCTTCGAGGTCGAGTCGCACCCCCATCTGACGTTCCGCTCCACCGGAGTCCGCCCGGACGGTGACGACTTCCTCCTCGACGGCGATCTCACTATCCGCGGCACCACCAAGCCCGTCACGCTCAAGCTCGAGGTGAACGGCTTCGGCCCGGACCCCTTCGGCGGGACCCGGGCGGGCTTCTCCGCCAGCGGCGAGATCAACCGGCACGACTTCGGCGTCAGCTACAACGGCCCGATCCCCGGCGCCGGCGGCGGCGTCATCGTCAGCGAGAAGGTCGCGATCACCATCGAGATCGAGGGCGTCCTCAACAAGCCCGAGTAAAGACCAGGCCCAGCGCGGGCCGGGGACCGTACGCCGGCCCCGGCCCGCGTTCGTTTTTATGGGCCCGAACGGGCCGGGCCATTCGCCCTGGCTCAGCCTAGGTGCCGTGCCTGGTCAGGTAGTCGAGGTACAGCGGGCGCAGCGCCTCGGCCACGTCACCCTCACCGGAGTCGATCGCGTCATCGATCAGCACCGAGAGATGGGTGACGTCCCGCCCGGCCTCGATCGAGTGTCCCTCGGAGGCTTCGGCCGCCGGGATGGCGCGCAACAGCTCCCAGAGGAACTCCACGTCGACGTGGTGCAGCGCCCGGCGCACGGCGAGGTCGTGCAGCTCGCGCGAGGAAAGCGCGTCCAGTTCGTCACGGGTCACCCGTGGACTCTATCGCCTGCTCCCGGATGCCGCGTCGCTCCCCGCCCGCCCCGACCGCCTGCCGCCCCGTGGCCGCTAGCCTCAAAGCCCGCCGGACACGGCCCGCGCGACGGTCCGTACCCCGGCGTGCACGGGCAGGTCGTCGAGCAGCACCGGCTGGCCGTCGGCCCCGGTCAGCGGGATCCGCCAGTTGGGGTACTCGTCCACCGTGCCCGGCATATTCTGCGGCCGCCGCTCGCCCGCGGCGTCGGCCAGTGAGACGCCGATCAGCACGGCCGGGGTCCGCGTCAGGTAGCCGTAGAGCGCGGCCGTGAACTCCTGCGCCGACGGCGCGCCTGCCCGCGGCAGCAGACCCTCGCGCGCCAGCATGGCCAGCCACCTCGCCAGCTCCGCCTGGGCAGTGGCCCGCTCCTCGGCCTCCGGCCGGGTCAGCAGGCCAAGTTCGGCCCGGAAGGTGACCTGGTCGCCGGTGAGGAAGGCCGAGGCCGGCGGCATGTCGTGCGTGCCGACCATGGCCAGGCAGCCGCGGCGCCATCCGCCCGGCCTGCGCGGGGTGCCGTCCGCCCGCCGCTCGAACCACAGCATGGAGGTGCCGAGCACCCGGCGCCCGGCCAGGAACTTCCGCAGCCAGGGTTCCACCGTGCCGAGGTCCTCGCCGATCGCCACGGCTCCCGCGCGCGCCGCCTCGGCGGCCAGCACGCCGCCCATCAGCTCGTGGTCGTACCGCACGTAGGTGCCCAGGTCCGGTGACATCCCCGCCGGTATCCACCACAGCCGGGCCAGCCCCATGACGTGGTCCACCCGCAGGCCGCCCGAGCCGCGCGTGCACGCCGCGACTAGCTCGGCCAGCGGACGGCCCGCCTGCGCGGCGAGCCAGCCCGGGTGCCACGGCGGCAGCGTCCAGTTCTGGCCGCGCTGGTTGAACTCGTCCGGCGGCGCGCCCACGCTGATGCCCGGCACGATCACGTCCTGATAGGCCCAGGCGTCGGCGCCGCCCGGATGCGTGCCGACCGCGAGGTCGGTGATCACGCCGATGCTCATGCCGGCCCGCCTGGCCGTCTGCTGCGCCGCGCTGAGCTGCTCCGCCGTCAGCCACTGCAGCCATTCGTGGAACGCGATCCGGTCGGCCAGTTCCCGCCTGAGCCCGTCGACTCCGGCCGAGCACGGGTCGGCCAGCGCCGCCGGCCAGGACCGCCAGTCGGGACCGTGTACCTCGGCGATGGCGCACCACGTCGCCCAGTCCGCGATGGCCCGGCGGTCACGGGCCAGGAACGTGTTCAGTTCGGCCCGGCGGCTCGCGGTCAGCGGCACCGCGCGGATCAGCTCCGCCGCGGCGCGCTTGGCGGCCCAGACCGCGTCCCGGTCGATGAGCGCCGCGGTGCCGCTGGCGGCCCGCAGCGGGGCGGCCAGCGCCTCCACCCGCGTCCGGTCCCCGGCGCTCAGCCCCCGGTATTCGGGGATGTCCTCGATCCGCAGGTAGAGCGGGCTGATCTGGCGGCGGCTCATGGGCAGGTAGGGAGACGGGCTGACCGGAGGCAGCGGCTCGGCCGCGTGCAGCGGGTTGACCAGCACGAAGTCCGCGCCCAGGTCGCCGCCACTCCAGCCGGCGAGGTCGGCCAGGTCGTGCAGGTCGCCGTGACCCCAGGACGCGCGCGAGCGCACCGAGTACAGCTGCACGGCGAAGCCCCAGCCCCGGCGGGCCGGCCAGGGGGCTACGGGGGGGCGGGGAGCCCTCCCGTGAGCAGGGGGGGTCTTGGGGGGATCGTTCCCCTTGGGGCGACTGAGCGCCGCGAGGACCGCGCCCAGCGTCTCGTCCGGCACCTCCACGTGCCGGCCGCGCCAGTCCTGGTAGGAGACCGCCACGCCGTGCGCCTGCGCCCGGCGCGTGAGCTCTGCGCGTCCTGTCACCGCACTAGTCTGCCCGAGCCGGCACCCGCCCTGACCAGGTTCCAACCGCAGACCTGTCATCGCGGTCTTAAAGGGCAGAAGGGCGCCGTAAACAGCGGATCCCAGGCCATAACAGGACGGCTGGACATGAAGCACCTCACCACGATCCCGAAGACCGCCCGCCGGGCCGCCGCGGTCATCGCCGCCGCCTCCGTCGCCGGGCTGATCGCCGCCTCCGCCGCCGTCGCGGCCGGCTCGTCAGGCGCCGTGCTGACGGCGGACACCTCGCGCGCCGCCCCGGCTGCGGTCCGCGCCTGCACGGCGAGCGATCTCGGTGCCTGGGTGGCGGTCACTCAGGGGAACGGCGCCGCCGGGAGCATCTACTACCCGCTGCAGTTCACCAACCTGAGCCGGCACGCCTGCGCGATGCGCGGCTTCCCCGGGGTGTCCGCCGTCGACCGTAACGGCCATCAGCTCGGCAGCCCGGCGAGCTGGGGTAACGTGATCCCGGCCCGGACCGTGGTGCTGGCCCCGGGCGCGACGGCACACACCATCCTGCGGTGGAGCGACGTCGCGGTCAGCACCGCGCCCGGATGCCATCCGACCTTCAGCACCTTCGAGCTGCGGATCTACCCGCCGGGTCAGTACCGCGCGACGTACGCAGCCTTCGACCTGGAGGCCTGCTCGCACGTCGGCCCCATTTACCTGGGCGTCGAGCCGGTCCAGCCCGGCGTCGGCACGATCAACGGCTAGCCCGGGGCCGGTACCGCCCCGCGGGCCCCGTGCCCCGCGGGGCGGTTGCCCGCGCGTCAGATGCCTGCGCGCTAGGAATCCGCCGGCTCTAGGACGAACACCGGGATCTCACGCGTGGTCCGCGTCTGGTAATCCGCGTAGGGCGGGTACGCGGCAACCGCCCGCTTCCACCATTCGGCCCGCTCCTCCCCGCTGACCTCGCGCGCGACCATGTCCTGCTTGCGCGGGCCGTCCTGGAGCTCCACCCGCGGGTTCGCGCGGACGTTGTAGTACCACACCGGGTGGGCCGGCGCGCCACCTTTGGACGCCACCATGGCGTACCGGCCGTCGTGCTCCACCCGCATCACCGGCGTCTTGCGCACCTTGCCGCTGCTGGCGCCGAGGTTGGTCACGATCACCACCGGCAGGCCGGTGTCCCGCAGCGTCAGACCCTGGGTTCCGCCCGAACCCTCGTACAGCTCGACCTGTTCGCGTACCCAGGCCGCGGTGCTCGGCTCGTATTCTCCTTCAACTGGCATACCGGATAGTCAACACCAGCCGTCTGCCGCGCCGCCTCCCGGGCCGGCGGCTCGCCGATACCTGCCGGAACCGCAGCGCGCCGGGACACGTCTGATCGTCATGATCGGGTCGAGACGGCTCACGATGGCGCTCGCCGCCGCGGCCGTGCCGGTCGTGCTGACCGTCGGCTGCGCCAGCACCGCCACCACGAGCACCACCGCCAGCACGAGCGCCGCCAGCACGAGCGCCGCCAGCACGAGTGCCGCCAGCACGAGCGCCGCCAGCACGAGCGCCGCCAGCGCGCATCCGGCGGCCGCGGCGCGCGCGGCGCCCACCGCGCGCTTCAGTGCCATGGGCCTGTCGTTCCGGTATCCGGCGGGCTGGCGGACGGTCACCCCGCGGGCCGGCCTGTCGGATTTCCCCGCGCTGATCGTCTACCTGAGCACCAGCCGGCTGACCGGCACCTGCGTGGCCAGCGCCAGCGCTGGCCGCATAGCCGAGACCTGCGCATACCCGGTTCGCGTCCTGCCGCGCGGGGGAGTCCTCGTCAGGTGGAACGCCAACGCCTTGCCGACGTGGCGCATGCCGAAGGCCAACACGATCGTCGCGGGCCGCAGGGCCGTCGAGACCAAGACCCGCGGCGGCTGGTGCGCGGTCCTGGGCGCGACCGAGACGATCACCGTGATGATCCCGCGCGCCACACCCGGCAACTGGTATCAGATGGACGCCTGCCTGCGCGTCCCCGGCCTTCCCCGGCAGGAAGCCCAGATATCGTCCATGCTCACCTCGGTGCGGATCAGTCCCGGCTCCTGAGGCCCGTCAGGCGACGGCCAACTGCCTGTGAGGTGTCAAGGCCGAGGACAAGGACACGGCGCTTGACCACCCGGAGAGATCCGGATGATGTCACGCAAAGTCCGAGTTGCCGCATGACACCGCGCCACGATCTGGACGCCAAGACCGCATTGGTCAGGTCGGCATCTGACCAAGCGTTTGTCTTCGATGAACCTGGGCTCATGCCGAGACCGTAACGCGGACCACCGACATTCTGTTCGACGGTGCATCCTCATTTGTCGGGACGAGGAGATTTGAACTCCTGTTCTCCTGACCCCCAGTCAGGCGCCTTAACCAAGCTGGGCCACGTCCCGCCGCGCCACCATGTCGCTTCCAGTAGCGCGCTTGCCCGCCGGATACCGGCAGGCTCAGTTAGCTTAGCGCAACCGCGGCGCCGCTCGGAACGAAGCCGGGCCGAACCGGGCGCCGCGCCGCCGCGGATGCGTGCTTCCCGCCGGAACGGAAAGTTACGCTGTGCCGGGCATGGCGCGGATGCCGTGCTCGTTGTACTTGCGATAGCCGCACTCGCACCGAAGGGGCCGGGCCGTTGGGAGCACTGGGGACGCGTCGCTTCGCCTCCTCCGGCGCCAGCTCCCCTGGCGAGGGGCCGACCCGGCCGTTGCGGGTCAGGCGCCGGTCCCGGATCGCCTTCCGGGTCGCGAAGGTGCTCCTCGCCATCGTCTTGGTGTTCGCAGTCGGCCTCGGCTTGCTCTTCCTGCTGACCCCCTCGGCGGGCCAGGCCACCGCGCTGGCCCGGGCGCAGGCGCGGGAGCGTCACATCGCCTATCCGGGCCCGCCGGTCCCGGCGTACTTCGCGCAGGCCCTGATCGCGACCGAAGACCACAGGTTCAACACCGATCCCGGGGTGGACCCGCTGGCCATGGGCCGGGTGGTGATCTCCTGGATCATCGGCCGCGAGGACCAGGGCGGCAGCACCATCGACCAGCAGCTGGCAAAGAACCTGTACACGGGCGGCCACAGCGGCTTCACCGAGGATCTGGAGCAACTGGCCATGGCGGTCAAGCTCAACCAGACCTACAGCCGGCCGGAGATCTTGCGCCTGTACGCCGAAGTCGCCTACTACGGCCACGGCTACTACGGCCTGGACGCAGCCAGCTGCGGTTACTTCGGCCGGCCGCCGGAGCGGCTGACGCTGGTGCAGGCGGCCATGCTGGCCGGGGCGGTGAACGCGCCCAGCTACGACGACCCGCTGACTTACCCGCGGCAGGCCCGGACCAGGCTGGTGCACGTCATCGGCCGGATGGCCGCGGTGGGTTACCTGACGCAGGCGCAGGAGACCGCGGCGCTCAACGCGCCTCTGGGCCTGTCCGCCGTCCGCGGCTGCGCCTGACCGGCGGCCGGAAGTTCAGCGGCCCGAGGTCTCCGGCTCCAGCTGCTCCGGGAGCGGCGAATCGTCCGCCACCAGGAACACCCAGCGGCGGTAGCAGTACAGCCGGAAGATGGTCGCCACGCCGACGCCGATGATGGTCGCCACGTTGTAGGACAGCTTGTCGTCCAGCCCGAGCCCGTACCGTACGGCCGCGACGACACCGAGCTGGATGAGCAGCCCGATGCCGTTGAAGACGAAGAACAGGACCGACTCGCGGCTCCAGTGGCTGCCATTCCGGTGCCGGAACGCCCAGAGCTTGTTGCCCGTGAAGGCGAACACGGTGGCCACCACGGTGGCGATCGTCACAGAGGTGAGGGGGCCGAGCCGTGCGCCGTAGCGCAGCCCGTTGGTGCCAACGATGGTGATGACGAACGCGAGGATACCGACCACGCCGAACTTGGCTACCTCGTGTATCAGAACCCTGAATCGGGCGTAGAGATCGCGAAGGAGATCCACTCGCTACTGTCCTTAGTCAGTCCATCCCGTGATAGACCGACCTTACCGTGTACCCAGGTGGTGCTACGTACCGGACGGTAAACCGTTCGAGAAATGTCACACCCGCCAGGTAGCGTGCATCAGGTGTCTCACAGTGAAGTGCTCGTCCGCGCGCGGGGCCTGACCAAGCGGTTCGGGGATTTCACGGCGGTGGACCGGATCGATTTCGACCTGTACCGCGGCGAGGCGTTCGGCTTCCTCGGGCCGAACGGCGCGGGCAAGTCCTCCACGATGCGGATGATCGGCTGCGTCTCGCCGCCGTCCGGCGGGGAGCTGACCATTCTCGGCCGTGACCCGGTCCGCGACGGCTCCGCGATCAGGGCCAGGCTCGGCGTGGTCCCGCAGGAGGACACCCTCGACGTCGAGCTGACCGTCCGCGAGAACCTGCTCGTCTACGGCAGGTACTTCGGCCTGCCCCGCCGGGTCATCAGGGAGCGGACCGACGCGCTGCTCGACTTCGTCCAGCTCTCGGACCGGGCCAGGGACAAGGTCGACCCGCTGTCCGGCGGCCTGAAGCGCCGCCTGACGATCGCCCGCTCGCTCATCAACGAGCCGGAGATCCTGATCCTCGACGAGCCCACCACCGGGCTGGACCCCCAGGCCAGGCACGTGGTGTGGGACCGGCTGTTCCGGCTCAAGCAGCGCGGTGTCACGCTGATCCTCACCACGCACTACATGGACGAGGCGGAGCAGCTGTGCGACCGGCTCGTGGTCATGGACCACGCCAGGTTCGCCGCCGAGGGCTCGCCCCGCGAACTGATCACGCGCTACTGCTCCCCGGAGGTGCTCGAGCTGCGCTTCGGTCCCGACCGGCACGAGCTGGCGGCGGACAAGCTCAAGGATTTTCCCGCCGAACGGGCCGAGGTTCTCGCCGACCGCATCCTGCTCTACGTCACCGACGGGGACGACGCCCTGGCCGCGGTCCGCTCCACCGGCCTCGAGCCGCTCACCTCGCTGGTCCGGCGCGGCACGCTGGAGGACGTGTTCCTCCGGCTGACCGGGCGCAGGCTGGAGGACTGATATGGTCGCTGCCGCCGCCCTGACCGGGTGGCCCGAGTCGTCGCGGTCCGTGCGCGCCCTCCAGTGCTGGCTCACGGTGTACCGGCGGATCTGGCGGTCCAGCATCTGGTCCAGTGTGCTCGGCCCGCTGTTCTACCTGGGCGCGATGGGGCTCGGGCTGGGCACGCTGGTGGACAGGCACGGGACCGCGAGCCTGGGCGGGGTGAGCTACCTCGCCTTCGTGGCCCCCGCCATACTGGCCTCGGGTGCCATGAACGCCGCCATGGGCGAGGCGAGCTACCCCGTGTTCGGCTCGGTCAAGTGGAACAAGATCTACATCGCGGCACAGGCCTCGCCGCTGCGGCCGAGCGACATCTTCCGCGGGCACCTGATGTTCATGACGATGCGGATCGCGATGAACGCCGCCCTCGTCACGGTGTACATGTGGGCGTTCGGCGCCACCCAGTCCGCCTGGGTGGTGCTCGCCTGGCCCGCCGCCACGCTCACCGGGCTCGCCTTCGCCGCGCCGATCGCGGCCTGGGCCGTGACGCTGCAGACCGAGAACTCGTTCGCCTACCTGTTCCGGTTCGGCATGATGCCGCTGATGCTGTTCTCCGGCACGTTCTTCCCGCTGTCCCAGCTGCCCGGCTGGCTCCGCCTGCTCGCCTACGTCACTCCGCTGTGGCAAGGCGTCGACCTGTGCCGGGCGCTCAGCCTGGGGGATATCGACCTGCCCATGGCGCTCATTCACGTGGGGTATCTGTCCGTACTGGCCGCGGCCGGGATCTGGCTGGGCGCCCGCACCTACCGCAGGCGCCTGTATGTCTAAGGAAACACCGCATGGCTAGCGTGACGCTGCGGATGCTGCCGCCGGCCGGGCGGCTGGCCAGGCTCCGCCGGGCGGGCGGCGACGTGGGCAGCGTGCGCCTGATCGAGCGGCACGCCCGGGTCTACCGGCACGCCTGGCTGATATTCGCGTCCGGTGTCTTCGAGCCGCTGTTCTACCTGCTGTCCGTGGGGCTCGGCCTGGGCGTGCTGGTTGGCAAGGTCCCCGGCCCCGGTGGGCAGCTCATCCCTTACCGGGATTTCGTCGCACCCGGCCTGCTCGCCGTGTCCTCGATGAACGGCGCCATGTACGACTCGACGTTCAACATCTTCTTCCGGATGAAGTACGCCAAGCTGTACGACGCGATCCTGGCCACGCCGATGCGCCCGGCCCAGGTGGCGCTGGGCGAGATCGGCTGGGCGCTGCTCCGCGGCACCATCTACGCGGTGGCGTTCATCCTGGTCATGCTCGCGCTGGGCCTGGTGCACTCGGCGTGGGCGGTGCTGGCCGTGCCGTCCGCGGTGCTGATCGGCTTCGCCTTCGCCGCCATCGGCATGACCGGGACGACGTTCATGAAGAGCTGGCAGGACTTCGACTACGTGATCCTGGCCAGCATGCCGCTCTTCCTGTTCTCCGCCACGTTCTACCCGCTCGGCGTCTACCCGCGGGCGGTCCAGGTGATCGTCGAGTGCACGCCGCTGTACCAGGGCGTCCTGTTGCTGCGCGACCTGACCATCGGGGTGGTCGGCCCCGACCTGCTGTGGCGGGCGGGCTACCTGGCCGCCCTTGGCCTGGCCGGCCTGTACGTGGCCGGCCGCCGCCTCGGCAAGCTGCTCCTGGTCTGACCCAGCCGCGGCGTCCACCTAGCCCGCATCAGGCACCACAGCTTTCGCAACCCGCGTGATTGGGTGCCGCTGTACGCCTGATAGCGGGAATTTCGACACCCGATGATCCGCCCGCCCGCCACGTCCTCCTGCTGTGGGGCTGGTGTGAATACTGGGGTGGCTCTCCGGGTGGCGGCAAAGATCGTGGATATCTGCACCCCCTATCAGGGGTGCAGATATCCGCAATGATGCGATTCCGGAGGCTGGCATCGGCGCAGCAAAAGCGGGGAGTCGCCGCAGACAGGCGTACTCGTGGGTAGGTACGCTGGACGCGATCGCCAACCCTGTGGCCGCGGCCCCATCGGAAGGTTGTACTCCATGGATTTCGGCTTTGACGCCAGGACGCTCGATCTGCGCAAGCAACTGCTCACCTTCATGGACGAGCGGGTCTACCCGGCCGAGGCGGTGTACACGGAGCAGGTGG
>Ga0070699_100004188_pt1 | contig 12764 bp, 9 predicted proteins | sample KBSK1503metaG_FD_65473 | JGI IMG/M metagenome (GOLD analysis project Ga0070699, IMG submission 65473) | Corn, switchgrass and miscanthus rhizosphere microbial communities from Kellogg Biological Station, Michigan, USA - KBS K1-50-3 metaG | ecosystem: Host-associated > Plants > Roots >...
GACCAGCGAACTCATCGCCTACATCCAGTCCTGGGCCGGCGAGCATCTTGAAAACTAGCCGGCTGCGCGCGCTGACCGACGAATACCTCACGCTGGCCGCTCGACTCCGCCAGGGAGGCGGCGCGTCACGAATCGCCAAGATGCACGAGCAGGGCAAGCTCTCGCCCCGGGAACGGGTGGAGCAGCTGCTCGATCCCGGCAGCCCCTGGCTCGAGCTCGGCCTCCTGGTCGCCTACGACCAGTACGACGGCCAGGCGCCTGGCGCAGGGGTGATCACCGGGCTCGGCGTGGTCGAAGGGCGCGACGTGGTCATCGTTGCCAACGATTCCACCGTCAAGGCCGGCTCCTGGTGGCCGGAGACGATCAAGAAGATGCTGCGAGCCCAGGAAGTGGCCATGCGGCAGCGAATTCCCATCATTTACCTGGTCGACAGCGCCGGGGTGAACCTGCCGTACCAGGGCGGGGTGTTCCCGGGCCAGTACGGCGCCGCTCGCATTTTCTACTACAACTCCATCATGCGGCACTATCTCCAGGTTCCGCAGATCAGCGCGGTGATGGGGAGCTGCATCGCGGGCGGTGCCTATCTGCCGGCCCTGTCCGACGTGATTTTCATGGTGGAGGGCACCAGCTTCATGGGGCTGGGCGGGCCCAACCTGGTAAAGGGAGCGACCGGCCAGACGGTAGATGCCGAAACTCTGGGCGGCGCGCGGACCCACACCGCGACCAGCGCGGTGGCGCACTACCGGGCGAAAAACGACCAGGAGTGCCTGCTCAAGATCCGGGAGTACCTGGCCCGCTTGCCGCTGAGCGCGCAGGTCCCGCACCGGGTGGAGGCGATCCGCCCGCCGGCCACGCCGCCGGCTCAACTGTACGACCTGCTTCCCCACGACCACCGCATGTCCTACGATATGCACAAGGTCCTGCGCTGCCTGCTCGATGACGGCAAGCTGGACGAGTTCCAGCCCGACACCGCGGGCGAGATGCTGTGCGGCCATGCCCGGATCGAGGGCCGCCCGGTCGCGGTGCTGGCCAACCAGCGCGGCCTCATCAAGGGTAATATCCCGCCCCGCACCGGCGGCATCATTTACACCGAGAGCGCGGAAAAGGCGGCCTACTTCATCGAGAACGCGAGCCGGGAGAAGCTCCCTATCCTGTTCCTGCAGGACGTGAGCGGTTTCATGGTCGGACCCGAGGCCGAACACTCCGGGATCATCCGGGCCGGTGCCCGCTTCGTGGAGGCAATGGCGACCGCCCAGGTTCCCAAGATCGTGCTCACCGTCAACCACGCCTCCGGGGCCGGCTATTACGCCATGGCGGGCCAGGGTTTCGATCCCGATTTCATCGTGAGCTGGCCGACCGGCCGCATGGCGGTCATGGAAGGCGAGTCCGCGATCGGCGCGGTGCACGGCCCCGATATCGACAAGGCGAAGAAGGCGAATGCCCCGCTCGATCGCGACACGCAGGCGTCGGTCGATGAGATGCGGGCCGACTACGAGCACCAGCTCGATGCCAAGTTCGCGGCGGCCCGCGGGTTCGCGGACGCGATCATCACGGTCGAGGAGACCCGGGATCAGCTGGCGTTTCTGCTGAGGGTGACTTCGAACTACGGCGGGCCGCATCTGGGTGCGTTTGTCTTGCCTGCGCAGTAGGTTGGGCGTCGCAACAACTCCTCGCGGTGGACGCGGTGGTTTCGCGGTGCCCGCGGTGAACAACCAACTATGAACAATGATTTGATGGCGCGCGAAAAGATGCCACCGCGGTCACCGCGTGTCCACCGCGGTCACCGCGAGGTGCTCTTGCCGGGCCTCACAGCTCTGTATTTGGCGGCGTGCGCCTCACACCCGGCCATCCAGCCCAACATCGACCCGGGGCCGCTGCCTCCCTCGGGTATCGAATCACCCAGGGACCAGCTCCCGTCCCAGCCACTCTTCTCTGAAGACCCGGAAACCGCGTTTCGCCAGGGGAAGATGCCGCTCTTCTCTACCGGCATTCCGGATTTCCTCCAGGCCCACCCCGGCTACGACGGACGCGGCGTGCTCATCGCCATCCTGGACAGCGGCATCGACCCCGGGGTGCGGGGACTTGATTCCACTACGACCGGCGAACGCAAGATCGTGGACCTGAGGGATTTCTCCGGTGAGGGGCGGATCGCGCTGACCCGCCTGACTCCGCAGGATGATTCGGTCCGGATCGGCGGGGTGACTCTCGGAGGCTTCGGGCGGGTCGTGCTTTTCAACGCCGCCGGGCCCTGGTATGGCGGCCTGTTCCGGGAGACGCCGCTGGGCCCGTCCGATGGCGCCGACGTCGACGGCAACGGCCGGGTCGGCGACTCGCTCCCGGTGCTGGTTACCCGGGCGAGCGATGGCTGGATCCTCCTGGCGGACCGGGACCGCGACGGTTCGTTCGCTGGCGAGCGGCCGGTGCATGATTTCCTCACCGGTCACGAAATGTTCGGCTGGGCGATGAAGCGCCGGGTCCCGCGACTCAACCTCGCGGTCAACATCAGCGAAGTCTCCGGCGAACCGGTCCTCGATCTCCTCTTCGATACCCGGGGCCACGGTACCCACGTGGCCGGCATCGCGGCCGGGCACAATATCTACGGCGTGCCCGGCTTCAACGGCGTCGCGCCCGGTGCCCAGCTGCTGGGCCTCAAGATCGCCAACGACGCTCAGGGGGGACTCTCCACGACCGGGAGCATTCTCCGCGCGCTCGACTACGCGATCCGCTTCGCCGCCGACCGGCAGGTCCCGCTGGTGGCGAATTTGAGCTTTGGCGTGGGCAACGAGATCGAAGGGTCCGCAGTGATCGACCGGATGATCGACTCGGTCCTTACCCTGCATCCCGAGCTGGTGTTCGCGATAAGCGCGGGGAATGACGGGCCCGGTCTCTCCACCCTATCGTTTCCCGGCTCGGCCCGCCGGGCACTGACGGCCGGTGCGATTCTGGCCGGCGATCCCCGCGAGCCCGCTGCCACCAGGGGCGAGCCGGTCGCCTATTTCAGTGCCCGGGGAGGAGAGCTGGCCAAGCCCGACATCATGACGCCGGGCACGGCCTATTCCACGGTGCCGCTCTGGAACCGGGGGTCGGAGACCAGCTCCGGCACCAGCATGGCATCGCCGCACGCGGCGGGACTCGCCGCCTTGCTGGTCTCCGCGCTCAAACAGGAAAACCTCGCTATCAGCGCCTGGAATATTCGCCAGGCACTGATGGTCACCGCCCGGCCGATCCCCGACGTCTCGTTTCTTGACCAGGGGGCCGGAATCCCCGACGTGGGCGCGGCCTATCGCTGGCTCCTCGGCCGCCACCGCGTCGCCGATATTGAAGTGCGGGTTGCCGGCGATTCCACCGGCGTCACCGCGGCCTACCGGCCCGGCGGCCTGCGCTCGTCCGGTGACACCGTCCAGCGCTTCGAACTGCTGCGGCCCGAGGGCTCTCCGGTCGAGACCTTTAGCTTGCGCAGCACGGCGCCGTGGCTCATCGCTCCCGCCGCCGTCACCCTGACCGACGCCCGCTCGACGATCACCCTGCGCTATCGCTCCGATGCCTTGCCCGCCAACGTGATCACGACCGCGGTGGTCACCGGCTGGCCCAGCGACACCCTGGCCGGCCCCGCGTTCCGCCTGGTCAACACGGTCGGCCCCCGCCCGGTGGGGACACCGAATCTCAGTGAACCCAAGGCGACGGTCATCCCGCCGGGCGCCCAACGGCGTCTCCTGGTGCCAGCCGACAGCGGGCGCCCGTTCCAGGTCGCCGCGCGGATCGGTGGCAACCAGCCGATCCTGGTGTTCGTGCACGAGCCGGGTGGACGGCCGTTGCGGGGTGCCGAGCCGCAGATCGCCGGAGTCGGCCAGGAAGAAGTGATGTTCCGGCTCGACGGGCGCGATGTCCTGGGCGGACTCTACGAAGTGGTCGCGGTGGCCCCGCCCAGCCAGAGCAGCTCGGCCCGATTCGAAGTAAGGAGAACCTCGCTCGCCTTTGACGCGACCCGCGGCGCCAATGGGGTCGTTGCCCGGATCCGGCAACCGGAACCGGCCGGCCCTGCTGGCGCCCAGGTGAGTCTGGTCGGCGCCGAGCGGGACCTGCTGGTCAATGCGGCCGGCACCGACACCGTGAGCGTGCCGTTCATTCTTCCCGCCTGGGTCAGCCGGGTCGAAGTAGACGTTACCATGAGCCCGGCTCAATGGTCCCTGTTCACCGACTTGGGGATGACGCTGTTCGATTCGGCCGGGCGGCAGATCGATCACGCTCCCCTCGATTACTCGTTTGGCCGCCTGGTGAAGGATCTCGATGCCGGTCGCAGGGACGAGCCGGTCGAGCTGCGGCTCTTTCCCGGCCTGGCGGAACCGGGCACCCGGGCTCGCTGGAGCGCCGTCCTCCGCATTCGCTTCTATGCCGGGAACGAAGTTGCGCTCATCAGCGGCGGTTCGACCGGCTCTTCGGTTCCCTCCGAAGAGGAGACCATCTTGTTCAACATGGTCCCCTCTCCCTGGCCGCTCGGCGCCGACTTCTTTCCCCTCGGGCTCATGGCGGTGGAACAGGATGGCATCACCTGGACTCGAGAAGTGCCGCTGCCGGAACCTTCCAGTCCCATGATGCGATGAGCCGCACCATCCGGATTGGCGGAGGGCAGGGGTTCTGGGGAGACTGGCTGGAGGCGCCGGTTCGATTGGTGCAGGGCGGGCCGCTCGACTACCTGGTGCTGGATTACGTCGCCGAAGTCACCATGTCGATCATGCAGAAGCAGCGGGCCCGCGACATCAGCCAGGGCTACGCGCGGGACTTCGTCACCCTGATGGAGCGATTGCTTCCCGACCTGGTGGCCAGGCGAATCCGGGTCGTCTCCAATGCGGGCGGGGTGAATCCCCGGGCCTGCGCCGCGGCGGTGCTGGAAGTTGCCCGGAAGCTGGGCCTGGGCGGGAAGCTCAAGGTCGCACTGGTCACCGGCGATGACATCATGCACCGGCTGGATGACCTGATGACTCGGGGGCAAACTTTCCAGAATCTCGATACCGGCAAACCGCTCTCGGCCGTCCGCCCCGCCGTACAGGCCGCCAGCGCCTACCTCGGCATGAAGCCGGTGGTGGACGCCCTCGACCAGGGTGCCGACATCGTGATCAGCGGCCGGCTGGCCGACCCGGTGCTGGCGCTGGGGCCGATCTTCCACGAGTTCAAATGGAAGCCCGATGATGTCGACAAGGTGGCGGCCGGGATCGTCGCCGGGCACATCATCGAGTGCGGGGCGCAGAGCAGCGGCGGGAACCTGATGGCGGATTGGCGCAAGGTACGCGACCTGGCCAACGTCGGGTTTCCCATCGTCGAGGTCGCCGACAACGGCTCGTTCGTCGTCACCAAGCACCCGGGAACCGGCGGGGTCGTCAACCTGGCCAGCGTTACCGAGCAGCTGGTGTATGAGATCGGCGATCCGAAACGGTACGTGAATGCCGATGGCGTAGCGGACTTCACCTCGATTCAACTGGCCCAGCGGGGGCGCGACCGGGTGCAGGTGAGCGGGATCCGGGGCGCGCCGAAAACACCGTTCTACAAGGTTTCGATCGCCTATCACTATGGATACAAGGCGATCGGCACCCTGGTCTATTCCTGGCCCGATGCGTATGACAAGGCGCGGGTGGCCGACCGGATCATTCGAGAGCGCTTGCGCGACCAGGGCCTCAGCTTCGAGAAGATTCACACCGAGTTCGTCGGCCTAGATGCCACCCATGGGCGGCTGGCCGGGCCGCCGGATCCGGAGATGCCCGAAGTGCAGCTGCGGATCGGCGTGCGGGCCCGGGATCGAGAGCCGGTAGAGCGGTTCACCCGCGAAGTGGCGCCGCTGGTCCTGACCGGTCCGCCCGGGGTCACCGGCTACGGCTCCAAGCCGGACGTGAAGGAGATCGTCGCCTTCTGGCCGGCGCTGATCCCGAGGGAAGAGATCGATCCCTTTGTGAAAGTTGAAGTCCTCAGCGTTTGAAGCGACGAAAACTGCTACACCGCAAAGGTGCAAAGGTCGCAAAGGGCCGCGAAGGGTGTCTTTCGGTCGATGATAATCCGGTATTCTTAGCGGCCCTTGGCGTTCTTTGTGTCTTTGCGGTGAATAGAATCTCCACCCAATCCCAATTCGCATTTGCAAAAGACAAGGAAGTCAACTCGGTCCCGTTCCCGCAGTCAGTTGGTCCAGCTGCGGCATATCGCCCACGCCCGCTCCGGCGACAAGGGGGACACGGCCAACATCGGGCTCATTGCCAATGACTCGGCCCTGTACCCCATACTGGTGCGCGAGGTGACCGCGGCGAAAGTCGGACGGCATTTCCGCGGCATGGCGGGCCGGGTAGAGCGGTACGAGCTGCCCAATCTCCGTGCGCTCAATTTCGTGCTTCACGAGGCGTTGGATGGGGGCGGGACGATTTCCCTGCGGACCGATGCACAGGGCAAGGTGTACTCGACGGCGCTCTTGCGAATGGAAATCCGGGTGCCGGCCGACTTGGTAAAGAGGCTCAAAGTGAAAGGGTGAATTGGTAGTGATGGTGAGCCTCGCAACCGCTCCTCGCGGCGGACGCGGTGGACACGCGGTGGCCGCGGCGAGCGGCTTTGAGATTGGATCAGATTGCTTTTTGTGGGTTTGCATTTGGCAAAGGCTGAGGGATGTTCCCAATGTGGGATCAGCAGTCACAAAGCGCTGTTCACCGCGTTCGCCGCGTGTCCACCGCGGTCTCCGCGAGGAGTTTTTTGCAAGGCTTGATGACCGGTACCATGCCAAGGGAATCACCAATCCAATGACTCAACTGCTTACTTCGCTCAAAGACGGCGTCGTCACGCTGACGCTGAACCGCCCCGACAAGCGGAATGCATTGAGCACGCCGCTGCTCGAAGAGCTGGGCCGGGCGCTCACCTCCGCCGACCTCGACTCCACGGTGCGGGTCGTCGCGATTCGCGGGGCGGGGAAGGATTTCTGCGCCGGCGCCGACCTCGACGAGCTGCTGGCCTCGGCTGACCGCACTCCGGAGCAGAACGAAGCGGCCGCGCTCATCATGGGGAACGTATTCGTCCAGATGCGCCGGTTGGCGAAGCCGGTCGTGGCCGTGGTGCACGGGCGGGTGCTGGCCGGCGGTGCCGGTCTCGCGACCGGGTGCGATCTCATCCTGGCACCGGAGTCGGCCCTGTTCGGCTATCCGGAAATTCAGCGCGGCTTCGTGCCGGCGATGGTGATGACGATGCTGAAGCGGCTGGTGGGGGAGAAAGTAGCGTTCGACCTCGCGGCGACCGGCCGGGTGCTCACCGCCCGGGAGGCGGCCGGCGTCGGACTCATCTCCCGGGTGTTTGCCGACGCCGAGTTTGAGAGCGGCGCGGCCCAGGTGTTGAAGGGCCTCGCCGGCGCCAGCGCCACGGCGCTGGCGCTTACCAAGAAGCAGTTCTATCAGCTGGACGGACTTGGATTCGAGGACGGTATCCGGATGGGGGCCCGGGTCAACGCCCTGTCCCGCGCCACCCCCGATTTCCGGACCGCGATCGCCGGGTTCCTCAAGAAATGACCTACCTCCAGCGGCTTCGCATTGTTCTCGCGCTGGCCGGTCTGATCTTCGCCGTGTCCGCTGTCGCCACCGACAGCCGCACCGGTGTCTGGATCGCGATCGGGCTGCTCGGCCTGGCCCTGGTGATCGGGCTGGTCCTCAGGAAAAAACGAGACAACCACGAGTAGACCTGGCCTGCAGGGCCAACATGCTCCCCGTTCCAATCACTTCCTAAGTCCCGCACTCAGCCGGCATCCGCCTGGTATCCGCCAGCGCGATGATTTGCCAACCATTGATGGTCCTGGCCAGCTGCATCGCATCAACTCCGCAGTGGCTGAACCGCTCGCCGATGTAGAACCGGTACTTCACCCATACCGACGCCAGGTTGTCCTCGAGCTCGACCACCGGAGTGTCGATCCGTTCATCCAGCAGCTGACCGGGCTGGGCGGTCGCCACGATGTGGATGAACACCGGTACGGCGGTGACATCCATGTCGGGCACTCCGTTGGCGCCAAAAGTCGTGACCAGGCGGGCGGACGAGTCCAGGACCTGGGCAAGTGCCACGGTATCCCGCGCCCGCATGCCGTCGAACAGTTTCTGAACCGCCGCCATGACTGCGGCCTTTTGGGCAGCGGCGTCCTGAGCAACGGCCGGGACACTCGAGCCCAGCAGGACAATGGTCAGGAGAAGCAGGGTGCGCCGCATTTCTTCGCTCCGGGTCGCGGATTTGGGGTGCTATTTCCAGAAGGAGGAACACTATTGTAGCCCCATGGCTATGTCCATCGCCGAGCGCCTGGATTGTGCTCGCCAGCTGCTGAGCAAGCACTTCGGCTACTCCGAGTTCCGGCCGCTCCAGCGCCGGGTGATCCAATCGGTCCTGGCCGGCCACGATACCCTGGCCGTGCTTCCCACCGGGGGAGGGAAGTCCATCTGCTTCCAGATTCCGGCGCTGGTGAAGGGCGGTCTCACGCTGGTGGTGTCTCCCCTGATCTCGTTGATGCAGGACCAGGTCGAAGCACTCCTCCGGCGGGGAATCGCGGCGGCCGCCATGAACAGCAGCCTGGCTCCCCACGCCGTGCGGGAGATTTGGCAGCAGGTGAAGGGCGGCCGGCTTCACCTGCTCTACGTTTCCCCCGAACGACTGGGGCAAATGGTGAGCGAGCTCCGGGCGCGCGACATCCGTCCCGCTCTGCTCGCGGTGGATGAGGCCCATTGCATTTCGGAATGGGGCCACGATTTCCGCACCAGTTTCCGCCAGATCAATCGCGCTGCCTACCTGCTGGGCACTCCGCCGGTCGTCGCGTTGACCGGCAGTGCAACACCGGTCGTTCGGGACGACATCGCCGCGGTTCTCCGGTTGAGGCAACCCCGGGTGATCCAGGGATCCTTCGATCGGCCCAACCTGTGGTTCGGCGTCACCCCGGTCCTCGACGAACGGTCCCGGTTTGCCGCCCTCCTCGGCTGGTGCAACGCGCGCAACGGAACTGCCATTGTGTACGCGCCGACTCGGGGCCAGACCGAGATTCTCACTGTGGCCTTGCGGGAGCGGAGCGTGCGCGCCGCGCCCTATCACGCCGGACTGGAGAGCTTTACCCGGGCCGGAACCCTGCGGGCGTTTCTGAATGGCGACCTCGATATCGTCGTGGCCACCAGCGCCTTTGGCATGGGGATCGACAAGCCGAACGTCCGGCTCGTGGTTCACTGGGCCATGCCGCCGACCATGGAATCGTACTACCAGGAGGCGGGGCGGGCGGGGCGCGACGGAGCTCCCTCCCGGTGCGTCCTGCTCTATGCCCGGGGCGATGCCAGCCTTGCCCGGCGCCAGCTGGAGACCACCTTCCCGGCAACGGCGATGGTGGAACGAATCTGGAAAAGTCCGAAGCCGCCGGCCGGAGTCTCCGACGCCATTCTGGAAAGTGCGGCCCGGCTCAAGCGAGAGCTGCGCCCGGACCGGGGGCCGGTGGATTGGTCGCCGATCCGGACCCGTAAGCGGCTGGCCCTGGAGCGGCTCAAGGTCATGGAACGCTACGCGGAATGTGGGGGCTGCCGGCGCGCGACCATGTTGAAATATTTTGGGGAGGCTGCAAAGCAATGCAGCGGATGCGACCGGTGTGCGCCCGATCGGGTCAGGGATGTCCCGCTCCCGAGTGGGATATGGGGCCAGAGGCTCCGGCGGCTGGCGGGCTTATAGGCTTGCGATTTGGTGGCTCCGGGTCCAAGCTATAGTACCGATGACTGACACGCTCGATTCCGTCGACTCCAGCGCCCGGGAGCGGCTGGCTGCCGCACTCGGACACAAGTACGAAGTGCGGGAACTGCTCGGGCGGGGCGGTTTTGCGGAAGTATACGAGGTGAACGACCGGCAGCTGCATCGCCGGCTCGCGGTGAAGGTCCTGCGGCCCGATCTCGCCTGGACCACGGGGATGCTGCAGCGATTCGAGCAGGAAGCGCGGGCGCTGGCCTCCCTGAGCCATCCCAATATTCTCCCCATCCATTTCGTCGGCGACCGCGAGGGGCTGGTCTACTACGCCATGCCCTTCATCGAGGGCAAGTCCCTGGGCGACATCCTGCACGAGGAAGGCGCGCTGGATCCGGAGCGCGCGGTATCGCTGATCCGCCCCATCCTCCAGGCCCTGGCTCATGCCCACCAGAAGGGGATGATTCACCGGGACATCAAGCCCGACAACATCATCGTCGAGAAGCAGACCGGCCGCCCCCTGCTGGTGGACTTCGGGATCGTCAAGCAGATGGACGACGAGCCCGGGAATACGCTGTCCGGGTACGTGGTGGGCACCCCCACCTACATGAGCCCCGAACAGGCGCTGGGCCAGTCCAACGTGGATCACCGGAGCGACATCTACGCGATCGGCGGAGTGCTCTTTCACCTGGTGACCGGCGCCCCGCCGTTTGCGGGCGACACGTCGCAGGAGTTGATCGGCCGCCATATCAGCCAGCCGGTGCCGGTGCCGGCGGAGCTGAACGCCCAGGTGCCGCGCTGGCTCTCCGAGGTGATCCTGCGCGCGCTGGCCAAACGGCCCGACGATCGCTTCCGCTCGGCCGCCGACATGGCCGAAGCGATGCGCACCGGCCTCCAGTCCGGGCCACTCACCCCGCTCCGTTCCCGCGACAGCCTGGTCCGCCAGATCCGGGAGGACGACCCCACTCACATCATGCCGGCGGCCGTCGAGGCGGGCGCTCCCGTTGCCCCGGTACGGTCTCCCCGCGCCAGCGACTCGACCGGGCGACGGGCGGCCGACTTCACGCCGGTTCCGCGGCCCGTGGGTCGCCGTTCGGGCGACGGCCTGATGGGGCTGGGTGGAAAGTACCGGGCAATATTGCGTTGGCTGGTCCTGGCCGGGGCCGCGACCGGCCTCGTGCTGTATGCCGTCAAGGGGACGCCACAATACGTCACCCATAACCAGCTGGTCCTGCCGGTCACACTGCGCTGGAGGACCTCGGCCCAGAGCGGAGGGGCGCGGACCCTTGCCCCGGGCGAGACCTTCCGCATGGACATGCCGGCAGACGGTATCGTGCTGGCCTCCTGGTCGCTGGTGCGGCCCTGGTTCAACGACAGCCTGAAGGCCCTGGGCGACGACTATCGCGGAAACATCCGGGTAGAGGGGATGACTCTGGCGGAAAAGCTGCGGCGCCGGGTCGCGGTGGATATCGACAGCTGGACCGGCGAAGATCGCTACTTCGCTCCGCTCATCAGCAATAGCACGAACCAGCCGGTAGTGGTGACGGTAAACCCCCGCGGCGCCACCCCGGGCTGTGCCTGCCGGATCGAGCCCGGGGTGCGGATCCCGATCGGGTACTACCTGCTTTCGGGCGACACAGAAATCATGGTCAGCGTGGGGAACCAGTTCGCGCTGTATCGCCGCCTGGACGGGATGGTGGATCCGATCAGCGGGGCGGTGGAGATCCTGGTCGATTCGACTTCGTTTGCGAAATGAAGATGCGCGGCCTCAATATCTGCCGCGCTAACCGCTCAACCCAAAGCCGCCAAGACGCTAAGAGGCCGGTCTCAATTGTTTCCTTGCGCCTCGGCGCCTTCGCGTTGTGCAGTATTGCAGGTACCCATCCGGTCCTCGGGCAACAACGCGCGCGCGATCTGGGAGTCGCGCCGGGGATCTTTACACCGGGCACGCTGAACGCGATTACCGATGTTGCCGGGGTCCGGGTGGGCCAGGTCAGCATCAGGATCGGCGACTCGGTACGCACCGGCATCACCGCCATTCTGCCGCACGAGCGCAATCCCTTCCTGGAACGGGTGCCCGCTGCCATCGTCGTCGGCAACGGATTCGGCAAGCTGCTCGGGTCCACCCAGGTGAACGAACTGGGCGAGCTCGAGTCTCCTGTTCTGCTGACCTGTACTCTCTGCGTCTGGCGGGCGGCCGACGCGCTGGTCGCGTGGATGCTGGACCAACCGGGCATGGAACAGGTACGGTCGCTCAACCCGGTGGTGGCGGAGACCAACGATGGTTACCTCAACGCCATCCGTTCCCGCCCCATCACCCCGGAGCAGGTGCGGGCGGCGCTCACGGCGGCTGGGACCGGCCCGGTCGAAGAAGGCTCGGTGGGTGCCGGCACCGGTACCATGGCGTTCGGCTGGAAGGGCGGGATCGGCACGTCATCCCGGGTGTTGCCGCCCAGCCTGGGAGGCTGGACAGTCGGGGTGCTGGTGCAGACCAATTTCGGTGGCGTGCTCCAGGTGCTCGGCGCTCCCGTCGGCAAGGAGCTGGGCCGCTATGCCTTCCGGTCCCAGGTGGAAAGCGGCCAGGGCGACGGCTCGGTGATTATAGTGGTCGCCACCAATGCGCCGATCCTGGACCGCAATCTCCGCCGGCTCGGCTCCCGGGCCATCATGGGACTTGCCCATACCGGATCCTCGGCGTCCAATGGGTCCGGCGATTATGTGATCGCCTTCAGTACGGCGGAAACCATGCGGCGCCCCGCGCAGGGACGCCGTCCGGCGGCGGCAGAGTTGGAGAACGAGGAAATGTCCGCCCTGTTCCAGGCGGTGTCGGAAGCCACCGAAGAAGCCGTCTACAACTCGCTCTTCATGGCGACCAGAGTGGAGGGAAGCGGCCACGTCGCAGAGGCGATTCCACTGGATCGGGTGCGGGAGATTCTGCGGAAGTACGGAATCGGAAAGTAGCCGGACCGGCGACGAGGCAGTCAGGTGGCCCTCTGTTCTGCCCGCCTATCCGACTTCTACTCCTGGGCTTCAATCCGGTAGATCCGTCCCGACGCATATAC
>Ga0070699_100004189_pt1 | contig 12763 bp, 12 predicted proteins | sample KBSK1503metaG_FD_65473 | JGI IMG/M metagenome (GOLD analysis project Ga0070699, IMG submission 65473) | Corn, switchgrass and miscanthus rhizosphere microbial communities from Kellogg Biological Station, Michigan, USA - KBS K1-50-3 metaG | ecosystem: Host-associated > Plants > Roots >...
GATGATCGAGCAGATATTCACGGACCAAAAGGCCCGCACAGCGTGGGCAGATCATCGTCGAGACTCCCCCACATGCACTGGTGCTGGGGCTTGTGAGGGACGTCTGTCCACCCAAGCCGGGGTTGTAACCGGGGTCGGGCCCGCCCCCTCCGAACGAGTCATGCCACAAGGAGGTGACGTGCTGAGTCGGAGGAGGGCCCGCCCATCCTCGAGCCCACATTGATAGCGCGTAAAGTGAGACCGGTATTCCTCTCGCATGAAGGCGATCCGCTCTCTGCAGCCCAAGGCATCCACGAGGCCGGCTTCCTCTGCCCGCCAGCCTGCCCGTTCATCCTTCGTGATCGAGTGGAGTTGTTGCTGGAGCCGACACCATTCGATGCGCGAGATGATATTGCTGGGGTCGTATTTCATGGGTCCCTCCAGTAAAGGTGATCACTGCGCTACGCCTGTCCGTATAGACAGTATCCGAGAGGGGGGAATCGCACCATCAGGGAATCCCTAGCATTTAAGGAGGGGAAAAACCTGCAAGGGAAGGCGGAACAGACCTCAACGTTGACTCCGTATGCCATTGTGTTTAGCACCATTCTTGCTTCTTGCCGCTGACTCGAATCGGGCCGGACGTTCGACAGTGCCAAGCGATAAGGCCTGGATCAAAGACAACTGTTCTTAACCGTGGAGCTTATGACGTCTCCCCGGAAAACGACGGCGCCCATAACTAGAATAACAGGACGGCTTCGGCGGTCCCGTACGAAAGGAGCGGACCCATGGACGCGATCCATCAGGCCGAAGCCGGCACCTCCATCGGCGACTTCTTCCGGCAGTTCGGGTGAGTGATGCCACGTGCTACACCTGGAAGAAGACGTACGCGGATCTGGATGCTCCGCGTCGCAAAGGCTGGCGGGTGAATCGGAAACGAGTGAGCCGGTTGTATCGGCTCGAAGGATTGCAGCTGCGCATGCTGGTCCGGCGGCGAACACTTATGGCTCGGCAATGAGGACCTGCCCTCACGCCAGTAGGACCGACCGAGCGGGGAAGGATGGATTGGGTCCATGGTATCCTGGCCGACGGGCGGCAGTTTCGAATCCTGACGGTCGTCGCTCACGGAGTCGGCAAAGGCCAGTACTAGAGGCCGGTGTTTGGATGTCTGGTGAGACGGTCGGCCGAGCCTTCGATGGTGTTCTTGGTGAAGGACCGGGCCCACGATCGATCACGGTGGATCAGGGAACGGACTGCCAATCGCGGGCGCTCGAAAATTGGGCCTATCGCCGGGGCGTGCCGCTCTACTTGATTCGGCCCGGCAAACCCGTGGAAAACGCCTTCAGCAAGTCGTTGAATGGTCGACTGCGAGATGAGTGTTTGACCGTACATAATTCACTTCGATGGCCGAGGCCCAAGACCTCACCGAAACCTGGCGGTTCGACGATAATCAGCGCCGCCCGCACAGCTCACTCGGCCACCGGACCCAAAACGAGTGTGTTGGACAAGGTCAGGCCCTACAGACTGTCGAAGAACCCGTTTGTTCTGGTGAAGAACTGTTTCGGAATGGGGCCAACATCAATCCCGTTTCTAGCCTGTGACAGTTTCGCCTATGAAATGGGACTCCTCACAAAACAAGACAACCAGGACAGTCAATGGCGATGGACCGCCAAGCAGTTGTTGCATTTCCATGGGCGCATAGGTATGTTTACTGAGGCAGACATTAATTCCCTGAACAGAGACCTTGAAGCAGAAATTAAATTGAAAGATTCTACGTCCGCCGATTCTCCATCGGAATCTTCTTAGCGACAGGTCGTGAACAGGCGATCCATCATGCTGAGGGCATCCCGGTTGTTGAAGCTGAACGAGAACTCATCGAGGTAGAGCGGCAGATACTTTTTGGGAGACTGTCACATGTTGGAGACGGTCGCTTCTTCGAGGGACATCCTGTCGCCTTTAGGGCGGTCGTCGCTCATTTGCCTTTCGGCTTCCACTCCCGCGCCAGCTGTTGCGCCTCGGCGATCTGGGCAGGGGTCATCTGTTTGGCGAGAGCATCACGCAGTTCGGCCGCTGGCTTATCTCCGTTCGTTGCCGCCAGGTTGTACCACTTATGAGCCTGGACTAAATCATGCGGCACACCCTGGCCATCATCGTACATGATGCCAATTTTCGTTTGAGCGAGGGCCTCTCCTTGGTCTGCTGCCATACGGAACCATCGCAAGGCCTGCTGGTAGTCTTTCGGGACTCCACTTCCGTTTAAATACAAAGTCCCCAGGTTGTACTGCGCCTTGGCCTGGCCCTGTGCCGCAGCTTTTTCATACCACTGCCTTGCCTGGACATCGTCCTGCGGCACTCCTCGGCCTTTGCGATAGAGCAGCCCAAGGTTGTACTGAGCCAGGGCCTCTCCCCGCTCGGCGAGCGGTCGCCACTCACGCAAGGCAGTGGCGTAGTCTCCACGGTTATAGGCATCCTCGCCAACCTTATAATCGGCCGAGGCAGGCAGGGCAAGACAGACGATCGACAGCACGACGGCGATGGGGAATCGGAGCGATATGTGCATAGGAACCTCGCAGGGAGGCGTATTGTAGGAGGGATGCGAATGACGGCGCAAGGGCCACAGGCAAGGCTCCCAGAGATTCGCGGGGGAATGGCATCTGCTGTTCCCCTTGCTCAACTCTCTGGCTCACTGGGGGCCCATGAGCCACAGGTGGAGAATGGTTGTATTTCAGTTCCCCCCACGACCTCCCTGAGGACATTTCCGAAGTGAGAACGAAGCCGGCGGTATTTTTCAATATCCTGCTAGATGGCGAGATTGTACTTTTCCAGGGTCGTCGCTAATTGCCTGGCGAGGTTGGAAAGGGACTTGTTGTAATCCACGACCGCCCGAAGCTCACCGGCACGGGCCACTGCGAGGTCCCGTTGGAAGATCAGGATAAAAATCGTCGTGCTGAGGCCTGCCTTGTAACGCTCCTGTTCAGCCAGTAACTGTTTCTCTGCGAGAATGCGAGAGGATTGGGTCGTCTCGATTCGTTGAAAATCAGTCTGCACCCGTCGAACCGCTTCCTTCACAGCGACAAGCACCTTGTTCCGCACACTCTGGAGTGTCGCTTCGGCGGCGCGCATTTCCAATTGCCGCCGGTTATAGAGACTCGTAGCCGATTGGTTTCCGAGGGGATAGCTCAGCACCAGCCCCGCCCCATAGTTATAAAAATCTCCTCCGTAGGTCCGGCGTGCCGTGTCCGAGAATCCCTGTCCGAGGCCGGACGTGCCAAGAATGGCTTGCACCGAGAGGTCAGGGAGGAGCTGATTCTTCGAAAAGTTGCTGTTTAACTCTCCAATTTCCACATTCTTTTGGGCTTGCAATACCTCGGGCCTTCGTTCCAATGCCATGTCTTTGGCCCGCTCAAGGCTGATGGGTTCGCGGAATTGGACCGGTTGATCGGTCGGGACCAGCCGAACATCTTTCAAGAGAACATCCTCGCCGGGATTCAGCAAATTGAGCAATTGATCTTCCTGATCTTTAATGGCTTTCTGCGCCACCAGGATCTGCTCCGTTCGTGAGGCAACCCCTGCTTCCGCTTGAAGGACCTCCACATCCGCGATTTGGCCTGCTTTGGCTCTGACTCGATTGCTGATCAACAGTTCTTTGGCCGCCCGCAAAAGGTCTTCGGCCACCTTCAAGTTCTCATTGGCAAACACGAGTTCCCAGTACGTCTGCTCCACTGTTGCGATCACTGTGAGAACCATGTCGAAAAAGACGTGAGATTCGACGATGGCATTCTTCTGTGCAATGTGGATGAGAGTCTTGTTCACGTCGGTCCCGAAATTTCGAAGCAGCGGCTGGGTCACGTTCAGATTGAATTCCGAGGTGTAGGCGGAATTGAACAGAAAACTGTTTGGACTGCCGACAAAGGTCCTGTCTCCGGCGAATTTGAGGTCAAGGTTCGTGCCGGTCACCAACCTCTTGGTCAGTCCCAAGCCGAGCACTGTTTGGTTCTGGTCGAAGAGTTGCGGTTCAGTGAGGGTTGCACCAGTCACTCCGAACAGCGGGCGATTCAACGGTATCGCAAGGCGGTTATAGGCACCGGTCAGATTCACTAATGGGTCGAACTTCCCTTGCTCGAACGCGATATCGGATAGTCGAGCCTCTTTGAACTGGCGACTCACCGTAATATCGAGGTTGGTCTGCAGCGCCTGCATGACTGCCTCGGGCAATGAAAGTGAACGGGGTAGATCCCTTGAAGGAGAAGGGTTCAAGTCCAGAGTAGTCGAAAACACTTGGCTATCTAAGAGCAGAGTGAACGGTCCAACGAAGGAGACACAACAGAGGACGAGCTTGGTGAGCCATAAACCATTCTCTGTTCGACCAAGGGAACGAGGGCTGTTTTCTTGTCCAGGGAACTGGGACATGCACTCAGCCCCCTCACGCAACGTCAGTCAGAGTCCTGAAGAGAGGTCTTATCAGGCGAGAGTCCTATGACGGCTGAGCATCTATACGCGCCAACCTGCTCCAGCTCAATAACCCTTACGGAGGGGGGAGGAGATCCAATAAACCCTTACCGAGGGTGGGGAGATCCAATACGTGAGTTGCATTTACCAAGCAATTAACAAAGCGTAAATAAGTATTTAACACATTTGTAACAATCCCCTAGGTAATTACCTGCGTGATTACCAGATGGTAAGAGGATCAATGGCAGAGACAATGATCAGGCCCTTGGTTCATAAGCCAGGAGGCGGACTGAGGGGGAAGAAAGTAGGAAAGGAGGGAGGTCTGGCAGCGGGAGGGAAAAGGTCTGTGATGAATCACGGACGGTGATGCGAGAGTGAGATGGCTGAGTGGGTCGTCGGGCATGTCACCAACTGCTCCCCTAGTGAATACTAGTGAATAGCGGAAAGGAATGTCGTCATGGACAAAAAGGAACTGGTTCTTCAAATCGAAGAACTCGAAGAGCGCATCGCCCCAACAGTGGCATGCGGGGCAGATCACAGTGGCAGCGGCAGCGGCAAGAGTCACAAGAGCCACAGCCACAAGAGCCACAGCCATAAGAGCCACAGCCACAAGAGCCACAGTGGTAGCGGCAAGAGCGATCACAGTGGTGGCAGCGCGAAATGCAACTAATTAGCCGCCTAGACAATCTGTGTGATTTATCATGGTACGGAAGGTCAGTCGTTTGGTGACGACGACTGCTCTTTCTCGGTAGATAGATGTAGCTACGGTAACATAGGGCAGTGCCTGACGACTCACTCAGTGATCTCGCTCGGCAGACAGAACTGGAATCGCGCCCTGTGGAGCAGGGCAACCTGGAATCCCGTCAAGAGGATCGGGTGACCATCTCCACAGAATCCTGAGTACCATGCAAGGGGTGAGGGGATGCTAGGTTCACCTGGAAGAGAGCCCCTGCTCGACGTACAAAAAGAACAGTCAGAGAAGCAAACAGAGGAGTACACGAAACTCCGCGACAGCCTCATCTTCAGCCAGCACTCGCAGAGCAAGGGAGAGGAGGCCTTCGTCGTCAAGGACCCTGAGACCGGCCGGTTTTTCCGCTTCAAAGAGATCGAGCACTTCATTGCAAAACAGTTCGACGGCGTCACACCGTCCGAGACGATTCGCCGGCGCGTCGAGGATGTGTATAAGACACCCCTTTCCGCCGAGGGCTTGGAGCAGTTCGTCAAATCCCTTCGCCGGCTGGGGCTGTTAGAGGGAAAGAGCAGTACACAGCTGCGCGAAAAATATCGAGATCGAGGGCCAGTACGAGGCAACCTGCTCTACCTCCGGATCAAACTCTGTGATCCGGCAACCCTATTCAGCTACCTGCTTCCGAAAATCCGATGGTGCTTCACCCCGTACTTTCTCATCGCCTCGACAGCGCTGATTCTCACCGCCTGCTGCCTGGCCCTTGTCAATGCCCAGGAGATCGGGGCCGGCATGCTCAGCCTCGTCCGGATTGACACGATCTTTCTATTCTGGCTGACGATGTGGCTCCTGACGACGGCACACGAGTTTGCCCATGGACTGACCTGCACCTACTACGGAGGGACGGTGCGCGAGCTCGGCTTTATGCTGATGTATCTTCAGCCGGCCTTCTACTGCAACGTGAGCGATGCTTGGATGTTTCCGGAAAAGTCGAAACGGCTCTGGGTCACCGTTGCGGGACCCTACTTCGAGCTGGTGCTGGCAGCAGCTGCGGTGGTCGTCTGGAGGGTGGCGGACGGCGGTACCTGGCTCAGCTCGATGGCGCTCATTGCGATGGGGATCACGGGAGGAAGGACGCTCCTCAATTGTAATCCCTTGATCAAACTGGACGGCTATTACTTTCTCAGCGACTTCCTGGACCTGCCGAATTTGAGAAAGCGTGCGTTTCAATATCTCTGGGGAGGATTCGCCAAGAGCGAACCGCTGTCCAGCAACGACACGGGTAGTGGAGATGACGGGCTCGATACAGAGAAAGGCCTCGCGAAGGACAGTTCCTCTTCTACGAAGGTCTCTACGCCGGTCACGAGCCGGGAGCGGCTCATCTTCCTGCTCTACGGCAGCTTCGCAACAGTCTATTCGTTGACTTTGGTGACCTTCGTGGCCATGAAGATGGGGGCACCCCTGGTCAAGAATTATCAGGCGAGCGGGTTTTTCCTGTTCTTGGGTCTCTTTGGGATCTATATACGCAAGAAACTGAAAAAGGCAGCGAGGGCGACCCAGCAGTTTCTGAGTTCGGAGGGCGCCTTCCGGCGGCTGGCCGTCCGCACCAGGAATGTCGGGATCCCGCTTGTCGTCCTCGTCGGGATGATGTTTCTGGTGGAGATGGACTTACGCATCTCCGGCGAGTTTCACGTGTTCCCCTCACGCAATATGGATGTCCGAACCGAGGTCGATGGGCTGGTGACCAACGTATTTGTTAACGAAGGCGACACTGTCGCGAAAGGGACAGTGGTCGCCAAGTTGTCGGAGCGGGATTTGCGGGCTGAGTCGGCCAAAACCAAGGCGGAGATCGAACAGCTCGACGCCAAACTCAAGATGCTGCGGGCCGGCCCGCGCCGGGAAGAGATCGATGTAGCGAGGCAGTCGGTCGAGACAGCTCGATCCCGGCTAGAGAAGGCGGTGCGCCAATATGAAGAGGCGCAACAGATGCAGAGGGAACGATTGGCCAAGGCCAAGTCGACCCTCGAGAAGGCTCAAGAGCGAGTGAAATATAAGAATAACGAAGTCATGCGCCTCCGGGGTCTGGCGGAAACAGGGCTGATCTCACGGAAGGATCTGGATGCGGCAGAAGAGGACAGGAGCGTTCGGAACAAGGAAGAGGAAGAAGCCTCCGGGGAGTTGAGTCTGATCACCGCCGATAACCTCGCGGGCGCGCGCAACGCGCAGAGTGTTGCGGAGAAGGAGCTGAGCGAAGCGGAAAGCCGCCTGCAGGTTCTCCTGGCCGGCAGCAGGAAAGAAGAGATTGAGTCCACTCAAGCAGAAATCGACAGGTTGGCAACGCAACATCGGTACCTGTTCGAACAGATTCGTTTGCTCGATGTCGTCGCGCCGGGATCGGGGACCGTGACCACACCGACGAAGGAATTGCGGGATATGCTCGGCCATTATGTGATGAAGGGAGATTTGATCGCCTCTGTGCAGGAATTGACAACCGTGAGGGCAGAGATCTCTATATCGGAGAAAGAAATTGCCGACGTCCAGCCCGGACAGAAAGTCCTGCTCAAAGCGCGGGCTTTCCCGGAATCCAGCTTCGAAGGTACGGTCTTGTCTGTGGCGACCAAGGCCAATGAACGAGTCGATAGCACCAGCGGAAGTACATTGATCGTGCTGACCGAACTCGACAACCCCTCCATGCTGCTGAAGCCAGATATGACCGGCAATGCCAAGATATTCTGCGGGCCGCGGACGCTCTTCGACATCGTGACCCGACGGATTGCCCGGTATTTCCGAGTCGAGTTTTGGTCTTGGTGGTAAATGGAGGTTCAGCGCATCGGAAGCGGATAGGAGAGGTTGGTCCATCTGGAGGTAGGCAACATGAGAGGGAACTTAGTCTCCGATGATCTCATGACGGCGGAGGATAATGGAACCATTGGCCACCAAGAGGGCGAGTGGCTGCTCTATCTGAAGGGAAGACCGCCGCTCAGAGATTATCTGGGATACCTGCGAAGGCAGGCCAAGGATGGGGCGTCGCTGAGTCAATCCCTCTTGGCAGAAGAATGGCGGGCAGCCAACACGCACATAAAGGACATCGCCGCGGACGAATTCGGCTGGGCAAACGATGCTCCGATCACCCCCCTGCCAGACCATTTGCTTCCGTTGCGCGAACAACTCTTCGCCTCCCCTGTCTATCAACAACGTTCCTTCCGCATCGGGTCCAGTGAAATCGGCATCGTGGAATTGGATCGGCTGGTCGTCTGGCAAAAGCATATCAATCTTTCGCATGTCGAGCGCCTCATGCAGCAGCTCGGGCCGTCGCCCAGTGAGGAGAGGGTCTTTACATTGTGCATGCCGTTGGACCATCCCAAGCCACCGCTCCAATGGATGAAGACTGGTAGAAATACCTTCGTCTTTGTCTCGCCTTCCAATGATTTGCGTTGCCTGGACTCAACGGTCGTCGAGCCGGCCCAACTCTGTAACTTTCCTCCTGCCACCAAAGTGATCGCAGGAGTGGCAGGAGTGACAGTTGGATTCGGGTCCAACTTCCTACACGTGATCCGGATAGAAGGGCGGATGGTATTGGACAACGGTAGCCACAGGGCCTATGCCCTTCGGAAGCTCGGCATCACCCATGTCCCCTGTATCATCAACCATGTGGCGGGACGGGAGGAACTTCGTGTCGTCGGCGCGGACGACCTGAGCAGTAATCCGGACCTCTATCTGAAGCATCCCCGCCCCGCCCTCTTTAAGGACTACTTCGATCCCTTGTTGCACAGGACCTTTGAAATCAGGCGAAAGCTCCGCCAGATTCGAGTGAGGATCGAAGTGGAAGAAATCGATGTGCCGGCCTTGTAACGTTTGTTTCGACGAGGATCGGAGTGGCGGACGTGGCATACATCGGTCGGCGCATTGAAGCGGTGAGGCCTGTCCACCCCGGCTGGTAATAATCAGCCTGGCAGGCAGGGTGCCTGCACTACCGACAGCGCGGGATTGAGCGAAGCGCTGGAGGGCCATGAGTTTGACTGCTCAAAAAAAGCAAGTCGACGTTCCGAACCTGGGACCGTCAGCAGGTGCAGGATGTGCTCGTCGGCAGTAGCAGCGAGTGTGTTTCTCTGCCAATCCCCTGCGGTTCAAGTTAGCAAGTTGACAATGCCTTTGGGTTCTCACACCTCCAGCCGAAACGCGGCCATACATTCGCGCGAATCATGGAGATAGGTGGCCTTCAGTTGCTCGGTCCACCAGTTCACCACCATCGTGATGCGCAACGTCATGGTCTTGACCGGACGCCACTGCTCCTGTGCTTGCTATCCACAGGTCATGATGCAACTCAGATTCATCTCTGTTGCATCCCTGGATGTCCGCATACAACTCGTGTGATGTTTCTGTTTCTTGTAGGCCTCAACTGATTGGCAAACCGAGTCAGGCGTATGTTTATCGAACGTGTCGATACTTTCGCAGAGTTCCAGCGTCTCAGGACGGCATGGGACAGCATCTACCAGAGCGATCCGGAAGCGCAGTTTTTTCTCTCCTGGCAGTGGTTAGCTGGTGCGCTGGTAAGTTATCCGGGGGAGTGGCTCGTGCTCGTCGCTTACAGCGCAGACGGGCCCCCTCTTGGTTTCCTGCCGCTGCGACTGAAGACCCTCTGGAGCAAGAGCCAGCAACAACTGCGCAACGAGCTGCAATTTGCCGGAAGGCTGTTCTGGGCGGACTACGGCGGTATCCTCTGCTTGCCTGCACATGAAGAAACGGTCCCGGGCGCCTTTGCTGCATACCTCAAGCAGCTGCATTGGTCCCATTTCTATCTAAAGGGTTTTCGCACCTCTGATCGCCGTTTTGGGTTGTTCATGACGCCGTTCGCGGACGAGCGGTTTATCGTCGAATCCATGACGAGCAGGATCAATGAAGGTGAAACGGACAATCTCGTGAGTCCGTATATCGACCTGCCCGACAGGTTTGACGCATACCTCGCAGAGAAGTTGAGCAGCAATACGCGGCAGAAACTCCGCCGCTTTCTACGCAAGCTCGAATCATCACCCGAATACCAACTCACGACGACGAATGCCGCTACTCAAGCACGAGACGTGCAGATTCTCGAAACGCTCTGGAGTAAGATGAGGAGCGAGCAGAAGGGCGCTAACACCCAGCGTCTGGCCAGGAAGTATGGGACGATCGTCCAGCGTGGCCTGGAGGATGAAACGTGCCACCTGTTGATACTATGGCACGGCGATACCCCGCTCGGTGTACTGGCGAGCTTTGTTGACTGGGATAAATCCCGCCTGTTGTTTTTTGTGAGTGGCAGAGACAAGGACTTTCGCGAGCTGCCAGTTGGACTGATTCTTCACGCCTGCAACGTTCGCTGGGCTATTGAGCACGGCATTCGGACGTACGACTTTCTACGCGGGAATGAACCGTACAAGTATTCCCTCGGTGCCACAGATATGAGGCTACAATATCCGCTTGTCCGGACCCAATCAGGCACCAACCCGAATGGCAAACTGGATCCCGGCTGCATCGATGAAGCCCTGCGCCGGGCCGACGATTTCGCCAGACGGAACCGCACCCAAAGGGCGGTGGCCATATGTCGTCAGGTCCTGGCAACGGCGCCTGGGCACGAAGCGGCGCAACGACTTCTGGGCAGGCTAACCGACGTTTCCTAGCAGGTTGTCGGCAAACCGGCCTTTTTGAAACGCTTCTGCTGCGTTGTCGGTCCCGTTGCAATTCTGTGTTCGATGGCCTGCCTGTCAGTCATGGGTTCTGAGCCATAGGTCTCCTGGTCCCTCACGCTCCCGCTTGCCTCGGTCGCGCGGCCCAATAGATAGATAGCCCCGAATCCACTCATGCCCATGTTGAGTCGAATACCAGGGGCTAGCTTGAACGATTTGCGGAATCTCAGTCCCATCGGGTTTCTCCTTCTGAACCCTTCGAATAGGCTAGTGTGTCGTCCCCTTCGCCACCGTTGCCCCATCTCAATGATGCCACCCAACCGCTCAGCAGGTTCATGGACTGTGGCCAATCATCGGCCTCACCGTAAACCGTGCTCAGGGAAGACTGCGTGATCACTCCTTGTCGCAGGCAACTTCCCACTCACTTTGACCAAGACTACCTGGTTCAATTCGTTGCCACTCGCCTTCCTTTGAGATGCGATAAACCACGTCACCGCTGCCCATATTGCCGGAGAAGAACGTAGACCCAAGCTTCCGAATTCGCTCTTCTGCACAATCGTATTCGGTTTCTACCTTATAAGACAAATACGAGGTGTTCCCCATTCTTTGAATGGTCTTGTAGTCGTTCAAAGACCACATCGTCACCACATCCCCCTTCAGGCGAATGGTGTCTGGATCCGTGTACACAGTCCTTCCCCATTGGTTGTTGGCATCAATTGACACCCACTCCGCATACGCTGGTCCACTACTCAGCAACAGGAAGGTGATCAGTGACCCGAACGCCAACAAGTAGGCCAGCGGCAGCTTGAGGAATGGTCCAGCCTTGTCGGTCACAGAGCATGGCACTGGGAAGCGTCGGTAGAGGCGAATCAAGAAGGGCATAGGACCCTCGCAGGGAAGCGTATTGATTGTAGGGGTGATGCGAACGACTGCGCAAGGGCCACAACCGAGGCTCTGAGGTCACTTCAATCGAAGCGCCAGCCACCGTCGATACTCCCCACCAGTCCTTGCGCGGTCTCGTATTGGCTCAAGTCCGGTGGGTTAACAGTTATCCGCCGCACTTCTCCTCCTCCCGTCTCTGCCGTCCAAACCACGACAGTGCTGATTATATCGATTCGACAGACAAATCATAGGTTGGTCGATAGGGCTTTGACCACGACTCGGCTATAACAACCCCGGACATACAAGTCGACAAACAGGTCTCACATTGACGATGGCGCAGTCCTTAAACACTTCTCGAGATAGCCAGGCTGCTCATTCGACAGTCTCCTTCGTGCCCAAAGAACAATGAGGAGGATACTATGTCAGAGGCGAATGTCCCCAGCATTGATGTCGTCATCTGCCACGAAGTGACCAGCCTGGTGTCCTGCACCCTCGATGAGCTGGCTCAGAGAGTCCCGGCCTATTCGTGGGCGCAAGTGTTCGCATCGGTGGATCGGCTCAGCCGGCAAGGCACGCTGACGCTCAGCCGCACGCGCTGTTTCGGTTACGTCGTATCCATCGGGCCGGCTCCTCCGACTCCCCAGTCTTCGCAAGACCGGAAGTGCCAGGCATTGTTCGGTCGGCTCAGCTGATTCAATCCTCGCCGGAAGATACACAGTCAGGATCGTGGGAAGCAGGCATGGCGTGGTGTGTGAACAAGAACGTTGACGGGAGGGGAGGTCGATGCGGGAACGATCGTACAACCCCGCAACGGAACCGTCACGTTCGCATCATCGTGATCCTATACGGTGCCGCCGCGTGAGAACCATGCGCTGGCTGGAGGCTGAAACAGCAGGGAGAAGGAGGGTTGACGATGGCAAGCCGGCAGAACGGTGAGAGAATCCGCGTCATGATTGTGGAACAGGACTTGGACTTTGGGCTGAAACTGGCTGATTGGCTCGCCACCCACGGCTACCAACCGGTGTTCGTCAGGACCGTGGAGGCCGCGATCGATGAGCTGAGCGGCGTTCGCCCGCGGGCGATCTTTGTCGGACTCGGCTGTGCTGAGCCT
>Ga0070699_100004191_pt1 | contig 12760 bp, 8 predicted proteins | sample KBSK1503metaG_FD_65473 | JGI IMG/M metagenome (GOLD analysis project Ga0070699, IMG submission 65473) | Corn, switchgrass and miscanthus rhizosphere microbial communities from Kellogg Biological Station, Michigan, USA - KBS K1-50-3 metaG | ecosystem: Host-associated > Plants > Roots >...
GCCGGCGCCTGCGAACGCGGCGCGCCGAACGGGCCGGCCTGGGCGAATGCGCCGTCGAGCAGGCCAGCCGCGAACACAAGGACGGCGATGACGGTGACCAGCAACGCGATATGAACGACCGGTCGCCGCCCGACGACGATGTTCACGGACATTTCACCGCAATCTTGTTGGCGTATTCGGCACCGATCGTGAGCGAGGGATCTCTCTGATCGGCAGCAAGTTGGCTCAGTTGTTGCGTCAGTGCGGTGCTCATTTCCTGCGGGCGCCCGATCGAAAGCTTGCAGTGCGCGGGCGCGCCCACGAGCTTGACGGAATCCTTTTCAGCGAAACTGAAATCGACGAAGAATTCCCGGTCGTAGACTTCGAGCGTCAGGTCCTTCGCCTTCACCGGCGTCTTGAGCGGTAGCGTGAAGTAGAGCGTAAGCACCGAATCCTTGGGATTGAAGTCGAGATAATAACCCGCCGGCGGCTCGTCGAACTCGATCTTCTTTCCGTTCGCCTTGGCATAGGTGAAGAAGTCGTATTCCTTGAGCGAGGTGACGTTGACTTCGGCGAGCGGCGCCAATTCTTCCCGAGTGAACTCGCCCTTCTTCTTCGATTCGATCCCTTGGGTCGCGAACGTCGAGAACATGTCGTCGAAGGTCCAGGCGTGGCGCACGCCGGTCACGGTACCGTCGGGCGCGTAGACGAGCTCGCTCTTGACGGTCACCCAGATGTGGGGATGCGCTTGCGCTGCTGCGGTCGCGATGACGAGACCCGCAAATGCCGCCAGAGCGCAGAAAAAGAAACGACAAATCATCGATTTGCTCGCCAAGGCTCCCCTGCTTGCGCAACAAATTCCGCGCGCACGCAGGCGCACGATATCACGGACTGCGGCGGAATGGAGGCGCGAAATGTCGTTCCGCCGACGTCGGAAAGTAACGCGAAATCTACGCCCCCGCGGCACCGCCGTCGGCGCGCGGGTCATGAGCGCCTTCGCACGTTCCATCCGCATGCAACACCACCGCCCCGGCTTGACCTATGACGTCCGAATAAGGCTCCGCCAACACCTCGACGTCGTGCCCGGCCGACAGCAGGCGGTCGACGAGCGCGCCGTCGAAGCGCGCTTCCATGCGCAGATTGCCGCGCATCGAGCCCCAGGTGCGGCCCAACAGCCAGCGCGGGGCATCGATCGCGCGGCCGAGCGGCATCCGGTAGCGCACATGCCGCGTGAATATCGCCGCCTGCGTCTGCGGCTGACCGTCCCCGCCCATGGCGCCGTAGCCCACGATGCGGCCATCGGCGAGCACGGCGAGGGCCGGATTGAGCGTATGGGGCGGCAGCCGGCCGGGCTCGAGCGCGTTCAACGCGCCGCCGTCGAGCGAAAAACTCGCGCCCCGATTCTGCATCAGCACGCCGGTCCGGGGCAGCACCACGCCGGAGCCGAATTCCCAGTAGAGCGACTGGACGTAGGAGACGACGAGGCCCGAGGCGTCGGCGGCGCCCATCCAGACGGTGCCACCCTCGCCAGCGGGCACGGGCCAGCGCGCGGCCTTGCGGCGATCGATCGTGAGCGCCTCGGCGTCGAGGAACTTGGCATCGAGGTAGCGATCGACCGGATGCGGCAGATCATCGGGATCGGTGATCACTCGGTCGCGGACGCCGAAGGCCCGCTTGGTCGCTTCGACCAGCCCGTGGATGTGATCGAAACCCTCACCCTGCGGGACGCGCAAGCGCTCGAACAGCGCGAGAATGATCAATGACGCCAGGCCCTGCGTCGGCGGCGGGGTGTTGAACGCGCGGCCGGCATCGAGCGCGACCGAGAGCGGCTCGGCGAGCGTGGCGCGGCAGGATTCGAGGTCGGCGCGCGTCACCGGGCTGCCGACGCGGTCGAGATCGCCGGCGATCTCGCGACCGACGTCGCCGCGGTAGAAATCGTCGAGCCCGGCGTGGGCGACATGGTCGAGCGTCGCGGCGAGCGCTGCCTGCTTGAGCGTCGCGCCCGCGTGGGGCGGCTTGCCGTCGAGCAGGAACGTCGGCGCGAAGCCGGGCACGTCCTTGAGTTCGGCAAGCTTCTCGGCGGTGAAGCGGGCCTGGCTGCGCGTGACGATCGTGCCCTCGCGCGCAGGGGCGATCGCAGGCGCGAGCAGATCGCCAAGCCGCAAGCGCCCGCCAAAGGCGCTGGCCGCCTCCAGCGCCAGCATCCAACCGGCGACCGCGCCCGGCACGGTGAGCGCCGCGAGCGCACCGCGCGGCGGGATCGTTTCGTAGTCGCGGTAAAGCTCGCGCCGCGCATTGGCGCCGGCGTGGCCGGCCGCCATCAGTGCGCGCACGCGCCCCGACGGCTCGCGCACGAGCCAAAAGCCGTCGCCGCCGAGCTGGGTCATGTGCGGATAGACGACGGCGATGGTCGCTGCCATCGCGACCATGGCCTCGAGCGCATTGCCGCCTTCGGCGAGCGCCGCGCATCCGGCCTCGACCGCGGCGTGGTGCGGCGCGGCGACGACGCCTCGGCGATGCCCGGCGCTGTGAAGGTCCATGGTCAGCGCTCGTCCGATCCTACGCTGTCATCGTCCGCGCAAGCGGAGCATCCAGTAATCACAATGCTCGCAGTATGCAGTGCCCGTGCATGATTGAGCGTTCGGAGCATACTGGATCGCCCGCTTTCGCGGGCGACGACCCTGAAGATACGAGAGCTTGCCGGCAATCTAAGCGGCGTCCTCGCTCAACCCCCGCCGCTTGAGCAGGCCGTCGGGCGTCGGCAATCGCCCGCGGAAGGCGGTGTAGAGCTCGGCCGGATCGCGCGCGCCGCCGGCGGCGTAGACATGATCATGCAGCTTCTTCGCGATGCCGGCGTCAAAGACGTCGCCGGTCTCCTCGAACGCCGCGAAGGCGTCGGCGTCGAGCACCTCCGACCACAGATAGCTGTAGTAGGCCGAGGCGTAGCCGGCGCCCGCGAATACGTGCTGGAAATGGGTGGGTCGGTGGCGCATGACGATCTCGGCCGGCATGCCGATGCGCGCGAGCACAGCCTGCTCGAAGCCGTCGATGTCGAAGGCTTGGGCGCCGCCGGTCGCGGGCTTGAGATGGAGGTCGAGATCGATGAGCACCGAGGCGACGTATTCCACCGTCGTCTGGCCCTGGTTGAAGGTGCGGGCGGCGACCAGCCGGCGCAGGAGATCCTCCGGCATCGGCTCGCCAGTGCGATAGTGAAGCGCGAAGCGGCGCAAGATTTCCGGCCGCTCCAACCAATGCTCGAACAGCTGCGAAGGCAGCTCCGACCAATCCAGCAGCACGCTGGTCCCCGCGATCATCGGGTAGGTGACGTCGGAGAGAAGCGCGTGCAAGGCGTGACCGAATTCGTGGAACAGCGTCTTGGCGTCGTCGAATGAAAGCAGCGTCGGCTCGCCCTCGCCCGCCTTGCAGAAGTTCATGACATTGACGACCAACGGATGGATGTCGCCTCTGAGCTTTTCCTGGTCGCGTAGGGTGGTCATCCAGGCGCCGCTGTGCTTCGACGTGCGGGCGAAATAGTCGCCGAAGAACAGGCCGCGATGGCGCCCCGCGGCGTCCCGCACCTCCCACACCCGCACGTCGTCATGCCAGACCGGGACGCCGTCGTGACGCTCGAAGGTCAGGCCGAACAGGCGGTTCGCGGTGTAGAACGCGGCCTCGATGATCTGCTCGAGCTGGAGATACGGCTTGATCGTCGCCTCGTCGATGTCGCAGCGCGCCTTGCGCAGCTGCTCCGCGTAGTAGCGCCAGTCCCACGGCGCGAGCGCGAAATTTTTTCCCTCCGCCTGCACCAGGGCCTGCAGGTCATCGCGATCCGCCACCGCGCGGCGGCGCCCCGGCGCCCAGATGCGCTCCAGCAGGGCTCGCACGGCCTGTGGCGTTTTCGCCATGGTATCGTCGAGCCGGTAATGGGCGAAGGTCGGATAGCCGAGCAGCCGCGCGCGCTCGGCCCGCAGCGCCACCATCTCGGCAATGATCGCCTTGTTGTCGGTTGCGCCGCCGCCGTTGCCGCGCGCTTTCCAGGCGCGAAAAGCCTTTTCGCGCAGGTCGCGCCGCGCGGAGAATTGCAGGAACGGCTCGACGCTCGAGCGCGAAGTGGTGACAGCGTGCTTGCCGGCAAGCCCGCGCTCCTCGGCCACCGCCCGCGCTGCCGCGCGCACGAAATCCGGAAGACCGGCGAGGTCGTCTTCGCCGTCGAGCACCAGCATATAGCTCTGCTCGTCCGCCAACACGTTCTGGCTGAACGTGGTGCCGAGCGTGGCGAGGCGCTCGTTGATGTCGGCGAGCCGCGCCTTCGCCGCGGCGTCAAGCGCAGCGCCGGCGCGGACAAATTTCAAGTGATAGCGCTCGAGCAAGCGCCGCTGCTCGGCCGAAAGCGCAAGCCGCTCGCGTGTCCGGTAGAGGGTGTCAATGCGACCGAACAGGGCCTCGTCCATGAGGATCCTGTCCCAGTGCTTGGCCTCGAGCGGGGCCAGCTCGCGCTCGATCGCGAGAATCGCATCGTTGGTGTGGGCGCCGGCGAGGAGGTCGAAAACGTCGACCGCTCGTGTGAGCGTCGCCCCGCTCGATTCGAGCGCCTCGATGGTGTTGGCGAAGGTCGGCGCGGCCGCATTGCCGGCAATGGCCGCGACCTCGGCCGCGTGCGCAGCAAATGCGCGGGCAAAGGCAGGCCGGAAATGCTCCGGCTTGATCCGGCCGAAGGCCGCCACGCCGAACGGGCCGCTCCATTCCGCGAGCAACGGGTTGTCGCCGGCTTCGGAGGCGAAGACTTGGGCCTGTTGATCCATACGGGTCATATATGGGATGTGAACGCGTGCATTGCACCTTCAAGGCGGCCGAAGTCGGATAGATCCGGCTTCGGCTGAGAGGCGCAGCGCGCGATGCGGCCGGCGAGTCAGATCGCCAGGAACCTGTTGCGCGTCTGGAAATCCTTGAACGTGTTCTCCGGCACCTCGAAATTGGTCGCCAGCAGGAGGTGCGGATTGGCTCCGATCCAATCGGCGAGCGAGATCGACTCATAAGTGCCGTTGTTGAGCGCGAGCAGGAGCTCGACATCCTCGTTGCCGATGTTCTCGATAGTGCCCGTAGCGCAGTCCTCGGAGCCGATGCCTTGGATCGAGTGGCCGAACCCGCGCGGGAAATACCAGACGTCGCCGGCATTAAAGTCGACGATCTGCGACTGGCCTTGCGGGTTGATGGTGGTGACGCGGCATTGGCCCTTGATCACGTAAGCCCACTCCGCCGCATTGGCGTGCCAGTGCAATTCGCGCAGGCCCCCAGGGACGAGCGACATCAGCACGCCGGCGATCGCCTGCGACACCGGGAATTGCGCCACCGTCGCCTCTTTCGCCCAGCCGCCGTCCCACGTTTTGGGTGCGACCGCGCCGAGCCGGAAGCGGAAGGACGGCAGCTCGGCGCCGGCCAGCGGCGCCGGCGTGGGCCCGAACGGCGGCTGTCCCTGCCCGAAAGTCTCCGTGCTCGTTGCAGCTGCCACCATACCGCCGGCAGCGGCGGCGCCAGCATGTCGCGACGTGAGAATTCGGTCATTCGTAACCTCCTCGGATCAAGCGCCCTGCCGTGTCGACCGCGCAGACCGGTGTCACAGCTCCCAATCGCGAGTCAACCAAGCTCGGCATGCCCGTCGCACCGGCGTATTCTGGGCGCACCCGCAGCGACCCCATCAAATGGAGGCCCCATGACCGCCATCACCCTCGCGCAGGCCGACCGCCTCATCGACGCCATCCTCGCGCGCGGCGCCGAGCTCGATTGCCGGCCGCTCTCGGTGATCGTGGTCGAGCCCGGATGCAAGGTGAAGGCGTTCAAGAAGGAGGACGGCAGCTCCATGATCCGGTTCGAGATGGCCTACGGCAAGGCCTATGCCGCGCTCGCCATGGGGCGCTCCTCCAAGCTCGTGAAGGTGCGCGCCGAGGAGAAGCCGATCTTCATGCGCTATCTCATCGCTGCGACCGACGAACAGATTTTTCCCGAGGGTGGCGGTTTGCAGATTCGCGATGCCGCGGGCGAGGTCATCGGCGCGGTCGGAGTGACCGGCGACACCGAGGAGCGCGACGAGGAGCTCGCCGCCCACGGCATCCGCGCGATCGGCCTCAAGACCGACGAGGACTGCGCGGCCATGGGCCGCCGTCGCGGCATCCGGCTGACCAACCGATGACAGCAATTGCGAAATTGCGCTAGTGTCCCGATTCCGAAGTTCGCAAGCCCTTGCGGCACGTGCTCTTGCGAACTTCGGAATCAAAGGGACACTAGCAAACTTATGACTCTAGTGTGGTTTTTTGGATTTGAAGTTCCTATGCGAGCTCGCTGCATAATGATAGGAACTTCAAATCCACCACACTAGGATTTCGCGGCCACGACCAAGTTCAAAAACTGCGGGAGGATTCGCATGGCCGCTCGTCGAGCAAAATTCGTCGTGATGGCCGCCCTGCTCGCAGCCGCTGCTGCGTCCTCCATCGCCTCGCGGGCCGCACCGGCGCTCGACTATGAGTTCTTCAAGGTGCGCGTGCAGCCGATCTTCCTGCAAAAGCGCGACGGCCACACCCGCTGCTACGTCTGCCATGCGGAGAGCAACAACGCGTTCCGGCTGGAACGGCTGTCGCCCGGCGCCAGCAGCTGGAGCGAGGAGCAGTCGCGCCGCAACTTCGAGATGGCGTCGATCCTGGTGAACCCGGGCGATCCCGCGACCAGCCGGCTGTTGCAGCAGCCGCTCGCGCCCGAGGCGGGCGGCAACGTCTTTCACTCCGGCGGCCGCCAGTTCACGTCCAAGGACGACCCGAATTGGAAAATTCTGGCCGACTGGGTCAACGGGGAAAAGTTCTAGAAGCCCCTCGCGTCGCAGCGATACGCGGCCGCCGACCGAGCCACGCTCACGACGGACGTCCCGGACGGTGGTGGGCACGAAAGGCGATACCGTTGCGGCCGCGCAGCGCCGTGTCGGAAGCAGTAGACGGCGCCGGCTCAGCGCATCGCAGCAATGCCTTGTGAGCCTCCCATTCGCTTGCCGCGTCGAGCGTCTCGAGGAACTGCACGTCGCCGGCGGCGAGCAGCGCGATGGGGAGGCCGTCGCGGTAGAGCAAGCGGTTGCCGGTCAACGCCGGCAGCTTCGGCCCCGGGGTGAGAATTCCCACGAGGTTGAGCGGGTCGGCGCCGGAGAGCGAGAGCAACGCGCCCGCGGCCGGCCGGCGCCGCACCTCGCGCAACACGCCGATCGCGTCCGGCAGGGCAAATTGCTCGCCGGAGAAGCCGGCGACGAAACGCCCGCCGCGGATGTCCCCGCGGCTCTCGAGCCGGCGATAGACGCGCAGCAGATCCCGCCAGGGCGGGAGCCAGGCGGCCTCGCGTTCGATGAGCCGCCAGAACACGACGCCGTAGCGGAGCAACAAGGTCCGCGCCACGTGCTCGATGTGCTCGGAAGCCGCTTGCGCCGGCGCCGCGGACGTCGCCGGCCGCGGACGGCGCGCGAGCGCCCAGCGACCCGCCTCTTCCATGCCGAATTTCGCGGTGCGACGGCGCCGCCGCCCGCCGGCGAGCGGCCTGCGCTCGCCGGACGGCACCAGCAACGCGCGCAAGCCCCCGAAGCTGTCGGAGCTCACGAGGCCGAGCGCGACCAGTTCGGCCAACGCCTCCTCGACCTGCGTCCGCAGCAGGCCGGTGCCGTCCACGAGCTCGTCGAAGAATGACGCCCCGTGCTGGCGAATATGATCGGCAACCGCCTGCGCGCGGATGCTGGGTTGGACATCGTCCGCTTGAGGCGACAGCGACGTCCAATGCGCGGCATGCCGGCGCGCCACCAGCGTGATCGGGGTCGTGCGCACGGGGCTCGCTCGGCTTTCGCCGCCGTTGCCCGATCGCGCGGAGCGCGGCCGCAGCCGCATCCACGCCACCTGCCCCGCCAGGCAGCGGTCGTCGAGCCACGTCGGCTCGTATCCGGCGAGCCGCGCCCCCAGGATCTCGCTCTCCCAAGCCCCGGCCGGTGCCTCGAATCCCTCGAGCTGGGCGACCACGGTATCGACGGCATCCGGCCCCTGCATGCGCGCGTCGGCCGCGACGCGCTGCCAGGTCAACAGAAAGCGCAGGAAGTCGCGCGCCGCGACCGGCTCGATCTCCGCCCGCAACCGCTTGACCGTGTAGCCGTGAATGCGGGCAAGCAGGCGGCGCTCGCACCATTCCTCGCCATCCGCTGCCGGCGTGAAGCGCCCGCGCATGGCGAAACCTTCGGCCTCGAGCGCCGCCAGCGCGGCTGCGATCTCGCTCGGCGCAAGTCCGAGCGCAGCGGCGAGCGCCTCGCGCGTGACCGGCCCGAGGCCTTCGAGCCGGCCGCGCAGGATTTCGACCAGCGCCTCGTCGCGCCCGCAATTCGCGCCGGCAGCGGCGGCGGGAGCCGCGATCGCGGGCTCGAGCTCGGCGGTGGGCCACAGCGCCCGGAACTGCGGCAGCCGTTCCGCCGCGATCCACAGCGTCGCATCGGGAGCATGCAGCCGCGCCACGCGGTTCGCCCGGGCGAGGTCCGACAGCCAGTCGCTCCAGCCGGGCCCGGCGCGGGCTTCGTCCGCGCCGAGGAAGCCGAGCCAGACCAGCGCGTCGTGCAGCTCGTCGGCGTTGGCGGCGTCGGGCCATGCTTCGCCGCGAACACGCGCGATCGCCTCCGGATCGAGCCGGCCGAGGTCGGACGCGGTCTCCGGCGAGAGCCAGCGCCGGCTCATCACGGCTTGGGTTCGGCGCTCCTCCAGCGGCGCGTCGTCGAGATAGGCGTAGGGACGCGCCGAGAGCACCTCGAGCGCCAGCGGCGAAGGCTCGGTCAGGTCGCGCGCGACGATGCGAATGTCACCGGCTTCGATGCGCTCGAGCAGGCGCTCGAGACCCGCGAGATCCATCGCCTCGTTGAGGCAGTCGTCGATGGTCTGGCGCACCAACGGATGGTCCGGGATCTCGCGCTCGCCGGGGAGGTTTTCCGCGCATGCGATCTGGTCGGGAAAGACCGCCGCGATCAGATCTTCGGCGCCCATGCGCGCGAGTTGCGGCGCCACCTTCTTGCCGCCGCGGAAGCGCGGCAGCGCAAGCGCGACGCCGATTACCCAGCGCCAGCGCGTGATGAACATCGGCGCATCGAGCAGCGCCTGGATCAAGAGCGGCCTGATGGTGGCGGAGTTGAGATAACGCGCGACGTCGGCAAGCTCGAAGCTGTGCGCGGTGGTCAGCGAGAGGACGATATTGTCCTCCGTCGCCGCCGCCTGCAGCTCGAAATTGAATTTGCGGCAAAAGCGCTTGCGCAGCGCGAGCCCCCAGGCGCGGTTGATGCGGCTGCCGTAGGGCGAATGGATGACGAACTGCATGCCGCCGACCTCGTCGAAGAAGCGTTCGAACACGACCGTGTCGTGCGTCGGCAGGCAGCCGAGCGCCGCATGCCCCGCGGCCAGGTATTCGAGGAGTTGCTGGGCCGCGGGCTCGGCGATCCCGACGTCGTCCGCGAGCCAGCGCAGGATGCTCTCGGCCTGCTCGCCGCCGCGCAAGCGCGCGGCAATCTCGGCGCGCAGGCGCGACACGGCGGCCGACAATTCGTCGCTGCGACCGGGCGCTTCGCCGAGCCAGAACGGAATGGTCGGCGCCATCCCATGGGCATCCTCAACGCGCACCACGCCGCGCTCCACGCGCATGATGCGATAGCTCTTGTTGCCGAGCTGGAAGATATCGCCGGCCATGCTCTCGACCGCGAAATCCTCGTTCACGGTGCCGATGAAATGGTTCTCGGGCTCGAGCAGCACCTGATAGTCGGCGTTGTCCGGGATCGTGCCTCCGGATGTCAGGGCGGTGAGCCGGGCGCCGCGCCGGCCGCGCAGCAGATGGTTGACGCCGTCGTAGTGGATCAGCGCGCCGCGCCGGCCGCGGCGGGTGCTGAAGCCGTCCGCCAGCATGCCCACCACCGCCGCGAAATCCTCCCGCGCCAGCGCGCGATAGGGGGAGGCACGGCGCACGAGCGCATAGAGTTCGTCCTCGTTCCATTCGCGCGCGGCCACTTCGGCGACGATCTGCTGCGCCAGCACGTCGAGCGGCTGCTCCGGGATCGCGAGGCGGTCGAGCTCGCCGCGGCCGACGCTGTCGAGCAGCGCCGCGCACTCCACCAGCTCATCGCGCGATAGCGGAAACAGCCGGCCCTTGGGCGTGCCGTCGATGGCATGCCCGGACCGTCCGACGCGCTGGAGGAAGGTTGCGATCGAGCGCGGCGACCCGAGCTGGCAGACGAGGTCAACCTCGCCGATGTCGATGCCGAGCTCGAGCGAAGCGGTGGCCACCAGCGCCTTGAGCTTGCCGTGCTTGAGCCGCTGCTCGGCATCGAGGCGCTGCTCTTTGGCGAGGCTGCCGTGGTGTGCGGTCACCTGATCGGCGCCGATGCGCTCGGACAGCTGACGCGTCACCCGCTCGGCCAGCCTGCGGGTGTTGACGAAGATCAGCGTGGTGCGGTGCGCCGCGATCAACTCGGCCAGACGTTGATACACCTGCTCCCAGACCTCGGCCGACATCACGGCCTCGAGCGGCGACTCCGGGAGTTCCAGGGCGAGGTCGCGGGCACGGCGGTGGCCGGTGTCGATGATGGTGCAGTCGACGCCGGAGGCGTTGCTCGCGCCCGCCTCGACCAGGAACCGCGCGACCGCCTCGATCGGCTTCTGGGTGGCCGAAAGGCCCACGCGCAGCAGTCGATCGCCGCAGAGCGCCGCCAGCCGCTCGAGCGAAAGCGCCAAGTGGGTGCCGCGCTTGTTCGCGGCGAGCGCGTGGATCTCGTCGACGATCACGGTGCGGGTGGTGGCCAGCATCGAGCGGCCCGACTCCGAGCCGAGCAGGATGTAGAGCGATTCCGGGGTGGTCACCACGATGTGCGGCGGGCGGCGGCGCATGCGGTCGCGCTCGCCGGGCGGGGTGTCGCCCGTGCGGACCCAGGTGCGGATGTCCACGTCCGGTAAGCCCTGCGCCTTGAGGCGCTCGCGGATGCCGGCCAGCGGCGCTTCCAGGTTGCGCTGGATGTCGTTCGAGAGCGCCTTGAGCGGCGAGACGTAGACGATCTGGGTTTCGTCCTTGAGGCCGCCGTCGAGCCCTTGCCGCACCAGGCCATCGATGCCGGCGAGAAAGGCCGCGAGCGTCTTGCCCGATCCGGTGGGGGCGGCAATCAGCACGTGCCGCCCGGCCTGGAAGGCAGGCCAAGCCTGCGCCTGCGCCGCCGTGGGCGCAGCAAAGCTGCGCTCAAACCAGGCGGCAACGGCCGGATGAAACAAGGAACCTGTCGTCATGAAACCGGAATACCGGCGGGAGAGATGGCGGCACGCGGGCGCTGCGGCGATGTCGTCCGCGACATATGGGTTGCTTGCCGGCCGAATCAATCCACTCCAGGGCGGGCGGCCTTCCACATCGGCAGGGGGAGCACCTGAATTCGCGGGCGCTGCCCTCCGGGCTCCCGCCGCGGCCCAAAACGATCAGTTCGTCACTAGCGTGGTGATCCGTTTCGGCACTTCGCCCACCGGGATGACGGCCTTGACCGTCCTGCTCTCGGTATCGATGGCGGTGACGGATTTGATGGCGGCGTTTGAGATGTAGATCGTCTTGCAGTCGGGCGTGAACGTCACCCAGTTCGGCACCGACGCGATCGCGTCGTGCCCTGGGAGCTTGAGCGCGGGCAGCGCCACCTCCCCGATCAGCTTGAGGTCGGCAAGCGAATAGACGAACACCGCGTTGTTGGGGATGCTGGTGACCCACAGGGTCTTGCCGTCGGGCGCGACGCCGATCCCGTGCGAGGGCGCCGTGGCGCGGCCGGCATCGGTTTCGAATTCGGCCGTCGTCGCCGGCAGCTTGATCCTCGCCACCTCCTTGCGCGCGGCGAAATCCACCACCGCGAACCCATTGGTGTCGGAGAGCTGCACGAAGATGCGCTTGGTCGAGCCGTCCGCGCCGGCCTCGATCGTCATCGGGCGCACCCCGAGATCGAACGGCAGCTCCCATATGGGAACCTCGCGCTCGAGATCGATGACGGTCAAAAGCTTCCCCGGGATCGAGCCGGTAATCAGGTGCTTGCCATCGGGCGTCACGTAGATGTTGTGCAGCCGCCCCTTCACCAAGATGCTCTTGGTCCGCGTCAGCGTCTTGGCGTCGATGACGTCGACGGCGCCGGTCCCGCGCGCGATACCGACCAAGATGCGATCGCCATTCTTGGTGACCGCGATGTTGTTGGGGTGGTTGCTCAGCGGCACTTTCTTGGTGAGCGCCCCGCTCTCGCGGTCGAACACGTCGAGCGTGCTGTCGGCCTCGTTGCTGACATAGACCCGCGAGCCGTCGGGCGAGGGCGCGATCCCGTGGGCCGCCTCGATGCCCTTGATCTCCTGCACCACCTTGTTGGTCGCGGGATCGATGACGTGGATGCTGTCGCCGGCGCTGTTGGTGACGTAGATGAAAGCCGCCCCACCCCACGCCGGGAGCGGTGCGAGCGCCAGCACGAGCCACAAGTGCCTCAAGATGCGTCGATAGCGGGCCATGGAATGTCCTCACGCCTCTGTGCGACGGCAGGTTACGCTCAGCCATCGGTAAACATCAAGGCAAGCCCTTGGGGCTCTCCCCTGGGACTTCGACCGTGCCAGCGTGCTATAGGATTGCCGTCGGCGAAGGCGAAATCAGGAGTCGAAAATGCCCCGTCACGCCCGCTACCTCCCCCACGGCGTCATCCCGGCCGTGCTGCTGCCCTTCAACGATGACCTTTCGGTCGACGAAA
>Ga0070699_100004193_pt1 | contig 12757 bp, 13 predicted proteins | sample KBSK1503metaG_FD_65473 | JGI IMG/M metagenome (GOLD analysis project Ga0070699, IMG submission 65473) | Corn, switchgrass and miscanthus rhizosphere microbial communities from Kellogg Biological Station, Michigan, USA - KBS K1-50-3 metaG | ecosystem: Host-associated > Plants > Roots >...
CTGCGCGAGGCTTCCGTCGATGACGTGGCTGACATCGTGACGCTCATCGGGCACCTCGGTTACCCGGTGCGCGAGGAGCCGCTGCGGCGAACCCTGGAGCTCCTGCGCACGAGGCGAGAACACGCGGTGATCGTCGCCGAGCTCGACGGCACGGTGTGCGGTCTGCTGGCGATATCGTCGCGACCGTCGCTGACCCTGCAGGGTGAGGTCGGGGTCGTGCAAGAGCTGGTGGTTCGGCCCGCGCAGCGCCGGCGTGAAATCGGCGAGAGCATGTTGCAGTACGCCAAGGGGCTCGCGGTGGAGCGTGGCTTCGCGCGGCTCGAGTGCGCGGTGCCGGTGACGCACCAGCCGGCGGCCGATCGGTTTCTGCTCGAGCGCGGTTTCGAGATCGCCGAGACGACGACATATCGCTGGGCCGTCCTGGAGGGCAAAAACCCCAGGCTGCCGGCGATGACGACGGCGCGTCGGTTGCGTTCGATCCCCGCCTGACCCGCCCCTCCGCGTAACGCAAACTTCACGCGTTCGTGGATAGGCCGGTCACACGAAACCGGCATTCTGCGTGCAGGTGGAGACTCGCCTGCCGCCTGCGCGACGGCAAGTCGCGGCGGCGCTCCTGGGGCCGTTTCCCGGGGGCGCGCGCCGGCGCGGCGGCGTTTTCGGTCGCGCCGATCTCCACGTCCACTCGCACTGGAGCGACGGCGCCCAGGCGCCGGAGTCGATCGTCCTGGCCGCGGCGCGGCGGCGGCTCGATGTGCTCGCCATCACCGATCATGATGAGATTCGCGGCGCGCTCCGGGCACGCGACTTCGCCGCGGCGCACCCGACGCTCGGCATCGAGGTGGTCGTCGGCGAGGAAATCAGCACGCTCAACGGCCACCTCCTGGGCCTGTGGCTGTCCGAGCGGGTTCCGCCCGGCCTGCCCGCGCTGCGCACGATCGAGCTGATCCACGCGCAGGGCGGGCTCGCCGTCGCCGCGCACCCGTTTCACCCGTTGCGCGGCGCCGCGCGGGGGCACCGCTCACTCGGCACGCTCGTGCCCGACCTGCCCCTCGACGGCCTCGAGGTCGTCAACAACGCCGGCGTGTTCTCGCCGCTGTACGACGCGTGGGCGGCGCTACGCAACGTCGAGTGGATGCTGCCGGTCACCGGCGGAAGCGACGCGCACGACGTCTGGTATCTGGGCAGCGGTGTCACGCGCTTCCCCGGCCGCGGCGCCGCCGACCTGCGTGCCGCGCTGCACGACGGGCGCACGCGCGCGCACGTGGCGTGGTCGTGGACCGCGAGCAAGATGCCGCGCCACCTGCACATTCAGCTGCGGAGCCTGTACCGATTCCTGATGCTCTCGCGTCAACGGATGGAGCCCGTGCCGTGAACGCTCAGAGGAGGGAGTCGGCCATGGCATGTCTCGCGGCGCTCAGACCCTCTAACTTCACGGTCCCGTCATCAATCCGTAATGAACCGGGCGCAATCATTGGACGCGAGGTGGCCGTGATCGAGTTCCTCGGCGTCGGAGTTCCTGACGAGCGCGGTGACTGGCTGCTCCACCGCGTGTGCGCCCGTTTCGAGCGCAGCGAGCTCATCGCCGTCGTCTCCGCGCGACGCGACACGGGACACGCGTTCCTCGACGCCTTCGGCGGCCGGCGCATCCCGGTCGAGGGCCGCGTCTGGGCCGACCGCATCCCCCTCATGCGCGAGACGGCGTCCCGGGTGCGAGGCCTCGTGACCGACGCGGGGCCCGACGCGCCCTTCACCGAATACCGCTCGGTGCTCTGGAATACCCTCGTCACGCCTCGCGCCGCGCTGACCGGACTGCTGCGGTTTCCGCGGCGCGCGCAGCGCGTCGCCGCGATCCGGGCATTGGCCGCCGTGCAGCTCGAGGCACGCTGGCGGGACCCGGTCGGGCTCTTGACGTCGTTGGAGCGCGCGCGGCTCGCGGTGGCCCGCGCGCTCGCGCGACGACCACGCGCACTCGTGCTGCGCGACGTGGACCGCACGCTCGGCCTCGAGGACGGGGCCACCCTGCTTCGGCTCGTGCGGAATCTGGCCCACATCGAGCACGTCGCGGCGGTCGCCTCCGTCGCCTCCGCGTCACTGGCGCACCTCTGCGCCGATCGCGTGATCGTCCTCGCCGAGGGACTGCTCGTGTTCGATGGCCCGGCCGCCGAGTTCAACGACGCGGTGGCGAATCGGCGGCTGCGGGGCGTGGTCGGCTGAGCCATGGACGTCGTCGCGCTCTTCGCGGCACGCGGCGCGGAACGCTACGAAGAGGAGGTGACACAGCTCGAGCACGCATTGCAGTGCGCGGCGCTCGCTCGGCGCGCGCGGGCGGACGACGAGGTCGTGCTGGCGGCGCTGCTCCACGACGTCGGTCATCTCGTGACGCGGGCGCCCGAGGGGCCCGACGGTCACCACGGCCACGAGGGCGCCGAGCTGCTGCGCCCCTGGGTACCGCCGCGCGTCGCCTGGCTGGTCGAGCATCACGTCGTGGCCAAGCGCTATCTGTGCACCGTGAATCCACGCTATACAGGGCGTCTGTCCCCGGCCTCCATCCGGTCGCTCGCCGCCCAGGGCGCCGTCCTCGATCTCGAGCAGCGGTTGGCGCTCGAGACCCAGCCGTGGTTCGGCGACGCCGTCCGCATTCGCCACTGGGACGACGAGGCCAAGATCGTCGACGCCCTCACGCCGCCACTCGTCGCGTACCGCCCACTGATCGAGCGGTGGCTCGGACCGCAATCGTGGACGTCGGGGCGGGCAATCGACTGACATGAGCGCCGACGAGCGCGTCGGCAGCGAATCGCGCGCTCGGCTCGTGGCCGATCTCGCGCTGCTCGGCGGCCGGCTCGCGCTGGAGCGGTTCCACCGCGCGCAGGTATCGATCAAGAGTGACGGCACGATCGTCACCGACGCGGACGTGGTCATCCAGGAGGCGCTCGGAAGCGAGATCGCGCGCCTGTTCCCGACCGATGGCCTCGTCGGCGAAGAGGGTCCCATCGGCGACTCGCGACGCCAGGCGCGATACGCCTGGATCCTCGATCCGATCGACGGCACCAACAACTTCGCGCGCGGCATGCCGGGATTCTCGGTGTCCGTGGGCGTCCTTCGCGATCGCATGCCGTTCGCGGGGGCGGTGTACGACCCCGTCGCACGCTGGCTCTTCACGGCCTGCGCCGGCCGCGGCGCGTGGCTGAACGACCGGCCGTTGCGCGTCCGCGGCGAGCCCGGGCCCGGCGGCGTGGTCTTTTCGGTGCGCTCGCCGTATGGCGCAGGCGTGCCGGACTTCATCGACGGCTGGCTGCGGCGCCACCGCCTGCGTCGCTTCGGCTCGACGGCGCTGCATCTCTGCTACGTCGCGCTCGGCGGCATCGATTTCGTCCACGACGACCGCGCGTCGCTGTGGGACATCGCGGGCGCTGCGCCGGTGCTGCTCGAGGCCGGCGGAGTGCTGACGACGGACGAGGGCGCGCCGGTGTTTCCGATCACCGGCGCTCAGGCCAGCGGCGAGCCCATCGCGCTTCTCGCCGGCCACCCCGCCTCACACGCCGCCGCCATTGGCGACGTACGCGCGTTCCGCCACGCGGCCGCGCTCTGCGCCCGCTCCAGCTAGCCGCCCTTCTGCATTCACCCTTGCGTTACGTCGTCCGCGACGCGAGAATCGCCGCCTCGGTCGTTCGAGCGGGGATCGGCGGACGGCTAACGAAAGGAAGGGGCCCATGGCACGCGGCAAGACGAACCGCGGACAGGATTCCGGCACGACGCAGCTGGTGATTTCGACGGCGGTTGGAGCGGCGGAGGCGTTGACCGTCGGCGTGGTCCACCTCGCCGAGCGCACGCTCGTGGAAGCGCTGCGCGCCGCCGAGGACGTCGGCAGCGAGATCGGCTCCACGCTCGTGCGCGCCGCGCGCGGATCGATTCAGGCGGCGAGCGACATCGGCGGCGATCTCGCCCACGTCGGACGCAGTGTGTCCCGCGGCATCGCCGAGCCCGCGCGAGGGCTCGGCAGCGGCCTCATGCGGATGACCGACGGGCTGAGGTTTCGAAAACCTCTCGCCAAGGCGTCCCGCCCGCGGCGGCGCCGCCGCGAGGTGGCCTGAGCCTACCCGGAGCGTCGTCTCGCGGCCGGCCGGCGGCCGCGGGACGACCGCGTGAGCGGCCTCCTTCCCGCCGCTCCGTTGGGCTTGATCAGCGACCGCACGCCGGCCACGGTGCCGCCGAGCGTGGCGCGAACCGAGCGGCCGGTCGTGCCGCCGATGCGGTCGGCTGCCTCGACGGCGCCCTGAGCGGCGCTGCGCGCGATCGTTGAAACGTCGGCGCCGAGCGTGCGCGCCGCCTCCGCGGTGCCCTCCACGGCTCGCCGCGCCACCAGCGCCACGTCGCCGCCCACCTCGCCAGTTGCCTTCACCGCGCCGCGCGTCGCCGAGCGCGCGACACCTCCCAGCTCACCGCCGATCTGCTCGGCGGCTTCGATCGTGCCGCGGATCGCGTTCTTGGCGACGGAGCCCACGTCCGCGCCAATGACCTCGGCGGCGCGGATCGCGCCGCGCACGGCGGACACGGCCGCCGTGGCCGCCTCGGAGCCGACGTCGCGCGCGCCGGCCAGCGCGCTCACCACGGTGTTCCTCACGAGATTCAGCACACCGACCGAGAGCACCTCTCCGCCGCTGATCGCGCTGTAGATCGCTTGCTGCACGTTGCCGGCAGCGTTGGCGCGCGCAGCCGGGGCGCCTGCCCCCGGGTCGGTGCGATCGACGGCAGATCGGCGAGAGCGCGGCTGCGAGCGTTTGCGCGTGGCCATGGCCCGGTCCTCCATCACGTTGGTTAGGGAGATGCGCTGAGTCGACGACGACCTTCGTGCAGCGCGGCCGGCGTCAGTGCGCCCGCAGCGACGACGAGCCAGTCTGCCGGAGCCAGCGGCGTCACGCCGAGCAATCGTCGCAGCGGCGGAAGGAGCATCGCCGCCAGCTGCGCGCCCAGGCTCGCGAGCACGACGGTGCTCACGTGTGATCGTGCCACCGCCCGCCCGTTGCCGTCCGCCGCCGCGCGATAGCGGAAGGTGTGCAGCAGCTGAGCGGAGGTGAGCGTCGAGAATCCCAGCGTGGCCGCTTGCGGCCCCGGCCCATAGCGGGCGAGGCCGATCGCTTGCGCCGTGAGCGCCACGGCGGTGAGTAAGGCGCCGTCGGCGGCGATCTCGCGCAGGTCGCCGCCCGCCACCATCGGCGTCGCGGGATCGCGCGGTGGCCGCTCCATCACGGAGCGATCGGCCGGCTCCACCGCGAGCGCCAGCGCGGGAGCGACGTCCGAGAGGAGATTGATCCACAGCAGCTGAATCGCCGACAGCGGTCGCGGCATACCGATGGCCAGCGCGCCCAGGGTCGCCATGATCTCGCTCGCGTTCGTCGAGAGCAGAAAGCGCAGGCTGCGGCTGACGTTGGTATGGATCGCGCGGCCCTGGGCGACGGCGCCGAGCAACGCCGCGAAGTCGTCCTGCAGCAGCACCACGTCGGCGACGTCGCGGGCCAGATCTGTGCCGCGCGCGCCCATGGCGACGCCGATGTCGGCGGCCCGCAGGGCGGCGGCATCGTTGATGCCGTCGCCGGTCATGGCGACGACGTGACCGGCGGCCTGCAGCGCGCGAACGATCTGGTACTTATTGGCGGGCGACACGCGCGCGAAGACGTCCGCTTCGGCCGCCAGCATCGCCAGGCGGCCGGTGTCGACGCGTGCCAGCTCCGAGGCCTCGACGACACGGTCGCCCAGGCCGAGCTCGCGCGAGATCGCGGCCGCCGTTTGCGGGTGATCGCCCGTGAGCATGATGGTGCGAATGCCCGCACGTCGGCACGCGGCGATCGCTTCGCGAACCCCCTCGCGCACGGGATCGGTGAGGGCGACGAGGCCGACCCAGACGAGATCGTCGTAGGCGCCGTTGGCCGCGCGATCGGCATAGGCGAGACCCAGCACGCGCAGACCGCGCGCTGCGATGGCCGCCTCGCGCGCGCGAATGCGCTCGCGCTCTCGGGGCTCGAGCGGGATCACGCCGTCCGCGGTCACGATGCGACTGGCCCGAGCGAGCGCGTCTTCGGGAGCGCCCTTCAGCGCTGTCAACCGGCGGTCGCCGCGGACGTGCACCGTGGCCATCCACGTGTCGCCGTCGCGCCGCGGGCGGCTGTCCACCACGGGATGGGCAGCACGCAGCGCCCGGTAGTCGAGGCCGGCGTCTTGCGCGGCGAGCAGCAGCGCGCCTTCGGTGGCGCTGCCACGCACGTCGTCGTCCACCAGCTCGGCGTCGTTGCACAGGGCGGCGATCGTGAGCGCCATCCGCAGCGCGTCGTCCGTGTGGACGGCGTCCGGCACGTCGCGGCGGCGATACTCGCGCTCGCCGACGTACCAGACCTCGGCGACCATGCGGTTCTCCGTCAGGGTGCCGGTCTTGTCGGCGCAGATCACCGTCGTCGCGCCCAGACTTTCGACCGCGGCCAGGCGGCGCACGAGCACACCGCGGTGCATCAGACGCTGCATGCCGAGCGCGAGGGTCGTCGTCGCCACGGCGGGCAACCCTTCCGGCACCGCTGCGACGGCCAGCGAGACGGCCGAGCGGAGCATTTCCACGAGCGGGACGCCGCGCAGAAGTCCCAGCGCGAGCGCCGCCACGCAGCCGCCGAGCGAGACGCCCACGAGCCCGCGGCCGAGGCGATCGAGCTGGCGCTCGAGCGGCGTCGGCGGCGTGCTGGTCTCCGACACGAGTGCGCGGATCCGGCCCAGCTCGCTGTCGCGGCCGAGGCCCGTCACACAGGCAAGCGCCGCTCCTTCGGCCACCGCCGTGCCCGCGTAGACCATGTTCCGCCGGTCGCCGAGTGCGGCGTCGGCCGGACAGAGCTCGTGCGCCGACTTGATCACGGCCAAGCTCTCGCCGGTGAGCGCGGACTCGTCGACGGTCAGGCCATCGGCCGCGAGCAGGCGCGCGTCCGCCGGTACGTCGTAGCCGGCGCGCAGGACGATGACGTCGCCCGGCGCCAGCGCCGCGGCCGGCACGACGGTCTCGACGCCGTCCCGTCGGACGACCGCCTGCGGAATGGTTGCATTCTGCAGCGCGGTGAGGATGCGCTCGACGCGGCTCTCGGTCACATAGCCGACGGCGGCGTTGGCGGCCACCACCGCGAGGATCACCGCGGCGTCCAGCACCGCGCCGCCGAGCAGCGACAGCGCAGCGGCGCCCCCGAGCAGAACGACCGGCAACGACGAGAGATGATCACGCACGATGGCCGCACCGGATTTCGGCCGGTGCATCGGCAGGACGTTGCCCCCGTGCTCGAGGCGGCGTCGCTCGGCCTCGTGCAGCGTCAGCCCGGTCTGCGCCGACGTTGCGAGACGGTCCAGGACCTCCGTGGGCGCGAGCGTGTGCCATGCGGGCTCGGCCGGATCGCGATGACCGTTGCGGCGATGACCGTTGCGACCCGCGCGCGCGGCCGCGGTCTCGCGGCCGAGCGTGGCAAGCAGCTGCCGCACGTCGAGCCGACGCGCGTCGAATTGGACGAGCACGCTTCCGGTGATCGCATTCGTCGTGACGCGGTGGACTGCGGTATGGCCCGCGAGGCGGGTCTCGACGGCGTGGGCGAGAGCGGGGGCGTCACGCAGGGCAGGGAGACGGACACGAACGCGTCCAGGAACAGCGGCGGACACCACCAGGACGGCGGGGCGCCCGCCATTGCGCCGGGTCACCACGGCGCTCACGCGCGTGGGCCCGCGCGGCGCGCGCGAGGCGCCGAGCCGGCGACTAGCGGGCCGAGACGACCGACTGCTTCGTCGGCGGCGCGAACTTGCGCCGCTCGAAGTAGCGGTCCATCTCCGTCCCGAATGAGCGCCGTAGCGACCCGGCCGACTCGAACACGACGTCGGCCAGAACTCCCAGCAGGAATCCGGCGATCATCCTCTCCACCTCCGATACCACCATACGAGGCGCGTGTAACGGAACGATGACGAGCGCCGGACATTCTCGTAAAGGTCGGATCAGCCATCTGAACGCCCGTTCAGGGCCGAACGGCTCTCCGGCCGGGTGGCGGTGACGGCTGCGGCCGCGACGGTGGTGCCGTGCGCGAGGAGAATGCTGGTGACGGGCCGGGCGAGACCGAACGACGCGAGCCCGACCACGCCGAGGTTGGCGCGGGCGGCCACCCCCAGGGTGCGTCGAATGGCCACGATCGCCTCCCGCGCGAGATCGATCCCGCGGACGACGCGATCGAGCCCCCCGCGCAGGATGACCACATCTGCGGCCTCGACGGCAAGCTCGGCGCCTCCGGGCACGGCCATGCCGACGTCGGCCTCGTTCAACGCGAGCGCGTCGTTGGCACCGTCGCCGACCATGGCCACCACGCGCCCCTCGGCCTTCAGTGAGCGAATGAGGGCGGCCTTGTCTTCCGGCAGCATCTCGGCGTAGTAGTGCCGCACGCCGAGCGTCTCCGCGATGACTCGCGTGGGCTCCGGATGGTCGCCCGAGAGCATGATCACGTTTCGCATCTCTCGCGCGCGCAGCGCGAGCACCGCGTCGCGCGCCTCGGCCCGGAGCGAGTCCTGCAGAATCAGCGCGCCGGCGAGGCGTCCATCGATGGCCACGAAGGTCGGGGCGGCGCCCACCGCGTGTGCGCTCGCCTCGTCGCCCTGCGCGGCCGTGAGCGCGACCCGCTGGGCTTCCATGAAGCGCCGGCTGCCGACCAGCACCTGCCGGCCCTCGACCTCGACGTCCAGACCGAAGCCCGTGCTGGAGCGCGTGCTCGTGACGGCGGGCAGCTCGAGCCGCCGCGCGGCGGCCGCCGCGGCCACCGCGCGCGCCACGGGATGGCGGAAGCCGCGCTCGGCGGCCGCGGCGAGCCGTATGAGCTCGTCCTCCGTCGGGCCGTGCCGGTAGGTGACCACACGGACGATGCGCGGGGTGCCGGACGTCAGCGTGCCGGTCTTGTCGAAGACGACCGTGTTCACGCGCGCGAGCGCCTCGAGCGCACGCGGGCCCTTCATGAGAATGCCCTGGCGCGAGGCGCGTTTCATGGACGTGACGATGGCGGTCGGGATGCCGACGCGCGCCGCCATGCCGTAGTCGGCGACGAGAATCGCGATGCCGGCATCGAAGCTGCGCGAGACCGCGGCGCCGAGGCCGCCCAGCGCCAGCGTTCGGCGGACATCACGCTGCGCCAGCCGCTCGGCGTAGAGCTGGATATCCGATTTCTCGGCGGCGGCCGTCTCGATCACGGCCACGATGCGGCCGACGGCGGTGTCGAGCCCGGCGCGATCGACGCGGATCTCGACCTCACCATTCTCCACCGTGGTGCCCGCAAAGACCGCGTCGCCCGCGGCGCGCTCGACCGGAAGCGACTCGCCGGTCATCGTCTGTTGGTTCACGAGCGCCTCGCCGCGCAGGATGGTGCCATCGATCGGAAGCCGCTGCGGGCCACGGACGACCACCACGTCACCCGCGCGTAGCGCGGTCGCCGGCACCGTCGTGCGGCCGTCGCCGTCGCGCCGCACGGCCGTTTCGTCCGCCGACACGACGAGATCACGAAGCGATCGGCGCGTCGTCACGACGCTGCGGCTCACCACCCAGTCGCCGAGGGCGCGCAGCCACGTGAGCAGGGCCGCCGCCGGGAAGTTGCGCCGCGCGGCGAGCACGGCCAGCGTCGAGGCCTCGAGCACCTCGCCGTTCAGGTTCCCGCGCGCGAGCGCGGCACCGGCACGCAGGACCGAGGGAGCGTCGGCCATGAGGACGAGCGCGGTCAGCAGCGGCCACGAGACGATCTCGGTGGCGGCCAGCACGAGCACCGTCGTGGCCCCCGCCAGACGAACCAGCGGCATCGACGACGCGTCGAGGCCCGCCGGCGGCTCGATCGGCGCCGGGGCGTCGCGCCCGCCGGTGTCGAGGCGGGTGTCGAGCTGGCGCAAGACGTCGACCAGCGCGCTCTCGGCGAGGCGGAACGGATCGTACTCGATCCGTACACTGCCGGTGAGCCCGCTGCCGTCCACGGTGCGCACGCCCGGCACCGAGCGTAGCGTGCTGACCACGGCGTCCTGCCGCGGCTTCAGCCACGCGGCAGGATAGCGCACGCGCAGACGCCCGCGCACGGAGTGGGCGACCCGCCAGCGCATGGCTCAGCTCTCGCGAGACGGCAGCGCGTAGTCGCGGAACAGAGAGTGCGCATACCAGAGCGCGCTCGACCACCTCAATGGCCCCGCGCGGCCGCGCAGCACCTCGCGCGCCGCCCAGAGCGTGAGCAACGCCGGCACGACCACGCCGAGGGCCAGGGCGCCGCCGGTGGCCCCGGCGACGCGCGCGTCGACCGCGCTGAAGAGCGACGTCACCGTCGCCGCCAGCGTCGGTCGAACACCGTTTGCCGATGCCTGGGCGGGCGAGCTGACGTCGACCTGAACGTGGTCGGCAATGGCCGCGACGATCGCCGCCTCGTCCGCGCGCTCGGGATCGTAGAGCACGAGCAGGCCACGAGTCAGCGGCGACCACGCCGCCGAGGTCACGCCCGGCAGCTGCGATACCGCCTCGCTGAGGTGCGCCGCATCGGCGGCGGGCGGTACGCGCACACGCAGCCGGCCCGGGATGCGATGAACGACCTCGAGCGTTTCGTGAACCGCACCCAACGACATGGCGATTCAGGACGCGCGGCGCCGGGAGGCGCTGCGTCGGCGCGGCGACACGGCGGCCTCGTCGGCGCCGGCGGTCGCGGCGTCTTCGTCGGCGAGGTCGCCTTGATGACCGTTGCCGTTCGTGGCGCCGAGAATCGCTTCGCGGCGCGCTCGGGCCTCCGCGGCGATGTCCTCGAGTGTTTCGAGCTGCTCGGCGGCGATGCGACGCGCGTCCTGGAGCAGCCCCATGCCGGCCGCCGTCGCCTCCACGGCGAGCGGCCGCAGCACGCGCGCCAGCGTCGGTGCGAGCCAGGCGGCGCCGAGTCCGAGCAAAAACGAGATTGCGTTGCTACCCATGGCGGGACCCCTCCGGTGTGAGGCGCTGCTGATGCAAACGCGAGTGATCGTAACAACCCGAATGTGACGACGCCATTACGAATATCGGCCCCGGCGTGTGGGGCCTACTTGCGAGGGGAAATCAATTCCCAACAGGGTTTCGGTGGGGGAGGGGGCGCCCACCTTCTTATCCACCGTCGTCCACCGGTTACCTCACCGTTTATCCCCAGCAACACAACATTTGCGCTTCTGTAACACGCCGGCAACGAGATATTGTGTACGTTGGGGCCGGGAAGCGGTCACGGTGGAATGTACGTTGCACTACGGGATCTTGGAACTCACCGATGACGGTGGATGACGGTGGACAACTCCAACGAGGAGGCGCCGGGTTGAAGCGTATCGATACCCACACGCACCCCAAGATCTCCAAGCATTTCAGCTTCGATCCGGGCTCGATCAGCCGGACGGTCCGTATGGCGCGAACGGTCGGACTCGACGCCGTCGCGTTGACCGAGCACTTTCATGCCCGTGGCTACTGGGATATCTACAATCACCTCGTCGACGCGTATCCATGCGAGCGAGGTGTCTTTCGCTCCGGCGAGATCGGTCTGCTGACGGGCGCGGAGGTCAACATCCGTGAGAAGGCGCACGTGATCGTCCTTGCCGATCTCGCCGAGCTGCGTCGGCTCGACGCCGCCTTTCCCGAAAAACTTTCGCACGGCTACGAGCCGACGCTGCGGGAGTTCCTCGACGTCACCGACGACTTCGACATTGCCCGCATCGGCGCCCACATGTTCCGACGCACGAAAGAGCTCGGAAAATTTCCCGCAACCGATCTGCGTCGACTCCACGCACTCGAGGTCAACGGCAAGGATTTCGGCACCGAGATGATGCTGATCGTGCAAGCGCGCGCGCTCGGACTTCCGATCGTCGCGGGGAGCGACGCACATCACTGGCTCCAGCTGGGCGTTCGCCACACGCTGATTCACACCGACGACATCGCGATGCATGCCGTCATAAAGACGATTAAAGAGGGCTTGACGGGTTTCTCGACGTCCCCCTATACTCCGCTCCGCGTCAAGGTCGCGAAGTCATTGAAAAACATTACGAAAATGTTGCGTAAGTGTTACGGCGCCGTCGGGCTCGGAGAGCCGACGCTGGCCCTGTCAGCGGCTGGCCGCCGCTAAACGGGAAGCGTACCAGCGTGCCCCGGGCGGCCTCGCGGGGCGACATGGACATCGACGGTGTGAGAGAGCGCGCCGAGGCCGTCAATGACAGATCGGTGCCGGTGCGGGAGCCGCCGGCATCCGGCACGATTCCGGCCAAGTATCGCGGACACGCACGCCGGGACGCGGCGGCGTTTTACCTCACGCAGCTCGCGCGCGGTATCCTCGCGGGTGAGCTGAAGATCCGGCAGGGCGAGCGCGAGACGTCACTGGCGACGTCGGAGTTCCTGGTGCTCGAGATCGAGGTCAAGCAGAAGAAGCGGGCGAATCACGTCTCAGTGAAGCTTCGCTGGCCCAAGCGGCCGTTGATCCGAATCGCTGCGGGGAGGGACGGGGATGGGGCGTAGGGAGTTCGAGTACGAGGGCGTCGCATCGCCGGCGGAAGCGGCGGAGGCGCTGAATCGGATCGCGGATGGTATCCGTGCGCGGTCGCTGTCGTTGTCGCTCGGGGAAGAGCGCATCGAGGTCTTCCCGGATGGCGACCTGTCCATGGAAATCGAGGCGAGCGAGAAAAAGGGGAAGGCCAAGATCGAGATCGCCATCGCCTGGAAGCGCGCCCACGGCGATGACGACGACGACGA
>Ga0070699_100004194_pt1 | contig 12754 bp, 10 predicted proteins | sample KBSK1503metaG_FD_65473 | JGI IMG/M metagenome (GOLD analysis project Ga0070699, IMG submission 65473) | Corn, switchgrass and miscanthus rhizosphere microbial communities from Kellogg Biological Station, Michigan, USA - KBS K1-50-3 metaG | ecosystem: Host-associated > Plants > Roots >...
ATGGACGCCTGGGGCGTCGACGTCGTCGTCACCGGCTCGCAGAAGGCGTGGATGGCCGCTCCCGGATTGGCGATGATCGCCGCGTCGGAGCGGGGCTGGGCCGCGACGGAGACGGCGAAGATGCCGCGGTTCTACCTCGACATCCGGACCCATCGCGAATCGGCGGCCGCCGGCCAGACGCCGTTCACGCCGGCGATCGCGGTCGTCTACCAGGTCGACGAGGGCCTCCGCCTGATGCAGGCCGAGGGCATGGCCGGCGTCTTCGCCCGCCACGAGGCCTGCGCGGCAGCATCGCGGGCCGGTCTCCGCGCGCTCGGCTTCGAGCTGCTCGCGGACGATGCCGTGGCGTCGAAGACGGTCACCGCGGCGCTCCTCCCCGAGGGCCACGAGTGGAAGCCCTTCAACAGCGCGATCAAGGCCCACGGCGTCGTCCTTGCCGGTGGCCAGGGCAAGCTGACCGGCAAGATCTTCCGGCTCGGGCACCTCGGGTCGGTCACCGTCGACGAGATCCTCGGGGCGATCGCCGTCCTCGAACGGGTGTCGCTCGAGCAGGGCCGGCCGGTCGAGCCAGGGCGCGCCGTCGCGGCGGCCCAGGCGGCGGCCCTCACGGTCCAGTTCGGCGCGGGCGGCTCCGGATCCGGGGGTGGCTCTGGCGCCGCCGGCGAGCGGGACGCGACGCCCCGGTCGGCCGAGCCCGCCACGGTCTCCGCGTGAGGATCCTGGTCGCAGAGCCGATCGCCGAAGAGGGCGTCGCCCGCCTCCGCGCCGAGCACGACGTCGACGAGCGACCGGGGATCACCCGGGACGAGCTCTGCTCCATCCTGGCCGGCTACGACGGGCTCGTCGTCCGCAGCCAGGTCCAGGTCGACCGCGACATCATCGCGGCGGGCGGCAGCCGCCTCCAGGTCATCGGCCGGGCCGGCGTGGGCGTGGACAACGTCGACCTCGACGCGGCGACCGCGGCCGGCATCACCGTCGTCAACGCCCCGACCGGCAACACGATCGCGGCCGCCGAGCACACCCTGGCGCTGCTGTCCGGCGTCGCCCGGCGGATCGCCGCCGCCGATGCGTCCGTCCGGCGCGGCGAGTGGAAGCGGTCCGAGTTCACGGGCCTCGAGCTCCGCGGCCGGACGCTCGGGATCGTCGGGCTCGGCAAGATCGGCCAGGCCATCGCGGCGAGAGCCGTCGCGATGGAGATGACGGTCCTGGCGTCGGACCCGTACGTCACCGCCGAGCAGGCGGCGCTCCACGGCGTGGAGCTCGTTCCCTTCGACGCCCTCATCCGGCGGGCCGACGTCGTGACCGTGCACGTCCCGCTGACGCGGGCGACGCGGGGCCTGATCGGCCGGGAGCAGATCGCCCGGATGAAGACCGGCGCGATCATCCTGAACGTCGCCCGCGGCGGCGTCATCGACGAGGCAGCGGTGGCCGAGGGACTGAGCAGCGGCCAACTCGGGGGCGCGGGGATCGACGTGTTCGAGCAGGAGCCGCCGACGGGCTCACCCCTCCTCGCCGCCCCGAACACGATCCTCACCCCGCACCTCGGCGCGTCGACGGCCGAGGCCCAGGTCCTCGTCGCCGAGGAGATCGCCGACCAGGTCCTGGACGTGCTCGCGGGCCGGCCGGCGCGCTACGCGGTGAACGCGCCGCTCCTGACCCCGGAGACCGCGCGGGCGATCGCTCCGTACCTCCCGCTCGCCGAGCTCCTCGGGCGGTTCTTCGCCCAGTTCGCTCGTGGCGGCGTCCGGACGATCACCCTCGACATCGGCGGCGAGCTCGCCTCGGTCGACGCGTCGCCGCTGGCCGCCGCGGTCCTGCGCGGGATCATCGAGACGTCGACCACGCAGCGGGTCAACCTCGTCAACGCCGCGGCGCTCGCGAAGGCGCGCGGGATCACCCTGGTCGAGCGCAAGACGCCCGACGCGGGCGCATTCGCTGCGCAGCTGAGCGTGTCCGGCGAGAGCGGCGGCCGGACGACGACCGTCGCGGGCACCGTTGCCGGCGGCGAGACCCGCTTGACCCGCCTGAACGAGTACCGGCTCGATATCGAGCCGAGCGACGTGATGCTGATCACCCACCATCGCGACCGGCCCGGCATGATCGGCCGGATCGGCCAGACGCTCGGCGCCGCCGACGTGAACATCAGCGCGATGCACGTCGGCCGGAGCGCGCCACGCGCCGACGCCCTGATGATCCTCGCCCTCGACGATGACGTCCCCCCGGAGGTCGAGGCCGCGATCCGCACGCAGGAGTCGGTCGTCGAGCTGTGGACGATCCGCCTCGGGCGCGACCGCTGAGGCCGGCGACGCCCGACGACGCGCCCGGCCACGAAGCGCGGCGACCGCTGGCGATCCCGGATCGCCTCGACGCGTCACTGGTCCTCGTCCGTCACGGCGAGTCCGATCTGATCGTCCAGCGCCGCTTCCAGGGCCGTCTCGAGACGCCCCTTTCCGAGGTGGGGCGACGGCAGGCAGAGCGGGTCGCCGCTCGGCTGGCTCGCCCACACGACCCGCCTGCCCTGCCGGTCCCCGACGGGCGACCGATCGCGATCGTCCATTCGCCTCTGACTCGGGCGGCCGACACGGCCGCCGCCATCGAGCGAGCCCTGCGAGACGTCATGGGCGACGGAGTCTCCCCGGTCGCCGCCCGGCCGGACGAACGCTTCGCCGAGATCGGGCAGGGCGACTGGGAGGGCCGCCTCTCCGCGGATATCACCGAACACGACGGCGAGCGCCTCGCGGCCTGGCGCCAGCGACCGACGGAGAGCTGGGCGCCCGGCGGGGAGAGCCTGTTCGAGGTCCGTGCCCGCGTGGCAGACGGGCTGGCAGGGCTGCTCGACGAGCTCGCCGCGGCCGGCGAGCCCGGCTCGCTGATGACGCCGCAGGTCGGCGGCTACGGGGACGGCCCGCCGCGCCACCCGTGGACGATCCTGGTCGGCCACGACGGGACGTTCAAGGTCGCCCTCCTCGCCCTGTTCGAGCTGCCGCTCGAGCGGTTCTGGATGTGGTCGAGCGACCTCGCCGGGATCTCGATCGTCGAATTCCGCGCGGGCCGGCCGGTGATCCGGGCGATGAACCTGACCGAGCACCTCGCCGGGCTGGTCGATGAACGGGGCCTGAAGGAGACCGAGGAGCGGTCGCGCTCCGGCGCGCTCTAGCCTGGACCTGGCCTCGACCTAGCCTCGACGCATCCGGCCGCGATCGCGCCGCCGGAAGGCGAGTCGCAGGAGCGCGACGCGCAGCCGGCGGTACGAGGTGCGCAGCGCGCTCAGCCGATCTTCACCCAGCGTCCGCCGGCCGTAGGCCACCTCCACCTTGGCCGCGGCCACCGTCTGGAGCTCGGGTCGGACGCTGGGCAGCACGTCGGCGAGCGCCGTCGCGTACTCGTACGCGGTCTGGGTGGGCCGCGGCCCGAACCCGAAGCGGCGAGCGATGCCGATCACCGAGGCGTAGACCGCATCCGGGTTCGTCGCGCCCCGCGGTCCCCGCCGCCAGGCGAGGAACGCCAGGGCGAGGACAGCGACGAAGAGCAGGACGGCGACGACGATCATGCCGGGACCGTTTGAGCCGCCCGACCCGCCGATTGCTCCCGCGCCACGTGGTCGACTGCTGCCTTCGTTGGGATTGCGGCCGTCGTCGGCTCCTCCGGCGAATGACGGCCGTGGCCCCACCGTCGCGAGCGGTACGACGGACCCCTCCGGCAACGGCTCGGCCTGGGAGATGTCGCCGCCGGTCGGATCGAACATCTCCCAGCCGTAGCCCGGGAAATAGACCTCGACCCAGGCGTGCGAGCCGCTCGTCCGGATCTCCTCATGACCCGTGGCAGGGTCGAGGTCGCCGGGCAGGAAGCCCTCGACGAGCCGGGCCGGAATGCCCGCCTTGCGGAGGAGGATCGTCATCGTGCTGGCGAAGTGCTCGCAGTACCCACGCTTGTGGTCGGCGAAGCACTCGACGATGCTCGGTTCGTCCCCGCACACGCCCAGGACGTTCGTCTGGTACGAGTACTTGCTGGTGTTGTGGAACTCGTCGACGATCGACTTGGCGAGGTCATACGGCGTGGTCCGCCCGGCGGCCTTGTCACGGGCCTGGAGATCCGCGAGCAGCTTCCCGGCCGCCGGACCCATCGCGTCGACCGGAACCGCGAGGTAGCGCGCCGTGATGCCAGGCGGATAGTTCGTCCCCGCCGCGCGGAGCCGGTTCATGGTCAGGCCGCCCGGGATGTCCAGCTCGGTGGGGATGGCGGCGGTCAGCGTGTACGTCGCGTCCTTGTCGATCCCGATCGACTGGAAGAACCCGTCCGTGCCGGTCAGGTTGAGGGTCGTCGGCTGGTCGATCGACACTGGATCGATCGGGCTGAATGCGACGTGCAGCAGCGAGGTCTGGGGGATGACCGTGAACTTCATGACGGTCCTGGCCGAAGACGTCGGGATCGCGTCGAGCGTGCCGCCCAGGATCGGGGTGTTCGCCGGTCGGTCCTCGCTCGTCGGGATGGAGGTCGTCCAGCCGCTGAGGGTGAACGTGTCGTAGGTCGTCGCGCGCCAGTAGAGCTTCTGTTTGTCGCCCGGAGGCCGGACGATCTCCAGCGCCGGGGTGTTCGTCGTCGACCAGATGCCGCCGATGCTCACCTGGGCTCCGAACGACGGCACCCCGAGCGTCCTGCTGTCCGGCGCGGCCGGGATGATCCGCTGGAGCCACTGGCTGATCTCGACGAGAGTCGGCTTGGCGTCCTCCCAGAACCCGGCCAGCGGCGCGGACCGCGCGCTGGCGGTCAGCGTCAGGGCGAGGAACACCGCGGCGATGATGAAGACCGTTCCGCCGCGGAGGTAGAGGCCCCCGACCACGTTGGGGTCGCCGATCCGCCGGCGGATCCACGTGGCTCGTTCCTCGAGGGCGTGCAGCCTGGTCAGGAGGGCCAGCGACGCGACCGAGAACAGGACGAGGAACCAGATCTGCTGCTCGTGCTCGGTCGCCGACATGTTCGCGACGAGGACCGCGCCCAGGACGATGATCGGTCCGATCGGCCGGCCGTGGCGGAACACCGCCGACGCCGCGAACTGTCCGTTCGCCCAGCAGAGCAGGCCGAGGAACAGGAGGTAGTGGCCGGTCTCGCGGGTGACGGGCAGCCCACGCACGGCGAAGTCGATGACCGCGTTGACCATCGCCCAGGCTGCCGCCGAATAGCGTTCCGCCAGCGTGCCCTGCACGTCGAGGACGCTGCCGACCAGCACCGGCACGATCAGCGCTGCGAAGGCAGCCCCGACGAGGTGGGCAACGGGGCGGTTCCAGCCGACTCGAGCCCCGACGAATCCGGCGGCGACGCCGGCGAGGGCGACCCAGGCGAGGAAATCCGTCCAGTCGCCCCGGCCGAGGACGAGCGCCGCGTCGTCGAGCGACCAGGCGACGGTCACGGCCAGGATCGCCACGAAGAACAGGCTCAACCAGCCCTCCGCCGGAGCGCGGGTCAGGCGGGCGCGGAGCCGCGCCATCATCCGGCCAGGCACTCGGCGAGGGACCGGCCCGGCGACACCGGGTGGACTCGCATCTCGAACTCGGACAGGGCGTGGTGCAGGGCGCGGGCGCGCTGGGCGCGCTGCTCCTCGGTTGCCGGCGACGGATCCGCGATGGTCTCGCCCGACCGGCGCCGCTCGTCGCGATCGACCCGATCGGCGGCCGCGGCGTCCAGCGTCACGGCCACCGACGCGATCCCTCGGGTCCGGAGCGCGGCGATCGGGCGGACCCAGGCCGGGTCGAGCGACGGGGTGATGATGATCGCGGTCATGCCCCGCCGCATGCGTCCCGCCGAGCCGATCAGCGATTCGGCGAGGGGCGTGGCGCCGTCGCCGTCGACGGCGGCGAGGAGCTGCATGATCTTGAGGTGCTGCCGGCCGCCGCGGTCGGCCGGCAGAATCGCCTGACGATGGCCGTTGACGGTCATCCCGACAGCGCGGTTCTCCTTGATCGCCTTGTCGGCGATCGACGCGGCCGCCCGGATCGCGACCTCGACCGTCGACTCCTCCCCTCGTCCGCCCTGCACCGCCCGTTCCAGGTCGAGGAAGATCCAGGCGTCGGCGGTCTGCTCGAGCTCGAACTCCTTGACCTGGATCTCGCCGTGGCGAGCCGTCGACCGCCAGTGGATCCGGTTGAAGCTGTCACCCGGGGCGTAGGGCCGGACGGCGGTCGCGAGGGGCGAGGTCTGGAGCGTCCGCTCCGGCATCGAGTGGCTACCCTCGATGCTCGCGGCGGGGAGCCGCCACAACGGCAGCCGGTCGATCCGCGGATAGACCACGACCGCGACGCCCTGCCCGACCGACGCCGACGCCTCGAAGAACCCGAACGGGTCGCCGGTCCGGATCTGCAGCGGCTCGACCCGGAAGTGGCCGCGCCGGACGAGCGGGGCCCGGACGAGCCACGACCGCTCCGCCCGGGACCCGAGCGCGATCGCCCGACCGGGCAGCCCGCCGGGCAGCGTGGTCGGGTTGTGGATCTCCAGCCACGGCTTCGGCAGCCGGCTCGTGTTCCGCAGGGTGTAGGTGATCTGGAGGCGATCGCCGACGTGGGCGGTCAGCTGGTTCACCGCGTAGCCGGCTTCGAGGTCCGCGAGCCCGAGCCGGGTCAGGATGTAGGAGCCGCCGATGACGAGAATCGACAGGTAGACCAGGTAGAAGAGGAACTCGAGCTCCGTCGAGAACGCCGCGATCAGGAGGATCGCGGCGATGACGATCAGCTGGAAGCGACGGATCATCGGTCCTCGGGTCGTCGGAGCGGCGGGTCGGCTCGGCGGTGGATGGGCACGCGCGGCGTGGCTAGGCGCTCGCCGCCCCGGGTCGGGCGGCCGGGATCGATCGTGGACCGTTCGGGCCGCCCGTCGGCCGGACCCCGTCGATCGGCGTCGAGTCGAGCAGCTCGCGGACGACGCTCGCCGACTGGACGTCATGGATCGACGAGCTCGTCTTGATGATCAGGCGGTGGGCCAGCGCCGGCTCCGCCAGCGCCTTGATGTCGTCGGGGATCACGTAGTCGCGGCCGAGGAGCCCGGCCAGTGCCTGGCCGGCCCGGTACAGGGCAATCGACCCGCGCGGCGACGCGCCGAGGTAGATGTCTGGATGGACCCTCGTGGCGCCGACGAGCCGGACGATGTAGTCGGCCACGGTCGGGTCGACGTAGACGTCGCGGATCGCCGACTGCATCCCACGCAGCTCGTCGACCGAGCAGACGACCTCGAGCTCGTCCAGGGGGTGCTGGCGCTTCTGCTCGTCGAGGATCAAGACTTCCTCGAGCGGCTGGGGATACCCGAGTTTGATCCGCAGCATGAACCGGTCGAGCTGGGCCTCCGGCAGGGCGAACGTTCCCTCGTACTCGATCGGATTCTGGGTGGCGATGACGAGGAACGGGTCGGGCATCGCGTAGGTCGTCCCATCGATCGTCGCCTGCCGCTCTTCCATCGTCTCGAGCAGGCTGGACTGCGTCTTCGGCGTGGCCCGGTTGATCTCGTCGGCGAGGACGACCTGGCTCATGATCGGGCCCGGCCGGAACTCGAACTCCTGCGTCTTCTGGTTGTAGATCGACAGGCCGGTCACGTCCGACGGCAACAGGTCCGGCGTGAACTGGATCCGACGGAAGGTGCAGCCGAGGCTTCGCGCGATCGCCTTCGCGAGCACGGTCTTGCCGGTACCGGGGACGTCCTCGATCAGCAGGTGACCGCGGCAGAGCAGCGCCACGAGAGCGAGACGGACCTCGTGATGCTTGCCGATGATCACGTGCTCGACGTTGGCGAGGACCTTGTCCCCGGTCTGCTCAAGGTTGGACATCGGGCTCCTCGAAGGGATGGGTCGGCCTGGGTCGGTCCGGCGTGGGGGTTCGACCGATAGTACGTCCCGACGCTGGAACAGGTTCGCAGCGGCACGGCTCCGCCCGCTGTGACGGCCAGCATCGTCCCTCTGTGTCTCAATGGCGTCGCGGACGGACGAATCGTTCCCGAATCAACCTCGGACCAACGTCGCGAGCCCCACGGCGATCGTCATGAACGCCCCGACCGCGCTCATCGCCGCGAGGATCCACTCCCCGCCGCTGCCGGCTGCGACCGCGACGCCGGCGAAGAGGAGGCCCATGACGGCGGCCACCGCGGCGAGCCCGATCCGCTCCAGCCACGGTCGCGGCGCTTCCGGTTGCGGCGGATCGGCCGGGTCGGTCACGGGCTCCGCTTCGCGGTCATCGGTTCAACTTGAAGAACAGCGTCATCAGGTCGCCCGCGAGCGGGGCTGCCCGCGCCCCGCCCCGCCCGCCGCGCTCGACGATCACGGCGATCGCGATGCGCGGGTGGTCGACCGGCGCGAACCCGATGAACCAGGAGTGCGGAGCGCCCGTCCCGCCGAGCTCGGCCGTGCCGGACTTGCCGGCGGTCGGCACGCCGGGGACCTTGGCTCCCGTCGTGAATTGGCTCCCGATCGAGCTTTCGACCGCGCCCTGCATCGCCGCCGCGATCGCGGCGGCGTCGTCGGGGCTGATGACCCGCGCCAGCTCGCTGGGTTCGACCTGTTGTGTTCCGCCACGGCCGGTCGTCGCGATGACCAGGTGCGGCCGCATGAGGACGCCGCCGTTCGCCACGGTCGACGCGACCAGCGCCATCTGGAGTGGTGTGACGAGCACCTTCGCCTGGCCGTACGAGGCGTTCGCCAGCTCGACGTCGTCGGCGAAGCCGCCCGGTCCACCGGCGCCGCCGCTGACCTGTGACGACGCGGTCGGCAGGTCGAAGTCGATGGCGGTCCCGAAGCCCATCCGGCCGGCGAAATCGGCGAGGTTCGCGCCCCCGGTCCGGAGCCCGGCGAGCGCGTACCAGATGTTGGAGCTCCACTCGGTCGCGTCGAGGAGGTCGAAGGACCGGCTGGGAACGCCGGGATGCTCGTGGATCCGGAAGCCCGAGACGACGAGACCGGCCGCCTCCGCCTTGGGCTGACCGGGGAACGTCGTGGCCGGCGTGATCCGACCTGACCCGATGCCCGCGATGGCGGTCACGATCTTGAAGACCGACCCCGGCACGTACTGGCCCTGGGTCGCTCGATTCAGGAGCGGATGGCTGTTGTCCGTCCGGAGGGCCGCGAAGGCCTTCTCGGCCGTCGCCGGGTTCGCGACCGCGCCGTTGTCGAAGGTCGGGGTCGTCGCGAGGGCCAGCACCTCGCCCGTCGTCGGATCGAGCATCACGACGGCGCCGCGGTCGTCGCCGAGGCCGGCGACCGCGGCCTGCTGGAGCCGCGACGAGATGCTCAGCGTGAGCTTCTGCGGGTCGTACGGGTCCAGCTCGAACTTGCGGAGCGCGTCGCCGATCGGGTTCCCGTTCGACACGCCTGTGAGCTCGGCGTTGAACGTGTCCTCCAGGCCGGCGGTGCCGAACTGGCGCGACGCGTAGCCGATGATGCCGCTGAACGCATCGTCGCTGTAGACGCGGTACGGCTGGCCGGTGTCCGGGTCGCGCTTGTTCGAGGCGAGGGTCTTCCCGTCGCGGTCGACGATCAGCCCTCGGATGACGTTCCGCACGGCCGCGATGACGAGCGGGTTCCGCGGGTCCGTGGTCAGGTCTGGCGAGCGAACGACCTGCCAGTAGCCGGCCCCGAGGGCGAGGCCCGCGAACGCGACCGTCAGAGCCAGCCCCACGTGGCCGATCGTCTTGCCGAGCGGGGCCGGTCGGGCGGGGCGGGAGGGAGGCGCCACGGGAGGCACGCCGGGAGGAGGCGTCGAGTCCGACGGTGTGGTCGGGGGCGGCGCCGCTTCAGGAGGCGCGTCCGGCGCCGGCAATGGCCCGGGGCCCGTCATCGCTCGGCGTCCGGGCGCCTGGCGGGACCCGGGGCGATCCGTGCTCGCCCGGCCGCCGGCGTCTCCAACCGCGAGACGCGGCCCGTCAGGCGAGCGATGCGGCCCCGGGGCTTCGGCGGAGGCGGCGGCTCCACGCCGCGATCGGACAGCGCCAGGAGGAAGCCGATGATGATCCCGTTGACCAGCAGCGACGACCCGCCGTAGCTGATGAACGGCAGCGTGATCCCGGTCAATGGGATCAGCTTCAGGTTGCCGGCCGCGATGATGAAGGCCTGGGTCCCGATGACGAGGGCGAGTCCGGCGGCGAGCAGGGAGCGGAACTCGTCGGCCGCAGACGCGGCGATCCGCAGGCCGCGCTCGATCAGCACCAGGAAGAGCCCCAGGATCGCGGTCACGCCGACGAGCCCGAGCTCCTCGCCGAGGGCCGCGAGCGGGAAGTCGGTGTGGACCGCGGGGATGGGGAGGTTGCCGTCGACCGTCGGCAGACCGGCGCCGAGCCCGGTCCCGACGAGCCCGCCTCGACCGAACGCGAACAGCGACTGGACGATCTGGTAGCCACTCCCAGATGCGTCCTTGAACGGATCGACCCAGATGTCGACGCGCGTCTGGACTGTCGGGACGATGCGGTACATCAGGTAGGCACCGACGAGGAACAGCAGCACGCCGACCACGACGTAGCCGACCCGCCCGGTGGCGATGTACAGCAGGAACAGGAAGACCGTGAAGAACAGCAGCGCGGCCCCGAGGTCGCGCTGCATGACGACGATGCCGAGAGCGATCGCCCACATCGCCGCCATCGGGGCGAGGAACGGGAGCGGCGGCAGGGCGATCGGCCCCAGTCGCGTGGACTCCTCGACGAGCAGGGACCGGTTCTCTGACAGGTAGCCGGCGAGAAACACGACCAGGATCACCTTCAGGAGCTCGGCCGGCTGACCGCTGATCGGGCCGATCGTGAGGCTCAGTCGCTGGCCGTTGATGTCATCGCCGAAGATGAACGTCGCCAGCAGGAGCGCCACCCCGGCCGCGGCCCAGGTGTACTTGTAGAGCCGGAGCCAGCTGTCGCTCCGGACCGTCACCGCCAGCCCGGTCGCGAGGCCGAACGACAGGATGAGCCAGGCCAGCTGGACGTCGCCGAGTCCGAGCCGCCACGGCCCGACCGACTGGACCACCTGCGTCTGGGGCAGGCGCTCCATCAGCAGGAGGCTGATCCCGCCGAGCATGCCGGCAGTTGGCAGGAGGACCTCGTCCATCCGTCGGCCCGACAGGATCAGGACCGTGTGGGCGATCGCCAGCAGACCGAGGTAGACGGCAACGTGGACGGGATTGGCGAGGCTCAGGCCGTGGGACTCACCCGGGTCCGCGACCTGGCTCGTCAAGGCGAGCGACACACTGCCGGCGACGACGGCCCCGGCGACGATGACCAGCAGCCGGGTCTCGCGCCACCGTGGGCGCGGCCGGATCGGGCCGAGGATCGCCGGGAGTCCGGGCGCGGCGGCGGTCACCGGGCGATCACCAGCCGATCATCGGCGGGATCTGGCTGGCCGGGGCCGCTCGAGGCGGAGTCGAACCTGGCCGACCTGGACGACGTCCCCGTAGCCGAGCGGCATGACCTCGGTCACCGGCGCCCCGTTCACGAACGTCCCGTTCGTGCTGCCGAGGTCCTCGACGTACCACGCCCTCCCCCGGAACGTCAGGATCGCGTGCTCGGCCGAGACGAACTGGTCCTCCACCACGATCGCGTTGTTGACGTCGCGCCCGATCGTGGCAATGGCGTCGAGGGCGAGCGAGGTCCCCTCCTCGGGCTCCCCGCCGGGCGAGGCTACGACGACGAGCCGACCCAGCTCGGCCCCCGGCTCGCGGGCGGCGGCCCGGAGATCCCCGACGAGAGCCCGGGCGATCCGGAACAGGAAGAGATAGAGGAGCGCCAGGAAGAGCAGCCGGACGACCCAGACGGTCAGCAGGAACGGGTCCATCAGGGGGCCGGGGCGTCGTCCGACGGTGGCTCCCGATCCGCGCTCGCGTGATCCGCACCCTGCTCTCCCGGCCCGTCATCCGCCGCTCCCGGTCCGCTCCGGATCCCCGGCGTTGCGCCCGCCCGCGGCGCCGCCTGCAGCGACTCGATGATCAGGGTCGTCGTCCCGATCCGGAGGCGATCGCCCTCACCGAGGGCAACGGACTCGACGCGGCGATCGTTGACGAAGGAGCCGTTCGTGCTGCCGAGGTCGGTCAGGACGAGCGACCCGCGCCGGATGTCGATCCGGGCGTGGTGGCGCGAGGCTCGGCCGTCCCGGACCACGAGGCCATTGTCCGGCGAACGGCCGATCGTGAGGGGCCGGCCGTCGAGCTCGATGGAGCGACTCGACCGGTCTGGCCGGATCTCGCGAATCGTGGCTCGCGGTCCCTCCGCCCCCGGGACCACGAACACGGCGGTCGCGTCGGGCGCCGGCGGCTGCGCGCCCCCCGGGGTCGATGCGAACGGGCCCGGCGAGCCGTCGGTGGCGGGCCCGCGGTCCGCATCGCGCGAGGCCGGCTGGGGTCCGCGCCGTGCCTCGGCAGAACCGTCGTCGCCGACCGCGATTGCGACCTCGCCCGGCTCCACCGTCGGGTCGGCGCGGAGCGTCACCGTCGGTCGGTCGAGGATCGTGTACCCGTGGGCGCGGGCGAAGGCGAGCGCGCCGTCGGCGAGGTTCGCCGCCAGTCCGGGCGTCATCGCCCGCAACGCCTCGAGGTCGTGTGGGGTCAGCCGCACGGTGATCCGGTGCGGGACGATCGTCCGCTGGCCGTCGCGAACGCGGTTCGATTCCATCGCCCGCTCGAGGCGCCGCTGCACCTGGATCGGTCGCAGGCGGGTCCGGAACAGCCGGGCGGACTGGCCCTCGAAGAGCCGTTCGAGGAACCGCTCGACGGCGGCAAGGGCTCCCATGTCGGGGGCGGAGTCTAGCAGAGGC
>Ga0070699_100004196_pt1 | contig 12751 bp, 14 predicted proteins | sample KBSK1503metaG_FD_65473 | JGI IMG/M metagenome (GOLD analysis project Ga0070699, IMG submission 65473) | Corn, switchgrass and miscanthus rhizosphere microbial communities from Kellogg Biological Station, Michigan, USA - KBS K1-50-3 metaG | ecosystem: Host-associated > Plants > Roots >...
GCTCGGAGGGACTCGAACCCCCAACCTTCTGATCCGTAGTCAGATGCTCTATCCGTTGAGCTACGAGCGCTAGATGCCCGGATAGTCTACGTCACCTGGCGGGCCGGCACGTCGTCCCAGCACCGACGGGGCTCAACCGCTCCGGCCGAAGCTGCTTACTCCTCGCCCGGGAATCGCTCCCACGCCGACTGCCACCCGGCGGCGTGTTCCAGGCGTGGGGATCAGGGGATGGTACTGGTTGCGCTCATCTCGCGCGTGCTGATGGCGGGCCGCCTGCGACGGCGGCAACCCGGTTACGGCGGCAGTGAGGAGGGACTGCGGATAACCGGCACGGACGAGCATGGCGAGAATTCGCTGGTGGCGGTGCTTGGGGTGGGCATCATGGGCTCGGCCATGGCCCGCAATCTGATCGCCGCCGGGTGGCGCACGGCGGTCTGGGACCGGTCTGGCTCGGCGACCGCAGCGCTGGCGGATGCTGGAGCGCTGGCCGCGGCCTCGCCGGAGGAGGCGGTCAAGGACGCGCGGGTAGTGATCACGATGCTGCCGACGGGCGAGGTTGTGAACTCGGTGGTGTCCGACGGCGTGGCCGAGGCCTTTGCCGAGGGCGCCGCGTGGGCGCAGATGGGCACGATCGGCGTGAGCGCCACCGTGCGGATCGCCGAGCGGCTCGGCCGGGTCCGGCCCGACGTGTTCTTCGTGGATGCCCCGGTGTCCGGGAGCAAGGGCCCGGCCGAGTCCGGCCAGCTGCTGATCCTGGCCTCCGGCCCGCACGCCGCAGAGGCCATCGTGAGCCCGGTGTTCTCGGTGATCGGCCGCAAGACCGTGTGGCTGGGCGAAGCGGGCCAGGGCAGCCGGATGAAGCTGGTCGTCAACGCCTACATGTCCACCCTGATCGAGGGCGTGGCGGAAGCGCTCGAGCTGGCCGACCGGCTCGGCATCGACGCCGACAGGCTGGCCGAGAGCATCGAGGGAGGTCCGCTCGACGCGCCGATCGCCGACGCCAAGCTCCACAAGATGGAGCGCGCCGATTTCGCGCCCGAGTTCCCGCTGCAATGGGCGCTCAAGGACGTTGACCTGGCGGTCGAAGCCGCAGGCGGAGACACGCTGCCGCTGCTGAACGCGCTGTCGCGTCAGTGGCGGGCGGCGGTGGCCGATGGACACGGGCGGGAGGATGTCAGCGCCGCGCGCCTGGCGCTGCGCGGCCACCAGTAGGCGGCAGAGCATCCCAGTGCTCCGCCAGGCCAGCGATCGCGGCACGGCCGGTCAGTGTCCGGGGCGGGCCCGGATGAACACGCCGGGCGACCCGGCGGGCATCCAGCCATGGTCGGCCATTGCTGCCCGCCAGGCGTCACCGAACCGGGCCCGGCGACCCTGGGGATCCACTCGCGGCGTGCCATCCAGGACCAGCCTGCTACAGACGACGCGTACCGTCATCCGGTCAGGTGACCATCGCAGCCGGGGATCATCGGCTCCGGCGTCGATCAGCCGCATGATCTCGGCAACCAGGGGTTCCATGGCTCGCGTCCTCTCCGGCGGCGACGTCCTGCCCTGTGCTGCCCAGAAGGGCAGTATCGAGACGCCGCCGGATGCGACCGCGGCGCCGTGCGGATCCGGCGGTGGGGGCAGCAGAACAGGCGGGTCCCGGCCTGCGGGGGGATTCAGGCCGGGACCCTAGGGAAGAGGCCCTACTCCGAGAAACGCAAGGCCGCCCGCGGGCGTTACTGCCGCCAACGCCGACAGCGGCGGCGGCCTGCAGGCAGCCACGACCGTGTTCAACTCCCGTCCGGGCTGCAAGGACCACACCACCAGCGCGGACAAGATCAGGAAGGTGCTGCACCTGCCCCTCGTGACCTGAGTCAGTACACCGGGGACCTTGCTACGCGACCGGTATGTTCAGCGGTCAGGGTGGTGGTCGCCGGCGCTGCCGTGCCTGAGGTGCGCCTGGAAGGAACGGGACGTGACTGCACTGACTTATGACCTCGTGATCGTGGGCGCGGGCACCGGCAACGCGCTGCCGACCGAGGAGTTCGCCGGCTGGCGGATCGCCGTGGTCGAAACCAGCCGTTTCGGGGGCACTTGCCTCAATCGCGGGTGCATCCCGTCGAAGATGCTCGTCCATACCGCGGACGTGGCCCGCACCATCCAGGACGCTGGACGGTTCGGGCTGAAAGCCCGGTGGGAAGGCGCCGACTGGGCAGCGATCCGCGACCGGGTGTTCGGTCGCATTGACCCCCTGCATGAGCAGGCCGTCGCCTACCGCAGAACGAAAGGCGTCGACGTGTTCCTCGGCGAGGCGCGCTTCGTGGCGCCCAGGGTTCTGCGAGTAGGCAACGACGTACTGCGCGGATCGCGCTTCGTTCTGGCGACGGGCTCGCGGCCGCACATTCCGCCGATCGCCGGACTCGCGGACTCCCCGTACCTCACGTCGGACAACGTTATGCGGCTAGATACGCTGCCGAAGTCCATGGTCGTTCTGGGCAGCGGCTACGTCGCGGCGGAGACGAGCCACATCTTCGGCTCGCTGGGCACCGAGGTCACGATCGTCGGGCGTGCCGCTCACCTGTTGTCCCGGCACGATGTCGACGTCCAGGCCAGGTTCACCGAGCAGTACCGGCAGCGTTTCGATCTGCGGCTGGGCTCGACGGTCGGCCGGGTGTCCGCGACGGGCACGGGGGTGCGCCTCGACCTTGCGACGCCCGCCGGAGCACAGCAGGTCGAGGCCGAGGTGCTTATGGTCGCGGCGGGGCGGATTCCCAACAGCGACCGCATCGATGTCGCCGCGGCCGGGGTGGAGGTCGACGACCACGGCCACGTCCGCACCGACGACACCTACGCCACCAGCGTGCCGGGGATCTGGGCCTTCGGCGACCTGGCCAACCACTACCAGCTCAAGCACATGGCCAACGCCGAGGCCCGCCTCGTCCGGTACAACCTGCTGCATCCAGGCCAGCCGCGCCGGGCGACGTTCCCGGTCGTACCATCCGCTGTGTTCGCCTACCCTCAGGTCGCCTCGGCGGGCGCAACCGAGCAGCAGCTGCGTGAGCGGGGAGCCCGCTATGTCGCGGCCTCACGCGCTTACGCCGATTCGGCCTACGGCTGGGCGCTCGAGGACACCTCCGGTTTTGTCAAGATCCTCGCCGATCCCGGCAGCGGCCTCCTGCTCGGCGCCCACATCATGGGCCCGCAGGCGTCGACGCTCATCCAGCCGCTGATACAGGCCATGTGCCTGGGGAACACCGCCGACCAGATCGCCCGCGGCGTCCTATATATCCACCCCGCCCTCACCGAGGTGGTCGAGCAGGCCCTGCTGGAGCTGTGACCGCACGCCCCGAGAAGTCTCACACCCCTCCAGTTTCAATCTATACCGCACCCGGGGGCTTGCGGCAAGACCCGGGTCGTGCCGCATAATCGCAGGCCGAGGCCGGAACGCTCAACATCCACGCAGGTCCTGGTGCCTTGCCGCGCGCAAGGGTTGCCAGCGACCTCAGATCGGAGCCGATGACGTGAGCTCGCTTACTACCAGCGCGTTCGACCTTCCCGACCGCCTCGCCGCCAAGGCCGGCCCGGCGCTGATCGCCGACGACGAACGGCACTTCGCCGACATCGCAGAGAGCCTCGGGCAGACGATCGCCGACCCGTCCGACCGCCTCGATGCCGAGCGCAGGGCGCCGGGCGGCATAGGCCAGCAGGCGCTGGACCGGGACATGGAGATCCACCGGGTAACCGCTCGCCTGCGCACCCTGCGCCGCTTCGGTCTGGACCTGTGCCTCGGACGCATCGTCGGCGCGGACAACCCCGGCCCGTGTACATCGGACGGCTTGGCCTCACAGACGAGGCGGGTCACCGGCTGCTGGTCGACTGGCGTTCCCCCGCGGCCGAGCCGTTCTTCGCCGCGACCCACGCCAACCCGATGGGCCTGGCCAGCCGGCGCAGGTACCGCTGGACCCGCGGCCGGGCCAGCGACTACTGGGACGAGGTATTCACCCCGGACGGGCTCGAAGGGCACGCTGCGCTCGACGACCAGTCCGCGTTCATCGCCAGCCTAGGCGCCAGCCGGTCGCCCCGGATGCGCGACGTGCTCGGCACCATCGCGGCCGACCAGGACGCGATAATCCGCGCGGGATCGCGCGGCGCGCTGGTCGTCGACGGCGGTCCGGGCACGGGGAAGACCGTCGTCGCCCTGCACCGCACCGCGTTCCTCCTCTACTCCGACCCTCGGCTCGGTCACCGCCGCGGCGGCGTGCTGTTCGTCGGCCCGCACCAGCCTTACCTGGCTTATGTCGCCGACGTCCTGCCGAGCCTGGGCGAGGAGGGCGTGCAGACCTGCACGCTGCGCGACCTGGTCGCCGAGGGCGCCGCGGCAGCAGCCGAGGCCGATTCGGACGTGGGCGGGCTGAAGTCGTCCGCTGACCTGGTGAAGGCGATCGAGACGGCCGTGAGGTTATACGAGAAGCCGCCCGCCAAGGGGATGACGGTCGAGACTCCCTGGTCCGACATCTGGCTGAGCGCCGACGACTGGGCCGAGGCGTTCGAGGCACCAGAACCCGGTACTCCGCACAACGAGGCGCTGGATCAGATCTGGCAGGAGCTGCTCACGATCCTGATGGACTCCCGCGACGACGGCATCCCGGCCGACCTGCTCCGCAAGTCGCTGCTGCAGAACACCGAGCTGCGCACCGCGCTCCACCGGGCGTGGCCGCTGATCGAAGCGGCTGACCTCGTCGGGGACCTGTGGTCGGTACCCGCCTACCTGCGCCTGTGCGCTCCCTGGCTCAGCCCAGCGGACGTTCAGAAGCTGCAGCGCGCGGACGCCCAGGCGTGGACGGTGTCCGACCTACCGCTGCTGGACGCCGCACGGCAGCGGCTCGGCGACCCGCAGGCGTCACGACGCAAGCGCCGGCACGACGCCGCTGTCGCCGCCGAACGGGAGCGGATGGCGCGGGTCGTGGACGACCTCATCGAGGCGGCCGACGACAAGTACGGCGTCGGCCTGGTGACGATGCTGCGCGGCGAGGACTTCCAGGACGCCCTGGTCGACCAGGCCGCGCTGCCCAGCACCGACCCGGACCGGCTCGCCGGCCCGTTCGCGCACATCGTCGTGGACGAGGCCCAGGAACTGACCGACGCGGAGTGGCAGATGCTGCTGCTGCGCTGCCCGTCCCGCAGCTTCACCATCGTCGGGGACCGGGCCCAGGCCAGGCACGGGTTCACCGAGTCGTGGCAGGAGCGGCTCGAGCGGATCGGGCTCGACCAGGTCAGCCTGGCTTCCCTGAGCATCAACTACCGGACGCCGCAAGAGGTCATGGCGGAAGCCGAGCCGCTCATCCGGGCCGTGCTCCCCGACGCCAACGTGCCGACCTCCGTCCGCAGTACCGGCGTCCCCGTCCTGCACGGATCCGCCGCGGATCTGGGTGCGGTCCTCGACGCCTGGCTCGCCGAGCACGCCGACGGGATCGCCTGCGTCATCGGCGACCCCGCGTTCCGCGCGACGTCCCGCGTCCGGGCGCTGAACCCGGAGCTGTCGAAGGGGCTCGAGTTCGACCTGGTCGTCCTCGTCGACCCAGAGGCGTTCGGCAACGGCACCGAAGCAGGGGTCGACCGCTACGTCGCGATGACCCGGGCGACCCAGCAACTCGTCATCCTCACCAGCCCGTGAGGCCCGGCTGGTGCTACTCAACTTCAGCGAGCCCCGCGGCTTCGACATCACCCCCCTGGGCGGAGGAGCTTCCGGTACTCGGCGCCGTCCGGCTGTACGAGTGGCGCTAGGTGCGGGCGGGGACTCGGCACGGCTGCGCGGACGGGCATCCCTCGGCGCCTGCTCGCCGCGGCGGTGACACGGGGGCGGGGCATAGGGTGGCCGTCATGGCCAAGCCGGTGCTCGTTGTGGTTGATGGTGAGGACACCAGCTTGCAGGCGCTGACACGTGAGCTGGAATCGCGGTACGGCGTGCACTACCAGGTCGCATCCTGTTCGTCGGCGGAGGTGGCGCTGGCCCGGCTGGCGGAGCTGAAGGCCGCGGGGGCTGATGTGCCGCTGGTGCTGGCCGATCAGCAGATGCCGGGGATGAGCGGGACGCAGTTGCTGGCCCGGGTGCGGGAGATCTTTCCCACGGCCCGGCGTGCGCTTCTGATCTCCTGGGGCGACCGAACGGCGCAGGCGCATTTCCTGGAGGCGGCGGCTCTTGGGTGGCTAGAGCTTTACCTGCCGAAGCCGGCGTGGTCACCCGATGAGCAGTTTCACCGGCTGGTCACCGGATCGCTGGAGGAATGGTGGCGCGAGCAGGGCGGGCGGTTCGAAGCGGTCACGGTGATCGGGGACGATCCCTCGGCCCGGGTCCACGAGATCCGCGACCTGCTGGACCGCAATAACGTCCCGTTCGGCTTCTATCCCAGCGACTCGCAGGAGGGCCGGGCGGCGTTGCGGCGGCTGGGCGTGAGCGAGCCCGTCGGGCCGGTGCTGTCGCTGTACACCGGGGTCGTGCTGATGGATCCGGCCAACGCCGAGGTGGCCGAGGCGCTCGGGCTGGACGTGCGGCCAGCCGGGCGGACCTATGACGTGGTCATCGTCGGGGCCGGGCCGGCCGGCCTGGCCGCCGCCGTCTACGCGGCGTCGGAGGGGCTGGGCACCGCGCTGCTGGAGCGGGAGGCGTTCGGCGGCCAGGCCGGGACGAGCTCACGGATCAGGAACTATCTGGGATTCCCCGGTGGTGTCAGCGGCGTGGAGCTGGCGCAGCGCGCCTACGAACAGGCATGGGTGTTCGGCACCCACTTCGTTTACGGCAACCCGGCAACGTCGCTGGCCAAAGACGGGGACCTGCTGGTAGTCGGGCTGGAAGACGGCAGCCAGGCCCGGGCCCGCGCCGTGGTGATCGCGACGGGCGTGTCGTACCGGCGCCTGGGGGTTCCCGAACTGGAGGCGCTGGCCGGCGCGGGCGTCTTCTACGGCGCCGGCACCATCGAGGCGCAGGCCGTATCAGGGAAACCGGCCTTTGTGGTGGGCGGCGGCAACTCAGCCGGGCAGGCCGCGCTGCATCTGGCGAAGTACGCACAGCAGGTCACGATTCTCGTCCGATCGCGATCCCTGGCAGCGAGTATGTCCGACTACCTGATCCGCCAGATCGAAGCGGCGCCCAATGTGGACGTCCGGTACCGCTGCGAGGTCGCGGGCGGCGGTGGCACCGGCCATCTTGAGCAGCTGCTGCTCCGCAACCGCGACTCTGGCGCGGCCGACCTGGTGCCGGCCGCCGGCCTGTTCGTCCTGATCGGCGCCCAGCCATTCACCGGCTGGCTCCCCGGAAAGATAAAACGCGACCAATGGGGATTCATCCTCACCGGACCCGACACCGGTCAGGACTGGCCCCTGCAGCGGGCCCCCCTCCTACTCGAGACCTCCACCCCTGGCGTGTTCGCCGCCGGCGACGTCCGGCACGGCGCGATGAAACGAGTGGCCTCCGCCGTCGGCGAGGGCTCAACCGCCATCCGCCTGATCCACGACTACCTGGCACTAGCGCCCGCGGTACGCGAAGGTCACAAGCCTCGGTTACAGAGCCGGAAGGCTCGGTAACTCTGAAGTGACGGTAACATGGAGGCTACCGGCACCGACAGCGCGTGCCGCCCTGTCAGGAGCAGCATGGAAGCAGCGGACGACCTGGTCCTGGACGCGCTGGGCGATCGGCAGCGCCGGGCGATCTTGCGCATGCTGTCCGAGCGCGCCCGGCCTGTGCATGAGCTGGCTGCCGAGCTTCCCATCAGCCGTCCTGCGGTTTCCCGGCATCTGCGCCTGCTGAAGGACGCGGGACTGGTGGTCGACCGCCGCGCCGGGAACCAGCGGATCTACCAGCTGCACGCCGAGGGTATCGGCGCGCTGCAGGCCTACGTCGATGACGTGTGGGGTGAGGCGATCTCACGGTTCCGGTTGCTGGCCGATAACGCGCAGCCGCGTCAGGGCCGGTAGCTGTGCCGCCCGTCGATCCGCTCCGCTACCGCTTCCGGGTCGAGTGCCCCCAGCATGAGGCGTTCTGGTTGTGGACCGCCAGGGCTGGCACGTGGTGGCCGATGGCGACGCACTCGGTCAGCGGCGACCAAGAGGCCGCGCTCGTGTTCGAGCCTCGCGCGGGTGGCCGCATCTACGAGCAGACCCCCGACGGGCTGGAGTTCCCGTGGGGGCACGTCGTGATCTGGGAGCCGCCTGACCGGCTGGTCTGCCAGTGGCTGGTGGGCGATACCGCAACGGACCTGGAGGTGCGATTCGTGCCCGAGCCCGACGGCGCGACAGTCGTGGAGATCGAGCACCGAGGCTGGGAGCGTTTCGGCGAGGCGGGCACTGACCGGCGGGACGTTAACGAGCGGGGGTGGTCCGGCGTCATCCCGGGCTTCGAGCAGGCAGTGGCAGCCCGCCGTCACCGACGCTGACATTGATGCAGTCTTTGCACCGGGCTTCACCGATCACCGTCCCGGCGCGGACGGCGCCGGCGTCGCCGAGTTCCGCGAGCACACCGGCGAGTTCTTCGGCGTTGCCGCCGCCGGCAAGACGGTGAGCTGGCAGGAGGTCCACCTCTTCGAGGTTCGCGATCGGCGAATCGCCGGGCACTGGATGGACGCGGCGCTTCTGGCCGCCTACCTGCAGATGACAGGGCAGGGCCAGCCCGACGGCGAGCCGCCACGGGCTCGACGACGGGTGACGCCGGCAGGTACGCCCCCGCGTCGAGCCCTGGCCCCGCAGGTGGTCGGCGACTGCCGTCACCACACACGCCGTGTTGCGGTCTACCGCCTTCGGCGGGATCGGGTTCCGGGCTTCGCGCGACCGTGAACCTGCCTGCCGCGACCTCGGTGCTAAGTCGGGGTACATCGGTTGTGCGGCCCGCGCTCAGGCGGCTGTCCCGGCGGCGAGGGTCAGCACGAACCCCGCGAGGATGATCGCGACCCGCGCGTAGTGCAGCCGGTCCCAGCGCTGCTGCTGCTCGCGCCAGTCGGCCGGGTGGTGGTCGGCTGTCCACGTGGCGGAGCGGCTGGCGATCGGGACGAGCAGGGCGATCGACATGACGACGCTCACGGCGAGCAGGGCCGCGGCCGCGACGGCTGCGCCGCCGGCCGGCCCGCCCCACGTGACGGCGGCCAGCCAGGCTGTGAGGAGCAGGGACCCGACGTACCAGAACGGCATCACGCGGCCGAGCACCCGGGCGCCATCGGCTCGGGCCTCCAGCGAGGAGTCGGCGGGCAGCCGCAGCAGGATCGGGTTGACGAAGACCGCGACGGCGAACTCGACGCCGACCATGACGCCGACGACGGTTGCGGTGATGACAGCGAGCGTGGTGAGCACGGAAATCTCCCTTTTCTAGCGGTGCTATATTTTCTAGCACTGCTAACATAGGCTACCGGGAGCCAGGACGCAAGGGGAGGAACCATGGCGAAGGCGGGCACCCGCGCGCAGCGCGTGGCTGAGCGCAGGCAGCAGATCCTCGACGCAGCCCGGGCCATGGCCGAGGCCGACGGGTGGACGGCTGTCACGTCACGGCGTCTTGCCGACGCGATCGGATACACCCAGCCCGTGCTCTACGGTCACTTCCCGGCCGGAAAGACCGAGATCATGCGCACGGTGGCGCTCGCCGGCTTCGCGGAACTGGCGGCGGCGACGCGGGCGGCCATGGGCGGCAAGACAGGCCGGCAGGCGGTCGCAGCGGTGGCGGACGTGTACCTGGGCTTCGCCGCGACGCACCCGTCGCTCTACGAGGCGATGTTCCAGCTGCCGATCGATGCGCGCTTCGCGCAAGACGACGCGGAGGCCGAACTGCGCTCCGGCTTCAACGCGCTGGGCGCCGCACTCGGCAATGACGACGGAACGGCGACCGAACTGCTTTGGAGCGCACTGCACGGCATGAGCCTGCTGGAACGCGCCGGCCGGATGCGGCAGGAGCACCGGCCCAACCGGATAGCCGAACTCGCGGCCCGCTTCGCCAACTGACCGAAGGCCTGGCCCGTGCCGAACCGGCCGCGATGTAGCACCCGCCGGTCCACCCGGCCAGGTTGCCGTGGCGGTGCCTGCACTGGGCAACGGGCGTGCGCCTGGCGGCTTTCCCGCCCGCCCGGTTGCTGCCGCTGACGGTCAACACCACGGCGCTACAGGTCAACGGTCCCCGGTGAACCGGCGTGCCGCCGGGCACGTATGGTGAGCTGAGGTGATCGTCGTGGACATCGCGTTCGCCACTGCCGAGGTCGACCAGGCCGAGCAGCTGGCCGCCTGGCGGGTCGATGAAGATCAGCTTGTGTCGTTGGTCTTGCCCCAGGTCGTTGCGCCCTCAACCGGCTTGGCGACAGCGAACACCTGCTCACGTGTGAGTTCCATGCCGTGCTCATCGCGGGCGTGCTCAGTGCACGCGGCGACGATGTCGTCTTCGCCCCCCCGGAATGTCCACCCGCACTCACATTCCACAAACCATTCCAATCGGATCACCTCCTCAGCGAGGGAATAAGAGCATGCGGATCTACGTCGTTGGTTCGTTGACTGTTGAAGCTTCTGGAGCGGTGCTCCACGAGCGCTCGTTGCCGGGTGGTCAGGGCAGGGTAATGCTGGGGATGCTCGCGGTCGAGCATGGCAGGCCGCTGAGCCGTGAAGAGATCGCCGACGAACTCTGGCCGGAGGGGCTGCCGCGCTCGTGGGAGACGGCGTTGCCGGCTGTCGTGAGCAAGCTGCGGGCAGCGCTCTCTGCTGCCGGGATTGCTACCGATGGTCTGATCACCAACGCGTTCCGCTGCTACCAGTTGCAGCTGCCGCGAGACGGGTGGCTCGACGTGGATGCGGCGAGAGATGCGCTGCATGCCGCGACGAGTGCTCTCCGCCGGGGCGATGCTCCCGCGGCCGCTTCGAGCTCGAGAGTGACCGCGCTGATCTGCCGTCAGCCGTTTCTCCCGGGCCACTACGGGTCCTGGACCTGCGCGCAGCGCGAGCGTCTGAAGGATATGCGTATTCGGGCGGAGGAGTGCCGGGCGGAGGCTCACGCGACGCTCGGGGAGTACACGCTCTCGGCCGAGGCAGCTGAGGCAGCGCTCGCGCTTGACCCGTACCGTGAGAGGCTGCATCAGCGCTTGATTCAGGCGAGGCTGCTCGCTGGTGACCGGGCAGCCGCGGCACATGCCTACCGCCGGTGTCACGAGCTGTTCACGCGTGAACTGCGGGTGGCGCCGACCGCAACCACGCTCGCACTGATGCGTCAGGCCGCACCAACGGCCTAGCGCAGCGGTCGCCTGACGGCTTCGCATACGCGGCACCGTAGCGAGCGGCAATTGGAATTCGGTTGCGGGGCACGCGCCCGACCAGGCGGGACGCCAATCGAATTCCAAGCACGTCCGCATACTGTCACGACCGGTCAGATGATCGAATCGAACCCGTGGAGGAGCTACCCCATGCCGGTCACCTATCCAGCCGACGCCACCGCCACGACCTATTTGTTCACGCTCCGCGGCAAGATCAACACGCCGACGGTCGCCGACGCGCGTGAGCTCCACAACAAGACCGCCGGTTCATCAGATAGCATTGCCGCCGCTCGCGCCCTCGGCGACCTCAGTCACAACGTCTACGCCAGCGCCGGCAACGGTGCAGGGAGCGACGAGGTTCTGATCATCGACTACTGGAACAGCCCCAGCGGGTTCGGTCAGTTCTTCGCCGATCCCCAAGTCCAGGCCGGCGCGGACCTTCTTTTCACCGAGCGAGAAGGAGACCTCTGGGCCCCAACCAGCGGCTTCGGCGACTTTCATCTCGCGTTGCCCTCCGGGGCATCGCCGGCCGCTGTCGGCCTGCTCCGCGCAGGAGTAGCCTCGCTGGAAGCGGCCGCGCCGGCGTTCAACGCATACGCCTCGGCGACGATCAATACCGCGCGCAAGTACGGGCAGATCGCGCATGCGACATGGTCGCGACTCCCGAATCCGGGTGAGACGATCTCGCCCGAAGTCATCGGCGTCGATCTGTGGATCGACGCGGACCAGATGAACGCCTACTACGAGCTGGGCATCGGGTTTGAGCACTTCGGGCCCGTGTTCGCCGGCCAGCCGCGGACGTCCGTATGGCAAGCGGCCGAAGGTCAGTGGACGGAGTGGTAGCGAGCACCCGTACGCTCAGCGCGTTCCCGCTCTCCCAAGAGTCCTGCTCCCCGCGGTCGAAGGCATGACGATCTCCTCACCGCTTTAGGCAGACGGATGCCTGCGATCTGGTCGCACCCCGGTGCTCATAGCGAACCGTCCCTACGACCGGCCAAGCAAAGACACACAGAGGGCGGCTCCTGCCGCCAGATGACCTGGCTCGCTGGCTGGTAGACCAGACGAGGTGCACCACGTGGCTGCCGCGATCGGCGGGCTCCTCCTCGGCCGGGTAGCGGAAGTCTCGCGCGGCGAGGGCAGCAGGTCTTTGGCCCGCCGACGGCGGACCCGCTCCTCGTCAGAAGCGCAACCCGCCGGCCCCCGACCCGGGAGCGGCCTCGCCCCGGCTCTCGGCATGAAGAGAGGAACCATGTGATGAGTGACCCCGCACGCCCTGGGCCGCGCGTCGGCAGCCACCGGCACTCACGATCAGCTCGCGGTCGTTTTGGCCTGTCTGTTGCTACCGCCGCATGCCTGCTCACCGTGGCGGCACCCGCAACTGCGGCCAGCTCGCCGGTCAGCAACCCCCGCATCATCGTCCGCCTTGATTTCAGCCGCGGCCAGACGCCGGAGAACCTGGCCCTGGAGCCAGGCGGATCAGCGGACGTCACGTTCGCTGAGGC